>Ga0247727_10008807_pt1 | contig 18574 bp, 19 predicted proteins | sample WisWelCaveWW1625_FD_202498 | JGI IMG/M metagenome (GOLD analysis project Ga0247727, IMG submission 202498) | Biofilm microbial communities from Wishing Well Cave, Virginia, United States - WW16-25 | ecosystem: Environmental > Aquatic > Deep subsurface > Groundwater > Cave microbial mat | place... | reverse complement strand
TCCGCCGAGGTTGTTGTAGGTCGCCTTCTCCTTCGGATTGAGTCGTGCGGCCTCCGTGTACTCGGTTTGTGCCTGGTCGAGCTTGCCTTGCTTTTCCAGCGCCATGCCAAGTTGAAAGTGCGCCAGCGCTTCGTCGCCCTCGGACTTCTCGAGCTTCAGGTAGGTGCGCAACAGCCGCTCGCCGTCGGCCCAACGCTTTTGCTGGTTGGCAATCAGCCCCAGCACGAGGTGCGCGGTGCTTAACGTCGGATCAATCTGCGTCGCTTCATTCAGGAACTTCTGCGCGTCGCTGATCTGCTTCGTCTGGTAGTACGCCACGCCGGCCTTCAGCTTGTAGTTGGCATCGCCGGGCTTGAGGGCCGCGGCGTCGGCATAGAGCTTCGCCGCCGGCAGAAATTCGTTGAGGCCTTCGCGCGCTTGTCCCGCGCCGTAGTACCACTCGGCGCGCCGCTCGGTGAGCAAGGCCTGCGAGAAGTGCGTAACCGCGTCCAGGTAGCGGTTTTGATTGAGAAACACGGTCGCATAGTTGGCGCGCGCTTCGGCATATTTGATGTCGAGCCTGAGGGCCTCGCGATACGCCTCGACCGCTTTGTCGAAGTCGACCTTCTTGAAATACGCGGTGCCGAGATTGTTCCAGGTCTTGGCGTTTTTGGGATCCAGTTCGGTAGCGCGCTGCAGCATCGGCAGCGCCAGGTCGAACTGGTCGCGCTTCAAGTGCAGATAGCCGAGCCAGCCAAACGCGGCGCCGTCCTTTTCGTTCAGCTTGGTCGCCTCGTTGAAGGACTCGATCGCTTTGTCGAAGTCGCCCTTCTTGTAGGCGTCGACGCCCTGGTTGTAGGCCTTGTCGGCCTTGGCTTTGGTTTCGTCTTGCGCGAGGGCAGCGGCGCAAACGAGGAGCAGGATACTCGACAGAATCAGGCGCATGGTGAACCACCTTTGCGGTTTGAAGTTACTGCTAATTCTGCCGCTGAACGAGATAGCGCGCAAGTTCAGACAGGGTTTCGCTGCGGTCGCCGATCGGCGCCAGGGCCGCGATGGCCTGTTCGGCCGCGCGCTGCGCAAGTTGGCGCGAACGCGCCACTCCGAACACGCGCGGGAAAGTCAGCTTGCCCTGGGCGGCATCTTGCGTCGATTTGCCTAGCAGCGCGGGATCGCCTTCCACGTCGAGCAGGTCGTCGACAATTTGGAACGCGAGGCCCACCGCTTCGCCGTAGGACCGCAATGCCTCCCGTTGCTTGAGGGTAGCGCCGCCGATGACGGCTCCCGCCTCGACGCTGGCCCGCAGCAGCGCGCCGGTCTTCATCCGATGGAGGCGGCGCAACTCCTTGGCGCCGACGTCCTGGGCCATGAACTCAAGATCGAGTACCTGCCCGCCCACCATGCCAGCGCCGCCAGCGGCCGCGGCGATGATCCCGGTCGCTTCCAGCGCCACGCCGGGCGGCAGCCGCTTCGTCTGCTGCGTGGCCAGCACCTCGAAGGCCAGGGTCAGCAGCCCGTCGCCGCAGAGCACGGCATTGGCTTCGCCGAACACCCGGTGACTGGTGGGCTGGCCGCGACGCTGGTCGGCATTGTCCATGCACGGCAGATCGTCGTGGATGAGCGAGTAGGTATGGATCAGCTCCATCGCGCACGCCGCCGGCAGCGCACAGTGGGGATCGCCGCCGACCGCCGCGCAAGCTTCGAGCAGCAGCGCGGGTCGCAACCGTTTGCCGCCGCCGTTGAGGCTGTAGGCCATCGCCCGCCGCAGCACGGTGGGCACGGCGGCGCCCTTCGGCAGCAGCCGTCGCAACGCTGAATCCACTTCTTTGCGACGTAACTCCAGGCGCTTTTTAAGGCTGGTCGGGTTCATCGTCACCTCGGAACAGTTCTTCGCTCAGGTTGCCCTGCGCGTCAGAAGTCACCAACTTGATGGCGGCCTCGGCACGGTTGAGCAACTCGTCGCATTGTCGGGCACAGCTGGTCGCCTCTTCGAAGAGACACAAACTCTGCTCGAGGGTGAGCGCGCCGCTCTCTAATTGTTTGACAATCTCCTCGAGGCGATCGAAGGACTGCTCGAAGCTGGGCGGCGATTTCATGGAGCCTGAGTGTGGCACGGAGGGAAGGACGCCGCTGCGCGGCGAAAGAACAAATACAGCGCGGCTGGTGTCTGTAACCGATACCGCCGCCGCGCAGCATCCATCACTTCGAGGGGCTTATGCAACTGAAACCCACTCTACTCAGCCTGGTCGTGGCCGCGGCGTTCAGCCTCTGCCCGGCGCATGCGCAAGAATGGACGCGCTTCCGCGGCCCGAACGGCACCGGCGTGGTGAGCGCGCCGGGCATTCCCGTACAAATCAGCGAGGCCGATTTCGTCTGGCGCGTCGAGTTGCCCGGTGAAGGCATGTCGTCGCCGGTCATTTGGGGTGGAAGGCTCTTCGTCACCAGCGCCGAGCCGGAGAAGGGCAAGCGCCATCTGATTTGCCTCGACTCGGCCTCGGGTCGCACGCTCTGGACGCGCGCATTCGAGTTTCCCAAGCACGGCAAACATCAGTTCAACAGCTTCGCTTCGTCGACCGCCGCCGTTGATGCCGAGGCGGTTTACAGCGTGTGGACGACTCCACAGAACGCCGTGGTGGTCGCCCACGACCACAACGGCAAGGAGTTGTGGAAGCGTGATCTGGGCGCCTTCAATTGTAATCACGCCGGCGGCGGCTCGCCGATTGTCGTCGGCAATGTCGTCATCGTCGCCAAAGACACGGAGCAGCGGCTGGCGCCGGAGGGAGTCAAGCCGGAGAGCTTCCTCATTGCGCTCGATCGTCGCACTGGGGCGGTGCGGTGGAAGAAGGAGCGCACGACCAGCGAGCAGGCTACTTCCTTCGCGACACCGTTGGTGCTGCGACCGGAAGGCGGCGCGCCCGAAGTCGTGTTCAGCAGTCAGGCCCACGGGTTGACGAGCGTTAATCCGGAAACCGGCGCGGTGAACTGGGAACTGAGCGATCTGTTCAAGATGCGGCCGGTCGGCTCGCCGATTCTGGCCAACGGGCTCATCCTCCAGACCAGCGGCCAGGGCGATGGCTCGCGCCGCGCGGTGGCCGTGCGGCCCGGCAATAAAGCCAGGAGCGTGGAACCGAAGTTCATCTACGAGGTCACGCGTGACAGCGCGTACGTGCCGACGCCGATTGCCTACAATGGCCGCGTGTACTTTTACGGTGACGGCGGCATCATCACCAGCACGAAGGCCGAAAGCGGCGAGGTGGTCTGGAAGGAGCGCGCGCCGGGCACCAACGCCAAGTTCTTCGGATCGCCGGTGTGCGTCAACGGGAAGCTGTACGCGATGACGGCGAGCGGCGCGGCGAGCGAGTTGGTCGTCATCGACACCGCCGACGAATTCCGCGTGCTCGGCCGCACGCCGCTCGGTGAGGCCTCGCACTCCACACCGTCGGTGGCCAATGGGATGATGTTCCTCCGCACCATGAGCAAGCTCATCGCGGTCGGAAGAAAGGCGCAGTAGTGCAAAGACGTTCGTTGCTCACCGCCTCGTTGGCTGCTGCTCCCGCCCTCGCCGCTGACTGGCCTTGCTTTCGCGGGCCGAACCACAACGGGGTCTCGTCCGAAAAACTGCTCACCACCTGGCCCGCTGGTGGGCCGAAGAAACTGTGGAATGCGCAGATCGGCGAAGGTTATTCGGCGGCAGTGGTGGTCGGCAAGCGCCTGATCACCATGGGCGTGCAGAACAACGACGAACTGGTCTGGTGCCTCGACGCGGAAACTGGCAAGGAAATGTGGCGTTCGGATTATCGACGCGGGCCGCGCGGCTATTCGGCTGATCCGTTTCCAAACGGCTCCGGCGCAACCCCCGCGGTGGACGGTGATCGCGTCTACACGCTGAGCCGTGAGGGGTTGGCGCTGGGCTTGAACCTGGCGACCGGAAAAGTGCTGTGGAAGCGCGACCTCGCGCGCGCGACCGGCGGAGCAGTGCCGTCGTGGGGCTTCACCGGATCGCCGCTAATCGAAGGCGCGCTCGCCGTCTATAACGTCGGCACACGCGGCGTAGCACTGAACAAGACTACCGGGGCGGTGCTTTGGAAAACCGGCAGTGTTCAAGCCGGTTACGCGACTCCGGTGGCCTATGGCACCGGTGCGGGACGGGCACTCGCGATGTTTACTTACTCCGCCATCGAAGGCGTGGCGCCGGCCTCCGGCAAGCAGCTCTGGTCGTTTCCGTGGACGACGCATTACGGCGTCAACGGCGCCGACCCGATCGTCGTCGGCACGCAGGTGTTCGTCTCCTCCAACTACGGTTACGGCTGTGGCGTCATCGACTTCAGTGGCCGTCCGCGCGCGGTCTGGCAGAACAAGAATATGATGAACCACTTCAACAGCTCGATTTATCTCGGCGGTTACTTGTACGGCAACGACAACAACACCCTGAAGTGCCTCGACTGGAGAACCGGCGAAGAGAAGTGGAAAATGCGTGGCGGCCTGGGTAAAGGCGGGCTCATCGCTGCGGACGGCCACCTCATTGTCCTCGGCGAGCGCGGCACGCTATGGCTCGTCAAAGCCACTCCCGCCAAACAAACGACTGTGGCCGAGGCCAAAGTGCTCGGCGGCACCTGCTGGACGCAGCCAACGCTGGCGAACGGTCGGCTGTACGTGCGGAACGCCAACGGCGAATTGGCGTGTTTGGAGACGCGGGCGTAATGTCGAGCTCCCAATCATGCGAATACGCGATGTTCTCTGGATCGAGCCGTTCGCAGAGAAGAACGAGACCAGGCATGGTGTCAGCGCGGAGGAAGTGCTGGAGGTGTTCGACCGGAAACCGTTCATCACGTTCCGAGAGGCTGGTCACGTTCGTGATGAAGACGTATACTCTGCGCTGGGCCGAACGGAGGACGGTCGCTACCTGGCCGTCTTTTTCATACACAAACATTCCGACGATGCGCTGATTCTCAGCGCACGCGACCAGACCGCTACCGAGCGGCGACGATATGGCAAAGCCAAAACCTGAACAACTTCCAACCTTTCAAACTTACGAAGAGGCGGGCGCCTTCTGGGATACGCACGACCTTGGCGATTACTGGCATCTCACGAAGCCCGTCCAGTTCGAAGTCGATCTGAAGCGCACCCCGAAGTCGAAGTCCATGCGGGTCGACGCCAAGCTGCATTCGCGTTTGCGCCGTATGGCGGACCAACGGCACGTTTCAATGACCAAACTCGTGAACCAATTGCTGGCCGACCAGCTGGCAAATCTGTGAATCAACAAAGGAGCTCAACCATGAATCGAATCCCGAAACTCATCGTGCTGCCGCTGGCGCTCATCGCCTGCGCGAGCCTTGTCCGCCTCGGCGGGGCGCAGGGCAAGAAGCCCAACGTCATCGGCGACTGGACCGGCCTGTGGGGCGCCTACGCGCCGCCGAAGGAAGGCCAGCCGCCTGCGCCGGACAAGTACAACGCGCAGCAGAAGCAGATGGATTGCAAAGTCGTGGTCCAGCCGGACGGCAAATGGCAGGCGACGTTTGAAGGTGACTGCGGCCGCCCGTACAAGTACACGGTGAAAATGGTCGGTCGGCAAATTGGCGATGCGGTCATGTTCAACGGCAGCGCCGACCTGGGTGAAAAGGACGGCGGCGTTTACGACTGGATCGGCCGCGCCAACGATCAGGAGTTCATCGGCTTCTTCACCAGTTCGCGGTACACCGGCAATTTCCGCCTCGCGCGTCCGAAGCCGGTCAACTAAACGCTGCGCCTACCCGCAATTCGCTAAACGCTGAAGCGCACCGACATGCAGTCACCGTCCTGCATGAGGTACGCTTTGCCTTCGAGGCGCAGGTGGGCCTTCGCTTTGGCCGCGTTCCACGAGCCGCACTCGCGCAATCGTTGGTAGGCGATGATCTCGGCGCGGATGAAACCGCGCGCCAGGTCGGAGTGAATCTTGCCGGCCGCTTGCAACGCGGTGTCGCCGCGGGCGAGCGTCCATGCGCGGCACTCGTCGGGGCCGACGGTGAAAAACGAGACGAGATCGAGTGTCGCATAGGCCATGCGAATGAGCCGATCGCGCGCAGGCTCGGCGATGCCCAGGTCGGCCAGGAAAGTCGCCGCGTCGGCGTCGTCGAGTTGCGCGATCTCCAATTCGATTTGCGCGCAGAGGCTCAGCGTGGCGAGCTGCTGTCGCGCGGCGAAGGCCGACACCTCCGCTGGCAACGGCTGCCCGATGGCCGCCTCCCCGGTGTTGACGATCAGAATCAGCGGCTTCTGCGATAGGAACGTGTAACCGCGCAAGGTGGTCTGCTCGTCGTCGGTCAACGCCAGCGTGCGCAGCGGCAGCTCGGACTCCAGGTGCGCTTTGAGTCGCTGCAGCAGCGGGTGCTCCTTTTCACTCACGGCCTTATCGAAGTTGCGCCGCTTGGCCCGATCGTTTTCGATGACGGCCAGCCGCTTGTCGATCTGCGCGAAGTCGGCAAAGGCCAGTTCGAGTTCCAGCGATTCGGCGTCGCGCGCGGGGTTGACCGAGCCTTCGCTGTGCGGAACCGACGGGTCGTCGAATGCTCGCACGACGTGCAGCAGCGCGTCGACCCCACGCAACGCGGTGAGCAACGTCGGGCTAAAGCCGCGCTCTTTCGTCGCGCCGGGCGCGACGCCCGCCACCTCCACAAAGTCCACCGTCGCCGGCGTGGTCTTCTTCGGCGCATACACGCCGGCCAGCCAATCGAGTCGCGGGTCGGGGACGCTCGTCACGCCAAGGTTGGGTTCGCCGCCGCCGCCGAATTTGCGTACCTCCGCATGCCCGCGCGTGAGCAGATTGAACAGCGTCGTCTTACCGACCGACGGCAAGCCGAGAATGCCAGCTTTCATGGGACTCCTGAAGTGCGAATCGCGCGAATCGTCCGGGGCGCGAATCGTCGCGTCAGAGGATGCCACGTCCAGGATCGCTCACGTTTGCGCGCGATTCCGAGCCGCGAACGTTAGAGAGCGGTTTCCACGGACTCATCCCCCCGCCGCCGTCAACGTCAGCTTTCGCCGGTCTGCGTCCCATTCGGCGGCGAGGCCGAGGGCGGAGCGAAAGCAGTCGAGCGGGACATAAACGAGGTTGTTAAACAAAAACGGCGCCAATGTCAGCTCGGTCGTGCGCGGTGAGCCGTCGGCTTCCCGCACGGTGACCAGTCGCGATTTCAATTTCAGGCGCAAGCTGCGCTTGCCGTCGGTGGCTTCGAGTTCGCCGGTCCTGGGGTTGAGCTTGAGCGTGTAGCCAAGGTGGTCGAGCACTGGCTTGAGCGGCGCCAACACGGAATCGCTGGTTTGGAATAGGTCACCGTCGAACGGCAGTTCCTGGCCGTTGACCATGACTTGAACCGCGCCGAATGCATCGGGAATGCGCGCGGCCATCGCCTTGAACAGCGCGTCGCGCACTGCCTCCCACTCCGCGAAGCGCACCGTGGACGCAACGGTGACGACAAACGCGCCCTTCCAGAGCAACGCGACCACGCCCGACTCCGGCGGGGCGTGGTAGGCCATGCCGCCGCCCGGAACTTCGCGCGTCACGCCCGGGGCCGCGGCCGGTAGCTCGACGAAAGCGGCCAGTGCGTCGCGCGGGGCGTCGTAGGTGACTATGGTTACTTTCAACCCGCCGAACGCGCTCTTGAACTCACGGCGCGCCGCGGCCGTGACCTGTTTGCTCCGCTGGAACGGGGCCTCCGCGCCGAAGACCTCTTCAAGCTCCCGGGCATTATTGGCGAAGCGTTCTTCACCATTCCACTCGAAGAGCGGCAGCAGCTCATCGGTTGCCGGCAACAGGCCGCGGGCCTCGGTCGGCGCGAGTTTCATCGGTGGCTCGGGCACACTTGGCTCCGGAGGATTCGACGGTTTGGAGTTCGGCCGGGCGGCGTTTGGCGGCTTGCGCGGGGGCATCGGGGAACGCTTTTTTGGCTTGCGACTGGTGGAGCGTTTGGGCACCGGTCGGCGGCTGGGGACCGGAGGTCGGGTGGCCCCCTCGCCGATCGAGACCAGGGCAAGGAGGGCGATCGCCAACAGCGCCCGTCTCTTCACAACGCCTCCTGTCCGAGTGGCAAGGTGAACGCAAAACACGAGCCGCGACCGGTTTCGCTGTCCACCCAGATGCGGCCGCCGTGGGCCTCGACCAGGTGGCGCGTAAGATACAGCCCCAGCCCGGTGCCCGAAGCGTGCGAACCATGGTGGTGACGGATGCGCTGGAAGCGCTGGAAGATTTTCTCGCGGTCGTCGGCGTTGATACCGACCCCCTCATCCTTGACCGTGGTTACCAACTCGCCATTACGCTGGTCGCAGGTGATTTCGATCGGGCTGCCGGGCGGAGAGTACTTGATCGCGTTGGTCACCAGGTTGGTCAGGATCTGCTGCACCTTGTCGCGGTCGGCGAACACCACGGGCAGCGGACCGGGCGCGGTCACTTCGAGCTGATGGTCGCGCGTGTAGTTGCGCTGGCGCTCGACGACTTCGTGCAGCAGTCCGGACATTTCGATCGCCTCCCGATTGAGCTCCAACGCTTCGCCGCTTTCGATGCGCGACAGGTCAAGCAGGCTGACGATCAGCCGCGTCATGCGCTCGGCCTCGTTGCGGATAATCTCCATGTAGCGCTGCTGGGTCGGCTCATCGACTTCCCCACGCACCAAAGCTGACGAGAATCCGCGAATGCTGGTCAAGGGCGACCGCAACTCGTGGGACACGAACGACACGAAGTCGTCCTTCAACTCTTCCAACGACTTGAGTTCGGTAATGTCGTTGAGCACGCAAACCGTGCTGAAGACCTCGCCGTGATCGTCGCGGACCGACGAGAGGTGCGCGCTGACGACGCGCACCGGCCCGTTGACGAAGCGAAGTTGCTCGCTCAGCACGCCCGACTCCAGTTGTTTCGCCCCGGCGAACAGGTTGTGCAGTTCAGCTTCGGTGACGATTTCGGCCAGCGGGCGACCGACCGGTTCGCGGGTCGAGCAACGCAGCATGCGGGCGGCGGCATTGTTGAAGATGAGCACAGTGCCCTCGACATCGGTGGCGACCACGCCATCGCGTAAGTGGGTGACGATGTTGGTCAAGCGGTTGCGTTCGGTTTCGAGCCGCTGATTGGTGGCGACCAGTTCGCGATGGGTTTCCTCGACTCGCGCCTGCAACAGTTCGTAGAGCCGCGCGTTCTCCAGCGCGAGGGCGGCCTCGTTCGCGGCCGTTTGCAGCAGTTGCAGGTCGGCGGCGGTGAACGGCTCGTGATTCCGCTTGTTGAGCACTTCGACCACGCCGAACAAGCGATCCTTCGCCTTCAGCGGGGCAGCCAGGATCGCCGTGGGCATGAACTTGATTTGCCGGGCAATGTCGCGCTGGAACCGGACGTCGCGGCTCGGCTCGTTGCTGATGACGGCCTGCTCGTGTTGCGCCACCCAGCCCGCGATGCCTTCTCCCAGCGCCAGCGTAAACTGCTTGACTTCCTCCGCGCGGGTACCGAACGTCACCTCAAAATGCAGGCGCTGACCGGTCTCGTCGAGCAAGAGAATCGAGCCGGCTTCGCAGCGCAACACGGTCACCACCGCCTGCATGATGCTCTCGAGCAGTTGGCGGGGATCGGTTTCGGCCGCGACGATGTCGCTCATGTCGCGGAGGGTTTCGATGGACGCGCGAATGCGGGCATCTTCCTGTCCCCGCAAGTAAACGCGCCAGCCCAGGCAGACCACGTAGGCCATGCCAGAGTTGGTGGCCGCCGTGGCGGCCTGCAACCACAACCGCTGGTTGGCCAGTTCATGAAAGCCCAACGCCAGCGCCAAAAAAGCGACAATGAGCGCGCCGCCCATTCCCAGTAGCGGGCTGAGTACCAGGCTTAGTGCCGCACTGGCCAGTCCGGTCGCCAGCAAGAGCATGGCGTTTTCGCTGGCACTGGCCGGCTGCAGGAAGCGACGCTCGAGCAGGTTGTCGAGCGCCAGTGCTTGCAGTTCGGTGTCGAGAACCACTCGGTCCGGCGGGATCGTCACCGTGCGCTGGTTGCCGATGGCGCGGATTCCAACGATGACCACTTTCCCGTGAATCGGAAGTCCGGACGGTTTGCCCAGGAGGTCGCGCGCGGAGAGGGCCGGCCAGCCGCGAACTTCGCTCAAGTCCCCCACCGGATCGATCAACGTCTCGAAGCCGGGAATGAAAATGAACTCTTCATCGGGAGTCACCGCGCGCCAGCCACCCTTCAATTGGACTTCGGTACCCCCGCCGTAATAAGCATTCCATGCCGCCAGCGCCAGCGACGGATATTGCGCCTGTTGAAACTCCGCCACATGGTTGAGCTTCCGCACGATGCGGTCACGGTCGGGCTCGGCATTGATGTGACCCAGCCCGCGGGCCGCGCGCAACACTTCGTCGGCCGGGGCGACCACGCCGCGGGCAACGCGTCGAGCGCGACCGCTTTCGTCGGTGAGACACGCGAAGCGCTGCAGCGTGCGCGGCACCGGGTGCGATTCGTCCACGGTCTGCTGGTACAACTCCATCGGCAACACGACATTCTTCGCGCGCTTGACGGCGTCGACAAAGGCGGATACCTGCTGCGGATCGCGAAACCCGGCGCGCGCCGCGATCGACGGCAGGTTCAGCACGATCACGCGCGCGCCTTGTTCTTTGAGCCGCGTGACCAGCGCCGCCCACTGTTCGGCATGCCACGGCAATTCGCCGTATTGGCGGATGGTGGCATCATCCACAAACACCAGCGTAATGCGCGGCGATACTCGCGTGGGGCGCCGCACCTGCAACCAGAGGTTGAGTGTCTGGCTTTCGGCCGACTCGAACAGCCCGGCCGAGTGGATCAGCAACGTGAAAGTGCTGGCGAGCAAACTCAGCGCCCCGAGGCGAATAACGGCGCGGGTCATGCGGGCGCCTCCAACCCGGCCAACTGGGCCCGCAGTTTCTCGGCCAGGGGCTCGCGTTCCTCGTCGGCCACTTTTGCGCCGTCCCGACCCGTCACGTAAAAAGCGTCCTCCGCCATTCCCGCCCAACCAGCGATGCGCGCGGTATGGACGTCCAGCCCCAATGCGGCGATCGCGCGGGTGATAAAAAACAGCAGACCGGGATGATCTTCAGCCACGACATGCACCACGGTGTGCTCGTCCGACAGGTGGTTGACCAGACTCACGCGCTCCGTAACGATGGTGGCCATGGTGGGTTGATGGGCGCGGGCCAGCAGTTCGTCGAGGGCGACTTCGCCGAGCAACACCTGCCGCAGTTGTTCGCCGAGGCGCTGGACTTGCCGCGTGGTGAGCGGGCGCCGTTCGCGCATCACTCGCAGTGTGTCGAGCACGATTGGCACCCTGGCCCCGAGCGTATAAACCCGCGCGTTCTGGATATCCACCTCGTTGGCGTAGAGCGTCCCGCATATTTTGCTCAGCAGCCCGGGCGCGGGATCGTCGAACGTGCACAGGGTCAACTCGGTGTAGTTACCACGGGGCGGTTGGAAGAAGTCGGCGATGACGCGCTCGAGGGCGACCCGGTCCAGCAGGGTCAGGTGCTGCGCGATGGTCGGCAGCGGCGTGTTGATCACATAGGCGGCGGGAAGCCGTGCGCACAGATCGCGCACGGTTTCCTCCGAAAGTTCCAACCCCTGCAGTTCCCGCGTCACCCGATCGCGCTGACTGGCCGCCAACGCCTCCGTATCGTAAACGCTGTCCTCGTCGTTCAGCGCCAGCAAGGTCTTGAGATACAACTCATCGAGCGCTTGCAAATCAAGCGGGGTGTAGGAGTGCGCGCTGACCGCGCGCGTGTCCACGTTCGAGAGCAGGTAGAGCATTTTCAGCGTTTCACGATCTTCCACCGCCTCGGCGACGCGGCGAATGGTTACGGGAGAATCGAGATCGCGCAGCCGGGAGGTGCGCGGTAGCAGCAAATGATAGCGGACGAGTTTGTCCAGCGTGTTCAGTCGCGCGGTTTCAAGGCCCAGGCGCTCACCGATTGCGCGGGCCATCGCGGCGCCGGTCCGGGCGTGATTCCCCTCCGGGTGTTGCTTTCCCACATCGTGCAGCAACACGCCGAGCACCAGTAACTCGAAATCGGTCACTTCGGCAAAAGCATCGGGCAAGGGCGAGCGATCATCGCTGCCGATCTCGGGAATGGCGCACAACAAATCCAGCGCGCGCAGGGTGTGCTCGCCGACGGTGAACTCGTGCGCGGGATCGCCGGGCGCCAGCAGCATCAAATCGTCGAACTCCGGCAACAGCCGGGCCAGCACCCCGTGTTCGTGCAGCGAGCGCAAGCTAGCGCCGAGGTCCACTCCGTAGCGCAGAATACTCAGCAGCGCCGTGCGCGCCTCCGCGAATCGCAACCAATCGCCCCCCTGCGCGGCGCAATCACGAACCACCGTTTCGAGTTCGGGATCAAGGGTTAGCGCATAGCGTTGCTGGTACTCGAACGCGCGCACCAGCAATCCGGGGCGGTCGCGAATTTGGGCGGGGTTGATCAGCCGAATCCGATGCCGCACCGCCCGGAAGTGGGCATCGAGCGGCAACGAAGTATCCAGTAACCGCTGCGCCACGTGATGGAAAAAGGCGTGCGCTCGTTCGCCGTGCCGATAACAATCGGCCAGCAGCAGCTGCGCCGGAGTCCGAGCCGCCGTGCGCTCGTAGCCGAGCGCTTCCGCAATGCGAGGCTGATGCTGCGCCCGCAGAACTTCATCCTTGCGCCGTCCACCGACCAGCAAGTGCAAGGCGTTGCGCACGCGCCAGTGGAATTCAAACGCTGCTTCCACCTGGGCGACTTCGTTCGCGGATACGAATCCGCGCCGCACGAGTTCCGACAACGCCTCCTCGGCGCTGCACTGGAACATGGCCTGGGCCAGCCAGCGGGCGCCGTGCAAGTCCCGCAAGCCGCCGGGTCCGTCCTTTATGTTCGGCTCCAGCGCATACACCGAGGCCCGTCCTCGCCGGACGTTGCGTTCGCGTTCGACGATTTTTTCCTGCACGAAACCCAGCACGCTGATCTGCCGCGCAAACTCCTCACGAAACACGCCGAACAAGCGTTCCGACCCGGCGATGAACCGCGCATCCAGCAGCGACGCTACGGTTTGGTGGTCGAGATGGGCCAGGTCGACCAGCGGCCGATACGCATAACCCACCTGCAGATCGGTGGAATCGAGCAACAACTCGACCACCAGCCGGAAGGCCTCCTTCGTCGCCGCATCGAGGAAGGCGTTGTCCTCCTCCGACGGCACGAAGGCAATGTCAATATCGGAATGTGGATTCAACTCACGGCGTCCGTAGCCGCCGGTGGCGACGATCGTCAGCTGCGTCCGATCCGGGTCGAAGTGGTTGGCCTGGGTCGCCAGCGCATGCCGCCACGACAATTCGTAAACGCCGCACAGCACTTCGTCGATGAGCTCGCTGTGCCGCAAGCAGAATCCACGCCCGTCCACTTGCTCCAGCGGGGTTGCCAACAGTGAATTGCGCCCGGCCACCAGCCGCTCCCGCAGCTCCGTTTCCCGCGCTTGCATAGCGTGAGTATGGCAGCCCCACGGCGGAGCCGTCCGGCGCGCGCGCCAAACTTTCGCCATGCCGATTCGTGGACTTTACGTCGTGACCGACGTGACGCTGCGCCCCGCCCGCTCGCATGTGGACATTGTTCGCGCGGCGCTGGCGGGCGGCGCACGAGTCATTCAATTGCGCGACAAGTCGGCTTCGCTGTCCTCTGTCGTAGACCAGGGACGCGAGATTCGAAGCCTCACTCGCGCGGCCGGCGCGATGTTCATCGTCAACGATCGTTGCGACCTCACGCTTGCCTGCGACGCCGACGGCGTGCACCTCGGGCCTGACGATTTGCCTCCTGGGGAGGCGCGGCACTTGCTCGGTGCCGAGCGCATCGTCGGCATTTCGGTTAACTCAGTCGAAGAAGCGCATGTCGCGCAACGCGCCGGCGCGGACTACCTCGGCGTCGGCGCGATCTTCGGCACGACGACGAAGAGCTACGCGGGCACCGCCATCGGCCTGGACCGGTTGCGCGAGATCAAGGCGGCGACGTCGTTGCCGGTCGTTGCGATTGGCGGGATCACCGTGACGAACATTCGTTCGGTTGCGCAGTCCGGTGCGGACGCGGCCGCCGTCGTGTCGGCCGTCGTGTGCGCGGACGACATGGAAGCCGCAACGCGCGCGCTGGTTGCGAAGTTTATGCGCTGATTTCAGCCAACAGGTTGCTCGCTGCCAACGCCGGGTCGTTCGCACCCATGACCTCGCCAATCACTGCCACGCCGTGGGCGCCGGCCTCCAGGCATGCGCGCGCATTCGTTCGCGTCACGCCGCCGATGGCAAAGACCGGAATCGTCACCGCAGCGCACACGTCGCGCAGGAAGTCGGGGCCTTGCGGCTTCGTGTCTGGGTGCGACGCCGTGGTGAAGATGCTGCCGGCGATTAGGTAGTCCGCGCCCTGTCGTTCCGCTTTGCGCGCGGCCTCGAGGGAGTGAATCGAACGTCCGACAAGTAGGTCGGGCGTCCTCGCCCGACACACCTCGCGCGCTTGCGTAACCGCAAATCCGCGCTCGCTGAGATGAACGCCGTCAGCCTCGCAGAGCAGCGTGACCTCGACCCGGTCGTTGATCAGCAGTCGCGCGCGCCCGCGCGTCACGTCGCGCAAGCGCCGCGCAAGCGCGAGCAGACCTCGCGCGGACAAGTCCTTCTCGCGTAGTTGCACCAATTCGACACCGCCCTCGACGGCCGCGGCGACGATTTCGATGAGGTCCCTCGGCGCGCAGCGCGCGCGATCAGTCACCAGCATCAGTCGCGGGAGGTTCACGGCCACGGCTCTCTTACGTTCGCGGCTCGGATAGCGGATTCACCGGGCCGATGCCGTGGCCGAGCGCGAGCCCGTTGCGAATCGCTTCGGTCACGAACGCTTTCGCGAGCGCGACGGCGTCGACGACCGAGTGTCCCTGCGCCAGGCGCGCAGCAATCGCCGACGCGAACACGCAGCCGGTGCCGTGCGTGTTCGGACTGGCGAGGCGCTCGCCGGGGAATTTGACGAACCGCTCGCCGTCGAAAAGCAAGTCGATCGGCGCGCCGTCGCAGTGGCCGCCTTTGATGACGACGTTGCGCGCGCCGAGGCCGTGCAGCGCGCGCGCAGCGTCGCGGAGGTCGCTGAATCCGGTCAGCGCTTCGGCTTCGGGAAGGTTGGGCGTGACGACGGTGGTGAGCGGCAACAGTTGCTGCTTCAAGACGCCGACTGCATCTTCCGTCAACATTCGCCGTCCGTGCTTGGCAATAATCACCGGATCGACGACGAGATTCGGCAGCGCGTGCTCGCGCACTTTCGCGGCGACGACCTCGACGATGGCGGCGTTTGCGAGCATGCCAGTCTTCACGGCGTCGACGCCAATGTCGGTGACGACGGCGTCGATCTGCTGCGCGACGAACTCCGGCGCGACTTCGACGAAGCCGTGAACACCGAGCGTGTTCTGCGCCGTCAGCGCCGCAATCGCCGACATGCCGTAGACGCCGAGCGCCGCAAGGGTCTTCAGATCGGCCTGAATGCCCGCGCCACCGGACGAATCGGAGCCGGCGATCGTGAGGACGCGATTCATCCCCCGGCCATCATCTGCACGACTTCGAGAGTGTCGCCTTCACGGAGCGTGACTTCGGCATAGCGGTCGCGCGGGACAATCTCGCCGTTGTGTTCGACGACGACCATGCGGGCTTTCAAGTTGCGCTCGGCGAGGAACTCGGCGATGGTCATTGGCGCGTCGAGCGTGACAGGTTTGCCGTTAATCGTCAGCGCAATCAACTGCGAACCACTCCCTCCGACGGACTGCTCGCCGACGCGTACGGCAACACCGGCATGCGGCCGGACAGAAACGCCTTCCGTCCGGCTTCGACACCTAACTTCATCGCCTCCGCCATCAGCGCGGGATTCTGCGCGCGGGCAATCGCGGTGTTGATCAGGCACGCGTCGGCGCCGAGTTCCATCGACAGGCACGCGTCGCTCGGCGCGCCGAGGCCGGCGTCGACGACGACGGGCACTGTGGCCTGCTCGACGATGACGCGAATCGCATCGGCGGTCTTCACGCCCTGACCACTGCCGAGCCACGATCCGAGTGGCATCACCGTCGCGCAACCGATCTCCTGCAGTTTCAGTGCGAGCACCGGATCGGCGTTGATGTACGGCAGCACAACGAAACCTTCTGCGACGAGCACCTTGCACGCTTCGAACGTGCCGATGGGATCGGGCAGCAGGTATTTCGGATCGGGGATGACCTCGACCTTGATCAGGTCCGATAGCTCCATCGCACGAGCGAGCCGCGCAGTGCGAATGGCCTCGTTGGCCGTGCGCGCGCCGGCAGTGTTGGGCAGGATGTGGTACTTCTTCCAGTCGATCTCGTCGAGAATGCTGCGCATCGGCGCGTCGAGGTCGATGCGCCGCAGCGCGACGGTGACGATCTCGCAGCCGCTCGCCTCCAGCGCTGCGTTCATCTCGTCGGCGTTGCGGTACTTCCCCGTGCCCGTCATCAGCCGCGAGCGAAAGGTGTGCGGGCCGATGCGGAGGAGGTCGGCGGGTTGCGTTGTGCTCAATGGTTAAAAGCCTCTTGGGATTGATGCTCAATGGGCGCGGTGATAACTCCATCAAGCTGACCCATGGTTCGGACGGTGTTATCATGTCAGACTTGAACCGCCCAATGACCAACCGGATATTTCGTGGATAGCCTCGTTCAGTTGCGTACCTCGAGCCAGCGATGGGCCATTCCGCCCTCCATGCGCCGGTCACTCCGTTGGCGGTGGCGCTATTGGCGCGGCTGTTGGCGGCGATTGCCCTGGGCACGTTGCACCATCCTGAACTCTACGAAACCGAGGACATTGTCCGCAACTGGAAAAGTGGACCCGGGTTAGCGTTCGACTATTTGGGCACGACTTACTACACCTACCATACGTTCCTGCCCTCGACTCTCATCTACGCGGTGGTGCATTGGCTGAGCGATGGCAATCCGACCGCCAATCTGGTGGTGCAGTGGCTGTTTGCGATTCTGCTCTGCTGGGCCGGAGGATGGCTGGGCCAGCGCCTCGGCGGGCCTGCCGTGGCCACGCTGGCTCGCTGGCTCATTGCGCTGCATCCTGCGCTGGTGATCTACGATGCCACCAAGCTCCAGCAGATCACCTTCGACGCGGCGATGGTGCTACTGGCTCTGATAGCGTATGTGCGTTGGGTGGAGAGGCCAGGTTTGCGGCCAGCGATAGCATCGGGCGTCCTGATGGGCGTCTTGATGTACGAACGCGGCAGCTTGTTGCTCTTCTTCCCGCTGGCGCTGTGGTGGGTCAAGTGCGTTTCGAGAATGAATTGGCAGGATTGGATTCGGCAGGCGACGCTCTCCGCGTTGATTGCCGCTTTGCTGCTGGCGCCGTGGGTAATCCGCAATCAATGGCTCTACCAACGGTTCGTTCCGATGACTTCCACCACGTGGATGATTCTCTGGATCGTTAACAACGAGAACGCGACGGGAACCGAGTGCATGCGCGACGGCCGACCGTTCATGCTCAACTTGCCGGACCCGCTGAAGCAGGCGCTGGCCCGCAAGACCGAACTCGAGCAAGCGCAGGTTTTTCGTGAGGCGACGCTGGCCGCCATTGGGTCCCAATGGGGGCGCGTGGCATGGCGGCACCTGCAGCGACTGGGCTATTTTTGGTGGCGCTCACCATCCACCGGACTGACCTACCCTCGCCTCTGGACCCCGGTCTATCAGGTCTACTATGCTGGGCTGCTGGGGTTTGCGTTGCTGGGAGTTTGTACGCTGCGCGCGCAGGACTCCCCGGCGTGGGCACTGGGAAAGTTGATCTTGAGCCTGGCATTGGCCCTCAGCGTCTTACAGGCGTCCTTCTATGTGGCCGGGCGCCATCGGTTAATTGTCGAGCCGAGTCTGTTGTTGCTGACGGCAGTCGGCTTGCTAAGTGCAAGCTGCCCGAACTGTCGCGGCGGTTGCCGGCAGCGGCCCATACCCGAAAGCTCTAACCGGTGGAACCTTTCATGAGTTCGCAAGCGCTCCAATTTCGGGATTATGCGGATTCACTTGGAGCCAAAGTGCATCCGCGCAAAGGTCGACGCCATTGGGCCACTCAATGAAGCGCCCGCCTGCGCCGATTGCGACCTGTCCAAACATTGTCGGTTCGGTCAGCGCGGCGAACACGCCCCCACGCTGAATGAGTGGTTCTAGGTCAACGATAACAGAACCTTCGTCTCCGTAATCGAGACGAAGCTGGTAGCCATTTTCAATTTGTGCCCGGAAAATGCGATGCACGACGAACCTCCTATTCCAGCGGCGCAATCGGTTGCGGTGCCTGTGCGTTGCGGCAGCGATCCCAATCGTCGGCCAGTTCTTGCTGATGCAATGCCGCCCATTCCAACACCATCGAGCGCACTCGCGCCGGCGCGCTGCCCTGCAAGACATTGATCGGGTTGATGCCGATGATCAACTCGTGCTCGGCGTAAGCTGCATGCAAGTGCGGCGGCGTATGATCGTTGTAGAACATTCGAATGATGATTCCGGAGGTTGTCCCGTTCACAGTTGAAAGTGTACAAGCGACGGCGGCGCTCCGAGGGAGGTTAGGCAGCGAGCTTGTCCGGGTGGACCACCTCCTTGCGA
>Ga0247727_10008806_pt1 | contig 18578 bp, 13 predicted proteins | sample WisWelCaveWW1625_FD_202498 | JGI IMG/M metagenome (GOLD analysis project Ga0247727, IMG submission 202498) | Biofilm microbial communities from Wishing Well Cave, Virginia, United States - WW16-25 | ecosystem: Environmental > Aquatic > Deep subsurface > Groundwater > Cave microbial mat | place... | reverse complement strand
TCCCCGGATCGCCTTCTGCGCCTCCTCCGCCGTCCGAACGGGATCGGCGGGGTCCGAGGCCTCCACCAGGCAGGGGAGGCGCTTGGTGTGCAGGAGGTGGTCGGGTGTCGCCGGCCCGATGCGGCAGTGCTCCTGCGCCTCCTTGCTCGCGGAGAACTCGAGAACGGCCCGTGAATCGTCGTGCCGCAGGACCATTCGCCTCGGCGTCGCCAGCAGCCCCCGCAGGAAGGGCGCGAGGCCCGCCGCCGCCACGCGTCGGACGACCGGGGCCGGGGACCGCGCGCCGGCGCCGAAGGGGCGCTTCCTCCGGAAACGGCGCAGGTACCGCTCCGCCGCCCGCACCGCCCGGATGTGCGAGCGGTAGGCCTCCTCCACCGTCGCCGCCCAGGTGAAGAGCCCGTGGTGGAGGAGCACGGCGCCGCGGGCCTCCGGGGTTCCCTCCCGCGCCGCGCCCACCAGTTTCGACAGGGCGAACCCCGGGCGGCGGTAGGGGACGAGGACGAAGCCCTCGCCGAGCGCCGCGCGGACGCGGCGGGCCGGGTCGGGGTTGTTCGTGAGCGCCAGGACGGCGTCGGCGTGGCTGTGGAACACCGCGCGGTCGGGCAGGAAGCCGTGGAGCAGCGTCTCGATGGACGGCCGGGCCGCGGCCGGGTCCACGAGGCAGCGGGCGAGGTAGGCGGTCATCGCCGCGTCGGTCATGTCCTTCCGGGAGCGGAGGGGGGCAAGGTCGTCCAGGCGCACCCCGGGGAAGCCTCCGGGGTCGATGGACCCGAGGTCGCCGCCCGAGCCCTTCACGCGCATCACCTGGATCCGGCGTCCGGCGTGGTCCCTCTCCTCGCGCTTGAAGGAGGTGTTCCCGCCCCCGTGGAGGACGAGCGACGGGTCCTGTCCCAGCAGCCGCGAGCCGTAGACGAGGAGCCCGAGGCCGTCGAGCCCCCGCGCGGCGGCCGGATCCCAGCGGTCCCGGGTCACGCGTGCTCCCGCGCCCAGCGGACCGCGTTCTCGAAGACGCGGAGCCCGCCGGCGGCGCCCTCCGGCCTCGGCCGCCGCGTCCCCCCGGGGTGCTGCCAGGGGAGGATGTTCCTTTCCGGGTGGGGCATGAGGCCGAACACGCGCCCCGTCGGGTCGCAGATCCCGGCGATGTCGTCCACGGAGCCGTTGGGGTTGTGGGGGTAGGTACCGGGGGCCGTCCCCTCCGGCATCGCGTAGCGGGCCACGACCTGGTCGTTCTCCCGCAGGCGGCGGAGGACGGATTCGTCACGGACGACGAACTTCCCCTCCCCGTGGGCCACCGGGCAGTCCACCCGGTCCCCCCGGCGCAGGAAGGGGGAGCGGTCCGAGGCGCCCTCGAGCGTCACCCACCGGTCCTCGAAGCGGGCCGAGTCGTTGAATCCCAGCGCCGCCTCGCCGGGGCGGCCCGGGCCGTCGAGCGCCGGGAGCAGCCCCGCCCGCACGAGGATCTGGAAGCCGTTGCAGACGCCGAGCACGAGCCTGCCCTCCTCCACGGCGCGCAGCAGGGTCTCCAGGAGGCGCGCCCGGAGCTTCACCGCGAACACCGCCCCCGAGGCCACGTCGTCCCCGTAGGTGAAGCCCCCGGGGAAGACCAGCACCGCCGCCTCGCGCAGGAGGGCCGGCCGCGCGACCGCCTCCTCGAGGTGGCGGCGCTCCACGGCGCCGCCCGCCATCTCGAAGGCGCGGACCGCCTCGGCGTCGCAGTTCGTCCCCGCGGTGCGAACCACCATCACCCGGAGCGCCCTCACAGGGGGAGCCTCCGCAGGAACGCCTCCCGCAGCGCCGCCACGGGCTCGTCGAGAACCTGCGCCGTTCGCAGTCCCATCATGCGCAGTCTGCCGTCGTCGGTGGTGTCCCCGATTCGGGCCCGGGGAATCCGCGTCGTGGCCTCCTCGAAGGCGCGCGCCCTGGCCGGATCCACCTCGACGAGGAACCTCCCGGTCGACTCCGAGTACAGCAGCGCCCCGTGCGTCACCTCGGACCCCTCGAAGGGCACGGAGGAGAGGCGGAGGAGCGCCCCGCGATCGCCGGCGATACCCATCTCGGCGGCCGCCGCGGCGAGGCCGCCGTCGGAGAGGTCGTGGCAGGAGAGGACGAGCCCCCCGCGGATCGCCCCGTGGAGCGCCCGGAAGACGGCCAGCGACTCGGCCGGGTTCGCCCGAGGGACCCGTCCTGCGCCTCCTGCTCCGTCCAGCCTCGCCAGGAGCCCCCCGCCCCTCTCATCCCTGGTGACCCCCAGCAGGTAGATCCTCGAACCCGCCTCCTTGAGATCCATGGAGACGAGCCGGTTCACGTCCTCGACCACGCCGAGCGCCGTCACGAGCAGGGTCCCCGGGATGGCGATGCGCCTCCCTCCCTCGTCGTATTCGTTGTGGAGGGAATCCTTCCCCGAGATCCAGGGGGTGCCGAGCGCCAGCGCGGAATCCCGGCAGGCCTCGGCCGTGCGGACGAGAGCGCCCAGCTCCTCCGGGCGCCGCGCGTCGGCCCAGCAGAAGTTGTCGAGCAGCGCGATCCGATCCGGGTCGGCGCCGACCGCGACGGCGTTCCGCACCGCCTCGTCGATGGCGGCCGCCGCCATGGCGTAGGGGTCGTGGTCGGCGTAGCCCGGGTTGAGGCCGCAGGCGACGACGACGCCCCGCGGCGCGGTCTCCAGCGGTGCCGCGGCCACGGCGTCCTGCGGGCCGACGCCGCGGGCCCCGGCGAAGGGCTTCAGCGCCGAGTTCCCCTGCACCTCATGGTCGTACTGGCGGATCACCGGCTCGCGGGAGCAGCCGTTCCAGGAGGAGAGCATCCTGCGCAGTGCCGTGCCGTGGTCTTCCGGTTCTGGAACGCTGGAACGGGTGTCCGCCGGAGGCGCCCAGTGCGCTTCCCGCTCCTTCCGCGGGAGCCCGTTGTGCAGGAACCCGAGGTCGAGGTCGGCCACCTCGTTCCCTTCCCAGCGCAGGCGCAGGCGCCCCGACGCGTCGAAGGCACCCAGGTCCGTCACCTCCACGCCCTCGGCGGCGAAGACCTCTCGAAGGCGCGCCAGGCGCCCCGGCGGCACCGAGAGCACCATCCGCTCCTGCGCCTCGCTGATCCAGACCTCGGCGTAGGAGAGGCCCGGGTACTTGAGCGGCACCCGGTCGAGGTGGACCGCGGCCCCGAGCCCCTCGGCCATCTCGCCCACCGCGGAGGAGAGGCCGCCCGCCCCGCAGTCGGTGACCGCGGTGTAGAGGCCCTCGTCGCGGGCGACCATCAGGGCGTCGAGCACCCGCTTCTCCTCGATGGGGTTCCCGATCTGGACCGCCCCCGCGTCCATCCGCTCCGAGTCCTGGTGGAGCGCCGCCGAGGAGAAGGTGGCCCCGTGGATGCCGTCCCGCCCCGTGCGGCCGCCCACGACGACGACCCGGTCCCCGGGGAGCGCGGCCTTCTCGACCTTGTCCCGCGGGAGGAGCCCGACCGTGCCGCAGAACACGAGCGGGTTCGCCACGAAGCGCTCGTCGAACCAGAGCGCCCCGGAGGCGGTGGGGATCCCCATCCGGTTCCCGTAGTCCCGGACCCCGGCGACGACGCCCCGGAGGACGCGCCCGGGGTGGAGGGCCCCCTTCGGCACCCGGTCGTCGGGGAGGTCCGGGGGCGCGAGGCAGAAGACGTCGGTCCCGAGGAAGGGCCGCGCGCCGAGCCCCGTCCCGAGCACGTCCCGGATGACGCCGCCCAGGCCGGTCCCCGCCCCCCCGTAGGGCTCGATGGCCGAGGGATGGTTGTGGGTCTCGACCTTCATGCAGACGGCCCAGCGGTCGTCGAGCGCCACGACCCCGGCGTTGTCCTTGAAGACCGAGAGGCACCAGGGCCGGGCCAGCCGCTCGGTGGCCAGCACGATGGTCTCGCGGAGCAGGTTCCCGTAGCGGCGCTCCCCGTCGGGGTCGCGGGTGGTCACCGCGCCCGTCAGCGTCTTGTGCTTGCAGTGCTCCGACCAGGTCTGGGCGAGGGTCTCCAGCTCCGCGTCCGTCGGATCGCGGCCGGCGGCCGCGAAGTGGTCTCGGATGGCCGCCATCTCGAAGGGCTCGAGGCTCAGCCCCCCCTCCCGTGAGATCCCCTCCAGCGCGGCGTCGTCGGCCCCGCGGAGGGGGACCGTGACCCGCCGGAAGGAGAAGGGCGCGGGATGGGAAACGCGCGTCCTGAGGTCCACGCCCCGGTGCACCTCCTCGATGACCTCGTTGGCGAGCGCGCGGCGGACGGCGGCGGCCGCAGCCCCCGTGTCGGTCCGGCCCTCGACGACGAAGCGACGCCCGGTGCGGACCGAGAGGGCCTCCACCCCCAGGTCGCGCAGGGCCTCGCGGACCGAGCCCTCGACCGGGTCCATGACCCCGGGGCGGCGGAGGACCGTCAGGACCGGGAGCGCCTCCTCGTCCGGCCGCACCGCGGCGTCGAGCGCGAACTCCTCCAGCACCGGGTCGGCCAGGATCTCCCGCGCGGCCCGCTCGACGGCCTCCCGGGGGGCGCGCGTCTCGACGAGGTAGACCGCCTGGAAGCGGACCGCGGTGGCGCCGGAGAGCCCCGCCTCCCGGAGGATTCCCAGGGCCGCCTCGCCGCGTGGGTCCCGGAACCCCGCCCGCGTCCCCACGGCCACCCTGTGGACGGGGGCGGCGGCGGTCTCGGTCGCGGCGCGCGGGGTCAAGCGAGGGCCTCCGGGCAAGTCGGAAGGATAGCCGCCGTGGGGGACGCGGCCCACATTGGCGGGGTCGGGGCCCCGTCCGGCGTCGGCGGGGGGTCACCCGCCTCCGGGCGGGCCGGGGGGGAGGGGCTTGCGTGGGGCCGAATTGTAGTTACAATGACCACAGGAGGTGCGCCATGGCGAAGGCCGTCGGGAGCCGGGAGTTGAAGACCCGGCTGGGCTCCTACCTTCGCCTGGTCCGGGCGGGTCGGACATTCGTGGTGACGGATCGCGGCCGCCCCGTGGCCGAGCTTCGCCCCCTGTCGCGGTCCAAGGACGACAGGAGGGCTCTGCTCGAGGAGCTGGAGGCCAGAGGGGTGATCACGCTTCCCCGGGGAGGACCGCTCCGGCGCATTCGCCCGGCCGTCGTCCAGGGGCGGCCCCTTTCGGAGACCTTGCTGGAGGACCGGGAGGACCGGTTTTGACCCGGTACTTCGATGCCAGCGCGCTGGTCAAGCGGTACTGGCGGGAGGCCGGCGGCCCCGAGGTGGAGTCCCTTCTGCTCGAAGGGGGATGTGCCACGGCGAGGCTGAGCCTCGTCGAGGTGGCCTCGGCCCTCGCCCGCCGGTCCAGGGCGGGTGATCTGGAGGACGAGGAGGCCGTCCGCCTGGCGGGGGCCCTGGCCGCCGACGCCGACCGCTTCGCGCTGGTCGAGTTGACTTCGGAGGTCGAGGCGCGGGCCCGGGCTCTGGTCGCGGCCCATCCCCTACGGGCGGGGGACGCGGTCCAGCTCGCCTCCTGCCTCCGGCTCCGCGAGGAGTCGGGGGAGCCGATCGAGTTCGTCGCCTACGACGCCCGCCTCAACCGCGCCGCCCGGGCCGAGGGGCTCCGGACCCGCGGCGCCCGCCCGGCGTAGCCGTTTTCGGTTGCCCCCCCGCCCCGCCCGTGGGATCCTCGCCCTCCATGCCCGGAAACGGTGCGGAGCCGCTGGCCTGCCTCCCCTTCGAGCGGCCCATCTACGACCAGTGGAACCGCGTGGAGGAGATCCGCGGCGCCCTGGACGCCATGGAGAAGGAGATGGCGGCGCTCCGGGAGGGGAACGGGGCCCCGGCCGCCGAGGAGGCCCGGACGAGGCTCGCCGACCTCGAGAAGAAGCACGCCGACCTCTCCCGGGAGTGGAGGAAGGAGGACGAGAAGTGCCGGGCGCTCACCCAGGAGGTCTACGCGAACCTGACCCCCTGGGAGCGGGTGCAGGTGGCCCGCCACCCCTCGCGGCCCTACTCGCGGGACTACCTCGACAAGGTCTTCGAGGACGTCATCGAGCTCCACGGGGACCGCTGCTCCGGGGACGACGGGGCGATCTTCACGGGCTTCGGGCGCATCGGCGACCGGCGCGTGCTGGTCGTGGCCCAGCGCAAGGGCAGGGATACCAAGGAGCGCCTCGCCAGCAACTTCGGCATGGCCCGCCCCGAGGGCTACCGAAAGGCCATGGCGAAGATGCGCCTGGCGGAGCGGTTCCGGCTCCCCGTGATCTGCCTCATCGACACGCCCGGGGCGTACCCCGGCATCGACGCCGAGGAGCGCGGGCAGGCCTGGGCCATCGCGGAAGGCATCCTCGCCATGTGCACCCTCCGGACGACCATCGTGGCGGCGGTCATCGGCGAAGGCGGGTCCGGGGGCGCGCTGGCCATCGGCGTGGCGGACAAGGTCCTCATCCTGGAGAACGCCTACTACTCCGTCATCTCCCCCGAGGGCTGCGCCAGCATCCTCTGGAAGAGCCGGGAGCGCGCGGGGGACGCGGCCGAGGCGCTCCGGATCACCGCGCAGGACCTCCTGCGCCTCGGGGTCGTGGACGGCATCGTCGAGGAGCCGCTCGGGGGCGCCCACCGGGACCCGGAGGGGATGGCGCGGCGCCTCAAGGCCGCCCTCCTCGACGCGCTCCACGAGCTCGACCGCGTGCCGCTCGACGCGCTGGTCCGCACCCGGTACCGGAAGTTCCGGGAGATCGGGCGCCACCTCCTGGACGCGTGAGCCCCTTTCGCGGTCGGGGAGGCTCGTCCGTCCAATCCTGCCGAGCGGCGCGCCGTGGAAGGCCCGGCGGCCGCGGCCCGGCCGAGCGCCGGCGGAGGTCCCCGTGAACCCGAGATCGAAGCGGCTGCTGGCGGCCGGCTCCCTCCTCGCCCTGGCCGCGGGCGCGCTGTCCCTCGCCGCGGTCCCCGCGCAGGAGGAGGCCGGCCCCGCCCCGGCCGCGGCGGCGGACGACCCGGCGTCGCTCGTGGAGGCGCTCGGGGATCCCGACTTCGGAGTCCGCGAGAAGGCCCACGCGGCGCTGAAGGAGAAGGGGGCCGCGGTCCGCGAGGCGCTGGAGCAGGGGGCGAAGTCGGAGGATGCCCAGGTCCGGTGGTCGGCGAAGCGCCTCCTGCGCCTCCTCGACCCGGGGAAGGCCCCCCGGGGCCGCTTCCTGGACTTCGGGGAGGAGCGGGAGGCCGGCGCCTTCCCCACCCTGCGGATCGGGGGGGACTTCGACCGCGCCATGGAGGATCTCCGCCGCCGCATGGCGGACCTGGAGAAGGACTTCGACCGCTTCCCGCACCGGGGATTCCGTTTCGAGCTCCAGCCCGGGGCCGGGGTCCGCGTGGAGCGCCGCGCCGTGACCGAGCGGGACGGCGAGCGGATCGAGGCGGCGGTGGACGCCGACGGAAGGGTCCGGGTGACCCTCTCGAGGAAGGGCGAGCCGGGCGCCGCGAAGGAGGAGTCCGTCGAGGCGGAGAGCCTCGACGCCCTCGCGAAGGAGCACCCGGAAGTCCACGCGAAGGTGAAGGACCTGCTGGGGGACGCGAAGGTCCGGACATGGCCGGAGGTCGGGAAAGAAACGGACAGGTGGACTCTCCTCTCCCCTCCCCGGTTGCCCTTCCTGCCGCGCGACTCCCGGGTCGTCCTCGGCATCGTCGTCTCCGAGGTCCCCGAGGTCCTCCGCGCCCACCTGGCCGTGCTCCCCGCGGGGGAGGGTCTCGTCGTGGAGGAGGTCCTCCCGAAGACCCTCGCCGGGAAGGCGGGGCTCCGCCGCCACGACATCCTCCGCGCCGTGAACGGGATCCCCGTCTCCACCGCGGAGGACGTCCGCTCGGCCGTGGAGGCCGTGAAGGAGGGCGGGGAGATCCGCCTGAAGATCCTCCGGGCCGGGAGGCCGGAGGAGGTCTCCGGGACCCGCTGAGCCCCGTTCCCGGGCGGAATCCCGCCCGCCCGGCCCGATCTCCCGCCGGGAAAGGGGTTTAGCCGCCCCCGAGTGTCCCCTTTCGATTTGACTCCGCGGCTCCCCGCGTGATGGAATGTCCGGCAGGAATCGGCATCGCCGCACCACGGCGGGGAGGGGAGCCACGATGAGGGTCACGACGAAGGCGTTCGCGGGTCTGGTCCTGGCGGGGGCGCTCCTCGCGCCGCGGGCCTTCGCCCTCACGGGGATCCGCGTGATTCCCGGGGACAGCCGATCGACCACGATCTCCGGCGCCGCGGACACCGACCAGTACCTCTTCGCCGGCGTGGAGGGCGGCCGGCTCTCGGTCACCGTGCGGGGGACGACCGGCGGCTTCCAGCCGTCGCTCACCCTCATCAACGAGATGGGGGCGACGGTCGTCCTCGGGGGCGCCTACTCCGCCGGGGGCGGCTCGGCCACCCTCACCGACTTCCAGCTGTCCGAGACCGGGACCTTCATCCTGCAGGTGGCGGGCACCGGGACCCTGCCGGGAGCCTACTCCCTGCTCGTGGGCGGGTCGCGCCTCCCGTCCTCCCAGGGGACGGCCTCCATCCCGGCCGGGGACGCGGCGGACTTCTCCTTCACCGGCGTGACCGGCGGGGCGGTGACCTTCTCCGTCGTCCGCGTCTCCGGCTCCTTCGCCCAGGAGCCTTTCCTCCTCGACGTCTCCATGGACCCGCTCCCCGGCACCGCGACCCCCATCCGCTTCGTCCGCGCGGTCTGGACGGGCCGCAACGTCCCGCTGGGGGACGGGGCATCGGGGACCTACACCCTCCGCGTCCCGGGTCCGGCGACCGGCGACCCGGCGGTCGTCCGGGTCCGCATCCGCCCTCTCTTCGCGTCCCACCCCGCGACCCGGATCCGGGTGCCCACGGAGGAGCCCGTCGCCTTCACCGCGGCGCCGTCCATCGTGCTCCCGGGCGAATCCGTGACCCTGACGGGCGAGAACTTCTCGAACCTGGCCCGGGTGTTCCTGTCCCAGATCTCCTTCCCGGACGTCGAGGTCACCGTCACGGAGGTGAGCGCGGACGGGACGCGCCTGGTCTTCCAGGTGCCGCTGGACGCCTCCGGCCTCTACTCCATCCAGGTCGCCAACCCCGAGGGGCAGGGCGCGACGCTGACCGGCGCCGTCTCCGTGGACTCGGGCGATCCCGGCTCCGCGGGGGTGGACCCGACCACGGGGCCGGCGACATCGTCCACGCCGATCACCATCACGGGGGTGGGCTTCATCCCCGGGATGACGGTGACGCTCGACGACGGCGTCTCGCCGATCGGGCTCGCCGTCAACTACATCGACAGCAACACGGTGACGGTCACCATGCCTCCCCACGCCGCGGGCCCGGTGGACCTGGTCCTCCAGAACCCGGGGGCGGACCCGGTCCGGCGCTCCCAGGCCTTCACCTACACCGACCCCCAGCAGTCCCGCTTCTTCGGGGACGCCACCGAGGGCGCCATCCCCAACTACGCGACCGAGACCCAGTCCCAGGACGCGCTGGCCGGGAGCCGCGGCTCGATCGTGGACCTCAACGGGGACGGGCTCAACGACATCGTGATGCAGTCCGCGATCCTCCGCCCGGCCGGCGCGAGCCTCCGGATCCTCCACCAGATCACCCCCGGCGTCTTCCAGGACGACACCCGGGCGAGCATCCCGGACCGCTTCGGCGGGTTCTCCTCCGCCATCGACCTGGGCGAGGGCCCGGGCGTGGCGGTGGGCGACCTCGACGGCGACTCCTTCCCCGACATCGTGTGCACCGGGTCCTACGTCCCGAAGTCGAACTCCCAGGGGACCCGGGAGTACGAGATCGACCGCGAGGAGGACGGGGGCTCCTCCGGGTTCACCGACAAGGCCGGGAAGGCGGGGGATTTCGACATCTTCTGGAACGATCACTACTCCGGGTCGCGCGTCTTCAAGAACGACGGCGAGGGGAACTTCTTCTCCTCCCCCTTCACCAACAGCGGCGTCCGGCGGATCCCCCTGGTGGGCTTCTACACCACCTACGGCGCCCAGCAGAACGCCGCCGACCAGTCCTTCCTGGCGACCAAGGAGGAGTACACCCTGATCAGCGGCTACATCCGCCACCGGTTCCGGGGGGACCCGGGGTTCGTGGTGGACGGCGGGATCACCCTCGTGCGCCCGCCCATCTCGCCCTACTGGCCGAACCCCGGGTACTACTCGGTCGGCTACAGCCAGTACGCCAACTACGGGAACTGGGAGCCGCCGAACCTCCAGGGGTACAACTACCCCAGCGCCGCGCCGGTCGGCGGCGAGCGGTTCCAGGGCGACGCCGTGGCCATCGGGGACATGGACGGGGACGGGACCAACGACATCGTCGTCTCGAGCCTGGGGCTCATCTTCGAGACGAGGGCCCTGACCTTCCAGAGGCAGGACTTCGCCGAGTCCACCTACCTCGCGAGCTTCCAGCGCCCCTCGACCCGCATCCTGCTGAACCAGAACCTGGGGGGTGCGTCCGGGACCTTCGTGGACGCCCCGAACCCCCTCATCGACCCGAGCCTGTTCGCCTTCCCCGACACGGGCTACGGGGACGCCTGCCAGGGCGGGGACATCGCCATCGGGGACCTCAACGGCGACGGGCTCAACGACCTGGTGATAACCGCCGACCGCCGGTTCATCCTGGACAAGAACCGCGTCCTTCCGTCCGCGGTCACGGTGAAGGAGTACCGGTCGGGCACGCGGATCTTCCTCAACAAGCCGGCGCCCGGGAGCGGCCCGCCCGTGAGCAGCGGGGAGTTCAACGACGCGACGCGCTCGAGCCTGCCGGTGGTGGACGACAACACGCCCTCCGGCGGATCGACGATCAGCCTCGACTTCTTCGGGGCCTCGCGGGTCGTGCTCGGGGACATCGACCGGGACGGCGACCCGGACATGGTCCTCTCCTGCCCGACGGGGAAGACGGTGCGCGGGGGGGAGCGTCCCTTCACGAGGGTCTTCCTCAACCGCAACGACCCCGACGGGAACCCCACGGGCATCTTCGACGACGTGACGGACATCGCCATGCCCCCGGTCCCGGACACCGGGGATCGGTACTTCGATCCCACGGACACGGTCATGACCGACTTCGACTTCGAAGGCGAGGAGAAGTGGCAGGCCAACGGCATCGCCCTCCACGACATCAACCGGGACGGCTACCCCGACCTCATCCTCACGACGAAGGGGACCGCCATCCCGACCGGGAAGGCCGGGACGCGGGTGCTGATCAACGACAAGTCGGGGGGCTTCAACGAGGCGCCGCCCGACACCTACATCCCCTCGCCGGATCCCACCCACCAGTGGCAGGGGGACATCGTCCTCACGGGGGACCTGAACGGGGACGGGGTGGCGGACCTCCTCATCGGAGACGACAGCGATCCCCCGCCGGAGGACGCGACGAGGGTCTTCTTCCACAACTAGGGGCCGGGGCGGACGGGACGGGCGGAGCGAAGGAAGGAGCGGGACATGATCGAACGGGGGGCGGGGCGCGCGGTCCGGGGCATCCTGGCGGGGCTCGCCGCGGCGGCGGCCGTCGTCGGGGCGGCGCCGGGCGCGGGGGAGGACCTGGAGATCTTCGCCCACTTCTCGTCGCTTGCCGGCGGTAGGGACGTCGGCGTGGGCGGGGACGGCACGCTCGTCTTCTTCACCTCCTTCTTCAGCATCGTCCCGGACGAGGACCCCATCACCGCGGAGGGCCTGGCCGACAAGCCCTTCCTCGCGAACAACGCCGACCTCTTCACCTGGGACCCCTCCCGGGACGAGGTCCTGCAGTTCACGAAGACCTCCAACATCGAGACCTCCGACGGCGACGCGGTCCTCTCCTTCACCTTCAACGACCAGCCGGCCGTCGAGACCCGGACCGTGCCGGTCTTCGGCCCGGGGGACGCCCAGCCGACCCGGGAGAGGACCACGGCCGTGGCCTTCCGCTCCAACGCGGACCAGGCCATCGTGGGCCCCACGACCACCGTGGACGACGTGGACCCGCGCGTGGCCGCGCTCGGCGCGACGGGCAGCACCATCTACGTGTGGGACTCCCAGCGGGACAGCATGGACTCCGTGTTCGAGTTCATCCTGACCCCGGCGACGATCACGCTGGGGGCCCCCTCGCTCTCCATGAGGTCCCGGATCGTCATGGAGAAGGTGGCGGGGCACCAGGACGAGGTCGCCACGGGGCTGGAGATCCGGGACGTGCTCGTCGCCTTCTCGGGGAACGCCAACCCCGCCGACGACAACGACGACGGCAACTCCGAGATCTTCCTCTGGAGCCGGAAGCGCTTCCTCGAGGACGGGCAGCCCGGGGGCGGGGGGCTGCGCAACGGCGGGATCACGCAGATCACCCACACCGTGGACGGGGAGTGCTCCTCGCCCGCGGTGAGCCCGAGCGGGGCCGTGGCCTTCCTCTCCACCGCGGACGTCACCGGGGAAAACCCCGACGGCAGCGTCGAGCTCTTCGTCTGGAGGCGGGGGAGCTTCCGCCAGCTCACGAACATCGCGTCGGGGACCATCGGCGCGCCGCGGTGGGCCGCGGGCGGGCGGACGCTCGTCTTCGAGGCCGCGGCGGACATCGTCCGTAAGAACCCGGACGAGTCGAGCGAGATCTTCCTCTGGGACGGGCGCCGGATCCGGCAGCTCACCGAGGGCACGACCGGGGGGTCCTTCTCCCCCTCGACCGACGCCCGGGGCCGCGCGGTGGCCTTCGTCACGGACGCCGACGTCCTCGGCGGCGGCGCCGCCCCCGCCTCGGGAGCCCGGGAGGTCGTGCTGGCGGACCGGACCGGGAGGGACCGGCTCCAGGTCACCTTCTCGGGCGACGGCTTCGACAACGAGGCGCCCCACCTGACGGGCGGCGACGCCCTGGTGAGGCTCACCTGGATCTCGTCCTCGAACCTGGACGGGCGGAACAGCAACAACAACCGCCGCGTCTACCGGACGATGATCCGGGCGCGGCCCTAGCCGGCCGCGTCAGCGGGCTGCGGCCCGCCCGGTCTTGAGGCGCAGCTGGCCGCAGGCGGCGGCGATGTCGTCGCCCCGGCGCGTCCGGACCTTGACGACCACCCCCCTCGCCCGCACCGCGGCCGCGAACCGCTCCACGGCCTCCGGGGCGGGGGCCCCGTAGGGCAGGCCCTCGACCGCGTTGTAGGGGATGAGGTTCACCGTGCAGTGGAAGCCGGCCGCGTGGTCGGCGAGCCTCCCGGCCTGGGCCGGGGAGTCGTTCACCCCCGCGAGGAGGACGTACTCGAAGGTCACGTCCCGCCCGGTGGCCCGGGCGTAGCGCCGGGCCGCCTCCACGACGCGCTCCACCCCGTAGCGGGCGTTGAGCGGGACGATGCGGGTGCGGGTCGGGTCGTCGGGGGCGTGGAGGGAGACCGCCAGATTGATGGGGTGCCCCTCGGCGGCCAGCCGGTCCATCCCCTCCACGATGCCCACCGTGGAGAGAGTGATGCGCCGCGCGCCGAGCCCGATCCCGTCCCGGTCGCGCAGCGCCCGGAGCGCCTCCGCCGTCGCCTCGTAGTTCAGCAGCGGCTCGCCCATGCCCATGAGGACGAGGTTGGTGATCGCCCGGCCCCCCCCGTCCTCCGCCAGGACGCGGCGCGCGTGGAGGACCTGCTCGACGATCTCGTGGGAGCGCAGCGGCCGCACGAGCCCCTCGAGGCCGCTGGCGCAGAAGGTGCAGCGCACCGGGCAGCCGACCTCCGTGGAGACGCAGAGCGTCGTGCGCCGCCCCTCGGGGATGAGGACCGCCTCGACCCGGCGCCCGTCCTCGAGGAGGACCAGCAGCTTCGCCGTCCCGTCCCGGGAGCGGTGGACGGCCTCCACCGCCGAGGAGGCGACCCGGAGGGTGCCCGCCAGCGCCTCCCGGAGCGGGACCGGGAGGTCGGTCATCTCCGCGAAGGTGCCCGCCCCCCGGCGGAAGACGGCCCGGCGGACCTGCCGCGCCCGGAACGCCGGGGCGCCGAGCGCCGCGAGCCGCTCCTCCAGGGCGGGGAGCGGGAGCGCCGTGACGGCGGCCATGGCGGGGGGGGCCCTGTCGGCGGGGGGGGGAAGCGGGGCGGCGGGCCCGGCCACGGCGGAGGCCTAGGCCGACTCGCGGCGTCCGTCCGCGGCGGGGGGAGGGGCCTCGGCCGCGCCCTCCGGGGCCCGGTCGGGGAGTTCCTCGGCGGCGGGGGCGGCCTCGCCCCGCACGACCTCGGGCGTGACCGTGAAGCGCCGCCCCCGCGCCCGGCCGGGGAGGTCGTAGAGGTGCTCCAGCATGAACCCCTCGAGGATGGAGCGCACCGCCCGGGCGCCGGTGTCCTTCCGCAGCGCGAGGCGGGCGATCTCGAGGAGCGCGTCCGGGGTGAACTCGAGCTCCGCGCCCTCCATGGAGAACAGCGACTGGTACTGGCGCACCACCGCGTTGCGGGGCTCCCGGAGGAGGCGGACGAGCTCCTCCTCGCCCAGCGGCCGGAGCGCGCAGGCCACGGGCAGGCGTCCGATGAACTCGGGGATCATCCCGAACTCCAGGAGGTCCGAGGGCTCCACGGCCTCGAGCAGGTCGCCCAGGTCCTTCTCCCGCGTCACGCCCTCGCGGGACCTCTCGAAGCCGATGGGCTTGCGGCCGATCCGGCGGCGGATGGTGTTCTCGATCCCCGAGAAGGTGCCGCCGCAGATGAACAGGATGTCGGTGGTGTCCACCTGGAGGTACTGCTGCTCCGGGTGCTTGCGGCCGCCCTGGGGGGGCACGTTGGAGACGGTCCCCTCGAGCATCTTCAGGAGCGACTGCTGCACGCCCTCCCCGGAGACGTCCCGCGTGATGCTCACGTTGTTCTGGGTCCGGGCGATCTTGTCGATCTCGTCGATGAACACGATCCCCTTCTCCGCGCGCTCCCGGTCGAAGTCCGCGTTCTGGAGCAGGCGCAGGAGGAGGTTCTCCACGTCCTCGCCGACGTACCCCGCCTCGGTGAGCGTCGTCGCGTCCCCGATGGCGAAGGGGACGTCGAGAATCCGGGCCAGGGTCCGCGCCAGGAGGGTCTTCCCGCACCCCGTGGGGCCGATGAGGAGCACGTTGGACTTCTCGATCTCCACGTCCGCGGCCTGGGAGCGGGAGAGGATCCGCTTGTAGTGGTTGTAGACCGCCACGGAGAGGACCTTCTTCGCCCGGTCCTGGGAGACCACGTACTGGTCGAGCTTCTCCTTGATCTCGCGGGGGCTCGGCAGGTCCTCCAGGCGGCGCGGGGAGCGCGGGGCCCGGGGGCCGGCGCGGGCGGCGTCCTCCCGGACGGCGGGGGCGGCCGGCCCCGGCCCCGCGGGGCCCGGCCGGGCCCGGGGGCCGGGGGCGCCCCGGTGGAGGTCCTCCAGCAGGATCGAGTTGCAGAGCTCCACGCACTCGTTGCAGATGAAGACCCCGGGGGGGCCCGCGATGAGGTTCTCGACGATGTGGGCGTTCTTGGCGCAGAAGGTGCACTTCTCGACCTCGCGCCCGCCCCGGGCGCCGGGGCCGTTCCCCCCCGCGGTGGGCCGCCGCGCCACGGCTACCGCGGCCCCTTGGCGACCTTCAGGGTCGCCACCACGTCGTCCACCAGGCCGTAGGCCTTCGCCTCCTCGGCGGAGAGGAAGAAGTCGCGGTCGGTGTCCTTCTCGACGCGCTCCAGCGGCTGCCCGGAGTGCTTCGCCAGGATCCTCACGAGCGCGGCCTTCGCCTTGAGGATCTCCTCGGCGTGGATGCTCACGTCCGCGGCGGTGCCCTGCACCCCGCCCCAGGGCTGGTGCATCATGACCCGGGCGTGGGGGAGGGCGAAGCGCTTGCCCTTGGTCCCCGCGGCGAGGAGCACCGCGCCCATGGAGGAGGCCTGCCCGATGCAGTAGGTGGCCACGTCGGGCTGGACGAACTGCATGGTGTCGTAGATGGCGAGCCCGGCCGTGACCGACCCGCCGGGGGAGTTGACGTAGAGGTTGATGTCCTGCGTCTTGTTCTCCTTCTGGAGGAACAGGAGCTGGGCGATGACCGCGTTGGCGAGCGCGTCGGTCACGAGGTCGCCGATGAAGACGATCCGGTCCTCGAGCAGGCGCGAGTAGATGTCGTAGGCCCGCTCCCCGCGGCCCGTCTTCTCGATCACGTAGGGGATGTAGAAGCCGCTGGTGTCCATGGTTCCTCTCGCCGCCCCGCCGCCGCCCGGGCGCTGCCTACCATCCTACATCGGGCGGCCCCGGGGGCGTCCGATAGTGCCCCGCTACTCGACGCGGACGTCCTTCCGCAGGGAGTCGAGGACCTTGCGCTCCCGCAGCCGCCCCCGGATCGAGGGCAGGAGGCCGCGCTGGTCGAGGTGGCGCCGCATCTCCTCGACGGGGCGCCCGTAGCGGGAGGCCATGAGGGAGACCTGCTCGTCCACCTCCCCCTCGGTCACGAGGATGCCCCGCGCCTTCGCCGCCTCGTCCACGAGGAAGGCCACGCGGAACTCCCGGGCGACCTGCTCCGCGGCCTGCCCCTGCACCTTCGCGAGGCGCTCCTCGATCACCTCCGGGGAGGCGCCCTCCATGTGCAGCTCGGCCTGGTAGCGGGCGAGGACCTGCCCGATCTCCCTCTTCACGATCCCCTCGGGGAGCTCGACCGGGGCGCGGGCGAGGCAGGCGTCGAGCACGGCGTCGTCCACGGCCCGCTCGGCCTCCGCCTCCTTCTCCCGCCGCACCGACTTCGCGACCTCGGCGCGCATCTCCTCCACGGACTCGAAGTCGAGCGCTCGGGCGAACTCGGCGTCCGCCTCGGGGAGGTGGAGCCGCTTGACCTCCCGCACGGTGAGCCGGAGCTCCGCCTCCTTGCCGGCGTGGGCGGGGATCTTGAAGGCGGGGGGGAGGGTCACCTTCAGGGCGACGTCCTCGTCGGTCCCCTTCCCGAGGAGCGCCTTCGCCGCCTCCGGGACGGAGAGTCCCGCCACGACCTCCGAGGGGTGGCGGTACTGGAGGTTCTCGGCCTCCAGGACCCGCTCGCCCCCCACGACCACGGCCGCGTCGAGGACGACGATGTCCCCCTCGCCGACCCTTCCCACGGGCGCGGGCCGCAGCTCCGCCCGCGACCTGCGCAGGGCCTCCAGGGCCCGGTCCACGTCCGCCTCGGCCACCATCACCGCCGGCCGGCGGACGGCGACGCCCTTGAGGTCGGGGACCTTCACCTCGGGGCGGACCTCCACGAGGACCTCGAAGGAGAAGGGCTTCGCGGGGTCGATCTGCGCCTCCACGGGGGTGAGATCAGGCTCTCCCAGCGGTACCAGCCCGTTCCTCTCGAGCGCCTCCTGGAGCGCCTTCTCCAGGATCTGCCCCCGCACCTCCTCGCGGACCGCACTCCCGAAGCGCATCTCGGCGACCTTCCGCGGAAGGTGGCCGACCCGGAACCCGGGCACCTGGACCGAGCGCATGAGCTCCAGGAATGCCATGTCCAGCTCCCCGCGCACCCTCTCCGCGGGCACGGTGACGGTGAGCTTCTTGCGGCAAGGGCCGGCGTCCTCGACCTTCGCCTCGAGGGCGGGGGCCTCGGCGCCGGCGGCGGTGGATTCGCTCATGGGGGTCTCCGGAGGCGGGGAAGCCGGTGAGTATGCCGGTCCCGCGGAGGCGCGGGAAGCAATTGGGGCCCCGGCTAGTTGTCGAAGATGTCCTTGAGGATGTCCTCGAGCTCGGGGTCGGCCACCGTGGACTTGAGGTCGTAGGTCTTGAGTTTCGCGACCTGCTCGGGCGTGAGGAACTTCTTCAGTTCCCGGTTGCGGCGGTCCTCCAGCGTGATGAGGCGGCCGGCGTTCCGGATCATGTTGCCGACGGCCTTCTGCACGAGCGCGGCCTTGCGGTCGGGGTCGTCCTTCACCCCGCGGACCTCCTCCTTGATGAGGTCGAGGTCCGCCGTGCCCATGACCGAGGTGATGAGCTCGGTCTCCATGTCCCGGAGCGCCCGGCGCACGGAGTCGGTCTCCACGGAGGAGAGGCCCATCTCCTCGCAGGCCTCCTCCACGGAGACCTTCTTCCGGGGCGGGGCGGCGGGGGCGTCCGATCCGGGCACGGCGTCCCCGGCCGGAACCTTCTCGGCGATCCTCGCGTCGATGAGGGTGACGAGGTCCGCCCGGGTCGAGGGGAGGGGGGCGTCCGCGGCCTCGGGCGGGGCCCCGGGCTCCCCGGGCCCCGCCGCGCCGGGGGAGGCCCCCGGGGCCCGGGTCCCCGCCGCCGATCCCGGGGCGCGGCCGGCGGCGGGGGGGGCCGCGCGGAGGCGCGCCAGGTCCTCCCGGAGGCGGGCGACCTCGGCGCGGAGCCGCGCCACGTCGTCGTCGCGGGCGGACGCGGGAGCCGCGCGGCCGGCGGGGGGAGCCGCGGCGGGGCCGCCGAGGAGGGCCGCGACGCCCAGGGCCACGAGCGCCGCCACGAGCGCCGTCACCGCGAGGCCCGCGAGTCCGGTGCTGCCGGCCCCGGTGCTTCCGTGCATGGGGGACCTCCTGTCAGGGATGCGCCGCGGGAAGCGGCGGCGGGCAGGGCCGGCCCGGGAGGGCGTTGAAGGAAGCGGAGGTTACTTCTTGGAGAATAGGGATGAGGTGGAAGTTTTACGCCCGTTGAGGGCAACCTCCGCTTCGCAGTCTGTTTCCTTCTTGGACGGACGGGAGATCCGTCCTCTCCCGTCATTCGACTTCCCGCGCCGGTGATGGGCCCCCTGCGGAGACCCGGCCTCTTTCCACCCGGAG
>Ga0247727_10008805_pt1 | contig 18578 bp, 17 predicted proteins | sample WisWelCaveWW1625_FD_202498 | JGI IMG/M metagenome (GOLD analysis project Ga0247727, IMG submission 202498) | Biofilm microbial communities from Wishing Well Cave, Virginia, United States - WW16-25 | ecosystem: Environmental > Aquatic > Deep subsurface > Groundwater > Cave microbial mat | place... | reverse complement strand
TTCCCCCGCCGCCCAGCCCCCGGCCGTTGCTGCTGTGGAATTGCAGTGGGAACCCTGCGCAGGATTCTTCAAACTGGGAGTGGTTTCCTCTTGACGGAATAGCTCAGATGTCTCGCTACGCTCGGGAGGCACCGGCTCCGCCTCCGGTCGCACTGCCTATACCACCGTTCGAGGCCACGGATTCCCCGTTGGCATCCAAATTCGACCCCGTGCATCTAATGGACTGGACCCCAGTGCCGTTTGCGCTATAATAGTCACGGGAGTGTGTCATGATCGACCTGACCGAAACAGCTGTCATTAAGGTGGCGGAGATCCTCAGCCAGCAGGAGCCCAAGCCAGCCGGCCTGCGCATCGCGGTGGTGGGCGGCGGCTGCTCCGGATTCCAGTATTCCATGGCCTTCGAGAACAACGCCGGGCCGCTCGACAAGACCTACAGCTTCAACGGCCTGAAGGTGTTCGTCGACCAGGCCAGCATGCTGTACCTGGACGGCGTCCGGGTCGACTACGTCGAGTCGCTGGAAGGGGCTGGCTTCAAGTTCGAGAACCCCAACGTGAAGTCCACCTGCGGCTGCGGCAGCTCGTTCCAGGCGTAACCCGGTTGTGGGCTGTGGGCTGTGGGTAATGGGACCGAACCGGATCCGTTCCTAATCACACATCAGGACTGTTTGAAGCTGCTGCCGGCGGGAGCGCAGGCGCTGGACTTGGCCTGCGGAGCCGGCCGTCATGCCGTCTGGCTGGCCGGGCAGGGTCTGTCTGTCACGGCGGTGGACGTTTCCGCGGAGGCCCTGGGGAAGACGCGGGCGCTGGCGGGGGAGCGCGCCGTTTCGTTGCTGTGCCGGCAGGTGGACCTGGAAGCTCCCGGTGTGGATCTGGGCCGGGTCGGCTATGACCTCATCTGCGGGTTTTTCTTCCTGCACCGGCCGCTCTACCCGGCGCTGCGGGCGGCCCTGAAGCCGGGCGGCTTGATTATTTACAAGACCTATACCACCGATCAGTTGCGCTACCCCGGCCGGCCGCGCAACCCCGGGCACCTGCTGGAGCCCAATGAGCTGCTGCGCCTGCTGGAGGGCTTTCGGGTGCTGCGGTACGAGGAGGTTTGGGATGGGAAGGGAACCGCGGGGGTGGTGGCCCGGAGGTAACATGTTTCGGGAGGCCGAGGAGGCTTTCCCCGGCTGGGCCGAAGCCAGGCGCTTGCGCAAGGAGCTCGGTTGACCGAAGTCAAAGTCGCTCACCGGGCGGCCGAGCGGGTGGCCTCGGGCCATCCCTGGATCTACGCCTCCGACGTCATCGGTCCCCGAGAGATCGCGCCCGGCTCGGTAGTGCGCGTGGTCGATCCCCAGCGGAAGATGCTGGGTTCTTTCCACTACAGCTCGAAATCTCAGATCGCGTTGCGGCAGCTTTCCAGCGGCGCCGAAACGGTGGACGCCGCCTTTTTCCGCTCGCGGCTGGAGCAGGCCGAGGCCTTCCGCCGGGAAGTGGTCTCCAACACCAGCGCCTACCGGCTGGTGCACGGCGAGGCCGACCTGCTTCCCGCGCTGGTGGTCGACCGTTACCAGGACTGCTTCGTCCTCCAGACCCTCAGCCAGGGCATGGAGGCCGCCAAGAGCCAGATCGGGGAAGCTCTCCAGACTTTGTTTTCGCCAGTCGCCATTCTGGAGCGCAACGACACGGCCGTGCGGGCCCGCGAGGGACTCGAAGCCGTCGCCGGCGTGCTCCGCGGGGAGGCGCCCGACCCGGTCGAGTTCCAGATGAACGGCCTGCGATGGGGGGCGCGGTTGCTGAGCGGCCAGAAGACGGGCGTGTTTCTGGACCAGCGCGAGAACTACCTGGCGGCTCGCCGCTTCGCCCGCGGCAGCGTGCTGGATTGCTTTACATACACCGGCGGCTTCGCCCTGCACCTGGCCGCGGCGGGGTTGGGGGTCGAGGCCGTTGACAGCTCCGCCGAGGCTCTCGAAACCGCCCGGCAGAACGCCGCTCGCAACGGCCTCGCAGGAGTCGAATTCCGCCAGGCGGACGTCTTCGAGCTGTTGGCCGGCTACGGCGCTGCCGGCCGGCGGTTCGATGCCGTGATTCTGGATCCGCCGGCCTTTGCCAGGTCTCGCTCCCACCTGGAGGCCGCCTGCAGACATTACCAGGAGCTGAACCGGCGCGCACTGCGCCTGCTGGAGCGCGGCGGCGTGCTGCTGACCTGTTCCTGCTCCCATCACCTCAGCGAGGCGCAGTTGCTGGAGCTGGTGGCCCAGGCCGCCCTCGACGCCGGCCGGCGCCTGCGCGTCCTCGAGCGCCGCACCCAGTCTCTCGACCATCCCATCCTGCTCACGGTGCCCGAGACACATTATTTGAAGTGCTTGATTTTGCAGGTGGTTTGATCCATACTCTGGTTGACCGCCTCCCCCGGCAGAGGGTGGTCAGGATGGTATACAGAGAGGAGAAGTTTCGAGTGAGGGAAAAAGGGATCGTGAAGTGGTTCAATGCCGCCAAGGGCTATGGCTTCATCCAGCGCGCCAGCGGTGACGACGTGTTTGTTCACTTTTCCGCTATCCAGGCGGACGGCTATCGGAGTCTGAACGAAGGATCCGAGGTGGAGTTCGAGATCAAGCAGGGACCCAAGGGCTTGCAAGCCGAAAATGTCACGATGGTGTAACCGGCACTTCCCCCCTACATCCGGACCCGCAGTATAGATTCGGCCGGAGCGGCGAGGTTCAGCGCGCTCAACCGGACAGCCGCGCGCCTGCTCAGGTCCAGGAAAGCCGCTCCCAGGGAATCCTCTCGGCCCCTCAGGACCACCGGCATGCCGGTATCGCCGCCAATGCGGACGTCCGGGGCCAGGGGCAACTCCCCCAGGAACGGCACGCCGTAGCGCTCGGCGGTGCGCTTGCCGCCGCCGTGGCCGAAGACGTCGATCTGCTCCCGGCAGTGCGGGCAGTGCAGGTAACTCATGTTCTCCACGATACCCAGCACCTCCACCTTCACCTGCCGGAACATCTGGACGGCCTTGCGGGCATCGTCCAGCGAGACGTCCGAAGGGGTGGTTACCACGACCGCCCCCCCCACCGGAACCGTCTGGATCAGGCTCAAGACCACGTCGCCGGTGCCCGGCGGAAGGTCGATCACCAGGTAGTCCAGGGCGCCCCAGTCGACGTTCTTCAGGAACTGCTGGATGACGCTGTGCAGCATGGGCCCCCGCCAGATGACCGGTTTGTCGCCGGGGTTCAGGAATCCCATGGACATGACCGGCATCCCGAACTGCTCCAGCGGCTGAATCCGCTCGCCGACGGCGTGGGGCTGGCCGGCGGCCCCCACCATCACCGGGACGTTGGGCCCGTAAACATCGGCGTCCATCAGTCCCACGGCCGCCCCCATGGAGCGCAGCCCCACGGCCATGTTCACCGCCACGGTGGTCTTGCCCACGCCGCCCTTCCCGGACCCCACTGCAATAATATTCTTGATACCCGGAAGGGGCGGCTTGTCGGTGGCGGTGCGCGACTGGGGGATCTCGGTCTCCCAGGTGATGGCCAACTTTTCAACGCCCAGCTCGGCCAGCCGCCCCCGGATGGCCCGCTCCAGGTCCTCCCGGTAGGGGGAACCCGGAGTTAGCAGCACGACCTTGAGCGACACCGCCGCCCCGTCGACCCGGACGTCCCGGACCATCTCCAGGCTGGCCAGGTCCTGCTCCAGCTCCGGCTCGCGCACCTGCGCCAGGGCCGCCAGAATCTGCTGCGGGGTCATCTTTACAGAGTAGCACAGCGCTCCGCCGCAGCCGGCGAGGGGTGAGGGCGACAGGCAGGAATGCCTGTACTACTAACGTCGCAAATCTTCGCTCGCCGCGAAGATTCGTGACGTAAGTGAGCCGTCAGTATTCAGCCTTGGTGGGGGCTGAGGCTGACAACTGACAACTGACAACTTGCGCCGAAGGCGCGCTGTGTTACCATCCCGGCATGGGTGCGCTTTTGCTTCTGGCGGCGCTGGCCCTCCCGGCCGCCTCCCCGGAACCGTTCGACTCCCACGTGCAGACCAACCTGATGGCGCCGATGCGCGACGGCGTCAGGCTGGCCACCGACGTCTACCGGCCGGCAAGCGGCGGCCAGCCGCTCCAGGGCAAGTTCCCGATCATCCTCTATCGAACCCCTTACAACAAGAGCGGCGCCAGCCGTGAAGCCATCTTTTTCGCTCGGCGTGGCTATGTGGTGGCGGCCCAGGACTGCCGCGGGCGGTTCGCCTCCGAGGGGGAATTCTATCCCTTCCTGAACGAGGGCGCTGACGGGCACGACGCCATCGAGTGGGCCGCGGCACAACCCTGGTCCAACGGCAAGGTCGCGACCATGGGCGGCTCTTACCTGGCCTGGGACCAGTATCATGCCGCCATGTATCGCCCTCCGCACCTGACGGCTATGTTCGCCCTGGTGGGCGGCGCTAATTTCGTCGAGGAGTACGGGCATCCCGGCGGGGCCGCCAACCTGGGATGGCCGCTCTGGATCCTCGGCTCCGCAGCTTCCAGCCCGGCAGCGGCGCGCGACCCGGCGCTGCGCGAGCCGTTGGCGCTGGTCCAGAAGAATCCCGCGGCCTGGCTGGCGCTGCATCCGGAGAAGCGCGCCGAGATCTTCACCTCCTTCCCCGCCCATCGCAAGGTGTACCAGGACCTTTACGCTCACCCGGAATTCGACGAGTATTGGAAACAGCGCGGCTTCTACACCGCCGGCTACTGGCGTCAGATGAAGGACGTCCCGATCCTGTTCCTCAGTGGTTGGTACGACTACTTCGGCGAGGGGGCGCTGGACAACTACGCGGCTTTGGAGCGCCTGCAAAGGTCCCCCAAGAAGCTGGTCATGGGTCCGTGGCCCCACGGGGTCGGCCGCGCCCAGTGCGGCGAGGTCGATTTCGGCCCCGCCGCCGCCCTCGACACTACGGAGCTGGCGCTCGACTGGTTCGATCACTGGCTCAAGGGCCGGCCGCTCCAAAAGGTCGGTCCGGATGCCGCCCGGCTGTTCCGCATGGGCGGCGGGCCCGACGGGCGCCGGCACGGCGGCGAGTGGCGCACCGCGCGGGCTTGGCCTCCGCCCGGGGCCAAACCCGTGAAGTACTACATACAGGCCGGGGGCGGTCTCGGCCCGGCGGCTCCGGCCGCGGCCTCGCCTTCCAGCTTTGTCTACGATCCGGACAATCCGGTCCCCACCATTGGCGGCCGCTACCCCCACGGGGGCTCGCCGCCCTGCGCCCAGAATCAGGCCCCGCTCGACGGCCGCGCCGACGTGCTGCGCTTCCTCGGCCCCCCGCTGGTCAAGCCCCTGGAGGTCACCGGCAAGGTCCGCGCCCGCCTGTGGATCTCCTCCGACGCCGACTCCACCGACTTCACCGCCAAGTTGATCGACGTTTACCCCGACGGCTACGCCCTGATCCTGGCCGACGGCGTCATCCGCGCGCGCTTGTCCACCGCCGGGGCCCCGCAACAGGTCGCCATCGACCTGGGCTCGACCAGCAACCTGTTCGCCGCCGGACACCGCCTGCGGCTCGATATCTCCAGCAGCAACTACCCGCGCCTGGAGCCCAATCCCAACACCGGCGAGCCCATGGGCCGCTGGACCCGCCGGGTGAAGGCGCGCAACACTGTCTATCACGACGCCCAGAGGCCATCGCATGTGGAGCTCTCGGCTATTGGCTATTAGCTGTTAGCAATCGCCTCCGCCGCCGGCGCCGGGGTCGTGAGCCGGGGGTGTGCTAGGATAGGGAGCAATGAGCGATTTGCAGTTCTACATCACTGTGGGTGTCGCGCCCGTCCTGACCTTGGCCGCCGTCATGTTCGGCGTTTTCCTGAACAACAACAATCTCACCACCCGGCTGGGCGAGATGCGCGCCGATCTGCGGGATGGCCTGACTCACCTGCGGGAGGACTTCAACCGGGACCTGCACCAGCTGCGGGAGGACTTCAACGGGGACCTGCACCAACTGCGGGAGGACTTCAAGCGGGACTTGCAGCAGCTGCGGGAGGACTTCAACGGGCGCCTGAACGAGATGCGGGAGGGCTTCAATGGGCGCCTGAACGAGATGCGGGAGGACTCTAATGGGCGCTTCAAACAGATCGATTCCCGCTTTTTGGAGTTCAACGCGCGGTTTGGCGAGATGAATAGCCGGCTAGGCGAGATGAACGGGCGGCTGGGCGAGATGAGCGGACGGCTGGGTGAGATGGATGGCCGGATCGGAGCGCTGGGGGAGGAGATGCGGGGCCGGTACGATTCCCTGCGCGGCGAGATGATCGCCCGAATGGAGGAGCTGCGCACGGGCCTGACGGCCGAGATGGTGAAGAACCACAGCGAGATGCTGGCTCGCTTTGCGGAGCTGGACGGCCGGATGACGGCCATGGAGCCGCGGCCGCGGTAGCGGGCATGCCTCTCTTCCACCCCGGCCCACGGTCATGACCTCTTGGCAGCCTGCTGGGTCCGGAACCACTCCAAGGTCCGCCGCAGGCCATCCTCGAAGTCCACGAGTGGCCGGTAGCCCAGATCGCGGCCGGCGGCGGTGAGATCGGCCAGGGAATGGCGCACGTCGCCTTCCCGGGGCGGGCCGTACTGGGGGGCGATGTCGACGCCGGCGATCTTTTGCACCAGGCGCCAGGTTTCGTTCAGAGTGATGCGCCTGCCGATCCCGCCGTTGTAAGTGTTGCCGGGAGCCTGGGGAGCGCGGGCCGCCCGCAGGCAGAGATCAACTATGTTGTCTACGTAGGTGAAATCGCGCGACTGCTCCCCGTCGCCGTAGATGGTGGGGGCCTGGCGGTCCAGGGCCGCCTCCAGGAACTTCGAGATCACCCCGGAGTAGGGGGAGCCGGGATCCTGCCGCGGGCCGAAGACGTTGAAGTACCGCAGGGCGACGGTTTGGAGGCCGTAGACCTCGGTGAATACCCTGGCATAATACTCACCAAGCAGCTTCTGGACCGCGTAGGGCGACTTGGGGCGCGGCAGCATGGTCTCGACCTTGGGGAGCGTGGGGGTGTCTCCGTAGGCCGAGGAGGAGGCCGCGAAGATCACCCGCCGGACCTTTTGCCGCTGGGCTCCCAGCAGGACGTTGAAGGTGCCGTCGATGTTGACCTGGTGGGAGCGCTCCGGCTCCCGGATCGACCGTGGCACCGACGGAATGGCCGCCAGGTGGTACACGGTGTCGGCGCCTTCCAGCAGCCGCTCGACTGCGGCGCCGTCACGGATGTCGGCTTGCTGAAACTCGATGGCGACGCGGACCTCTTCCAGGTTCGCCGCCTTGCCGGTGCTGAGGTCGTCCAGCACCAGGACCCGGGCCGGTTGGGGCTCGGCAAGCAAGGCCCGCACCAGGGCCGAGCCGATAAACCCCGCGCCGCCGGTGACGACGACCTTCATCGCAACCGGCTGATCTCCTGGCGCAGATAGGCGGCGGACTCGGTGACGATCTGCTGCGCGCCCGGCGCAAAGTCGAAGACCTCCATCGAGACCCAGCCGGTGTAACCGCCATCCTGGAGCACCTGGAGCACCGGGCGGAAGTTGTGCCCGCCTCCGGGGCGCGGGTGGCTGCCATCCATCTCGTTGACGTGGACGTGGCGGATCACGCCGAAGTAGCGATCGACCAGGGTCGCGTGCGGCTCGGTTTCGTCCACCGCGTTGTGGGAGTCGTACATGGTCCGGACCGCCGGGCTGTTGATTTCATTGACCATCGAGGCGGCTTCCTCCAGGCTGAGCAAAACGTCGGTCTGGGCGCGGCTGAGCGGCTCGATGCAGATGGTGACGCCGCGCCCGGCGGCCCGCGGGGCCACCGAGGCGATGCCGTCGACGAAGTGCCGGGTGGCCTCGGCGGCCGAGATCCCGCCGGTCGAGCTGCGCTGCTTGGGCGAGCCGAAGACCATCACGCCATCCGGTCCGAGATCGGCGCACAGGTCCACCAGGCCGGCGACGTATTCCCAGCTGCGGCGCCGCACCCCGGCGTCGGGCGTGGTCACGTGCAGGCCCGCCGGCCCGACCATCAGCCAGTGCAGCCCGACGAACTCCACGCCTTCGCCGGCCATGATATCGCGCAGCTCGCGCCGCCGTTGGGCGCTCACGGTGGTGGCATTCTCGGCCAGGGTGAAGGGTGCGATCTCGATACCCGACCAGCCAGCCCGCCGGGCCAGCCGGCAGGACTCGGCGAAGTCCAGCTTCTCGAACAGCTCGTTGCAGACGGCCAGGCGGAAAGCCATGAGGGGAAAGAAAGCAGTATACTACGTCAGTTGTCGGTTGTCAGTTGCCAGTTGTCAGTTGTCGGCTGTCAGTTGCCAGTTGTCAGTTGTCGGTTGTCAGTTGTCGGTTGTCAGTTGTCGGTTGTCAGTTGTCGGTTGTCAGTTGTCGGTTGTCGGTTGTCAGTTGTCAGTTGTCGGTTGTCGGTTGTCGGTTGTCGGTTGTCAGAGGAGATGGCTATGAATCGTAGAGAGTTCTTGGGTGTGGCTGCTGGAGGTGGTCTGGCGGCCGCGGCTCCAAAGGTCAACTCGGTTGTCAATGGCGTGGCCCTGGGGGTGCAGAGCTACAGCTTCCGGACCATGCCGCTCGACGCCGCCATCCAAGCCATGACCGAGATCGGTCTGGGGGTCTGCGAACTGTGGCAGGGGCACATCGAGCCGCGCGGCGCCGGCCGCGAGGCCTTGCGCGAGTGGCGCCTCACGGTGCCGCTCGACGAGCTTGGCGCGGTGGGGAGGAAATTCAAGGGCGCCGGCATCGACCTCTATGCCTATAACTACAGCTTTCGCGAGGATTTCACCGACGCGGAGATCGACCGCGGCTTTCAGATGGCCCGGGCCCTGGGCGCCAAGGCCATCACGGCTTCCTCCAATGTGAAAACGGCGGCGCGCATCGACACCTACGCCCGGAAGCACAAGATGCGCGTGGGCATGCATAACCACTCCAACATCAAGCCCAACGAGTTCGCCACCCCGGATGATTTCGCGGAGGCCATGAAAGGCCGCTCGCGCTACGTCGCCATCAACCTCGATATCGGCCACTTCACGGCCGCCGGTTTCGACGCCGTGAAGTACCTGGGCGAGCACCACGCCGGCATCGTGACCCTGCACATCAAAGATCGGAAGAAGAACCAGGGAGCCAACCTGCCCTTCGGCGAAGGCGACACCCCCATCAAGGAGGTGCTGGCGCTGCTAAGGCAGAAGAAGCTCAAGATCCCGGCCAACATCGAGTACGAGTACAAGGGAGAGGACGCGGTGGCCGAAGTTCGCAAGTGCTTCGAGTACTGCAAGGCCGCCCTGGCGTGACGTGCGCAGGCTGCTGAAGGAATGCTGGGGGCTGGCCGGTGGCGGCTGGCTGGGCTGGATGCTGCTGGTGGTTCCGGCGGCGATGGTCTTGAAGCTGCTCGGGCAGCCGCCGGCGGTGGTGTTTCTGGCCTCGGCGCTGGCGGTCATCCCCCTGGCCGGCCTGCTGGGACGCGCCACCGAGGAGGTGGCCGCGCGGATGGGACCGACCGCCGGCGGCCTGCTGAATGGCACCCTGGGCAACGCCGGCGAGATGATCATCGCGCTGCTGGCGCTGAGGGCCGGCCACATCGAGGTCGTACAGGCGTCGCTGTCGGGCAGCATCATCGGCAACCTCCTGTTGGTGTTTGGTCTGGCGGCTTTCCTCGGCGGCCTGGGACGGGAGAAGCAGAGCTTCAGCCGGCTGGCCGCCGGCACCAACGTCACCATGCTGTTCCTGGCGGTGGTCGCCCTCGTCATTCCGGCGGTGTTCAACCTGGCGGCCTTCGGCGAGGTGGAGCACAAGGGCGAGGCCGCTGAGAAGCTGGCCCTGTGGACCTCCCTGGTGCTCATCGCCATCTACCTGGCGAGCTTCGTGATGACGTTCAAGACCCACAAGGCCTGGTTCCGCGGCGAGGCTCACGGCCAGCCGACCGTGCGCATCTCAACGGCGGCCGTCATGCTGGGGGTGGCCACGCTGCTGATCGTGGTGGCCAGCGAAATGCTGGTCAGCGCCATCGAGCCGGCCGCCAAGGCCCTCGGCATGACGGAATTGTTCGTCGGCATGATTGTGGTGGCGGTGGTGGGCAACGCCGCCGAGCACTCCACCGCCATCCTGATGGCGCGCAAGAATCAGCCCGACGCCGCTCTGGCGATTGCGGTAGGCAGCAGCACCCAGATCGCCCTGCTGGTGGCGCCGCTGCTGGTGATCGTGTCCTTCGCCTTCGGTTCGCCCATGACCCTGGTGTTCCATCCCTTGGAGATCGCCGCTATCGTCCTGGCGGTGTTGATCATCCACATGGTGGCGCTGGATGGGGAGACCACCTGGTTCGAGGGCCTGGAGCTGCTGGCGGTTTACTTGATGCTGGCGTTCGCGTTCTATTATTTGCCCGCGCGACGCTAGTTTACACTTCCCTGAATGACCCGCTCGTGGACTCGGAGCGCCTCCCCAAGAGTCACATACCTCATCAGGCCAGCCGGCGATAGAGGTCCGCGTTCTTGTGGACTACATATTCCACGGCCTGTTCGAAGGCTTCGGCCGGGCGGGCTAACAGGTCATCCACACCGGCGCGCGCAAGATCCTCGGGAGAAATGCCCAGACGAGCCGCAAAGTCCCGGAGTTGTGCCAGCTTCTCCTCGGAGACGCGAATGGTCAGAGTCTTCATGCTGCCAACATGGTAACACAGGCATTCATGCCTGTCGGGGGCCGGCAGCACTGAACTTTCCTGCCCCCGGCATCGTACACTGAGAGGAGATGGTTATTGTCACCGAGGGGCTCGCCAAGCACTTCCGGCGGGCCTGGTCGCGCCGCCTGGTCCGGGCCGTGGACGGCATCTCGCTGGAAGTCCAGCCCGGAACCGCCTTCGGATTGCTGGGGCCGAACGGATCGGGCAAGACGACCTTCGTGAAACTGCTGCTCTCGGTGGTTGCACCCACCGAAGGCCAGGCGCGGCTGTTCGGCCGGGATTGCCGCGACCCGCAAGCCCGCGCCCCGGTCGGCTACTTGCCCGAGAACCATCGCTTCCCGACCTACCAGACGGGCTGGCAGATGCTGGATTTCTACGCCGCGCTTTCGGGTGTGCCGGAGCCGGAGCGGCGACGGCGGGCCGGCGAGCTGCTGGAGTTGGTGGGGCTCTCCGATTGGGGCGACGTCCGGATCGGCAAGTACTCCAAGGGCATGCTGCAACGGCTCGGCCTGGCGCAGGCCTTGATGCACCGGCCTCAGTTGCTGATCCTCGATGAGCCCAGCGACGGCGTCGACCCGCTGGGCCGCCGCCAGATCCGCGACCTGCTGGGCTCGCTGCGGCGCGACGGGACCACCATCTTTCTCAACTCTCACCTGCTGGGCGAGGTCGAGCTGTTCTGCGACCGGGTGGCGATTGTCAGCCGCGGGCGAGTGGCGCTGGAAGGCCCGCTGGCCGAGCTGACCGCCGGGAGCGGCTACCGGCTCTCGGCGGCTCGGGTGACCGAGCAGGCCCGCGAGCGGTTGCGCCAGGCGGCCACTCACATCGCCGCCAACAACGGCCTGGTGGATTTCCTTTTTCCGGACCGGGCGGCCGCCAACAGCGCCCTGGACGTGCTGCGCGAGAGCGGGGCCGAGATCGAATCGATCGCCGCGGCGCGCTCCACGCTGGAGGAAGTCTTCCTGCGCACCGTCGAGGAGGCCAAGTGAGGGGCCCCTTGCAGATGCTGGCCCTGGTGCGCGACACCTTCCGGGAGTCGCTGGCGCGCAAGATCTTCTGGGGGTTTCTGGGCTGCTCGACGGCGCTGATCCTGTTGTTCGTGCTGGCGGTGAACATCGACCTGGTGGAGGGCGCCCGCGCTGCCGTCACGCTGTTCGGCCAGGAGGTGAATCGCGGCCGGGTGATGGACCTGGACCTGGTCACGCGCCGGATCCTGGGCGCCGTGGCGGCGTTCCTGTTTACGGCCGGTCTGTTCCTGGCGGTGTTCGCGGCCGCCGGCCTGATCCCGACTATCTTCGAGCCGGGGCGAATCGAGCTGCTGCTCTCCAAACCCGTCACCCGCACGCGGCTGCTCCTGGGACGTTACCTGGGCACGCTGGGGGTGATCGCCTTCAACATGGCCTACCTGGTCCTGGGGGTGTGGCTGGTCATGGGGATCAAGACCGGGATCTGGAACCCGAGCTTCCTGCTGGCGGCGGCCCTGGCGGTGTTCGCCTTTGCGGTGCTATTGACCGTGACGCTGGCGGTGGCGGTGGTGTCGAACAGCGCCGTGCTGGCGACCATGGTCACGTACTTCTTCGTGCTGATCAGCCCGCTGCTGGCCCAGCACGAGCGCATCGCGCCTCTTTTCCGAAGACAGTGGGCGCGGGATTTGACAGAGTATTTGTATTACCTCTTTCCCAAGGTCTATGACCTGGGCAACATGGCGCGGCTGGCCATGGAGGGCCGGGCCTTCACGACCTGGATGCCGCTGTGGAGCTCGGCGCTGTTCGGCGCCGTGGTGCTGGCGGCGGGGTTGTGGAGCTTTGCCCGGAGAGATTACTAAGGGGGTTCTATGCGGAAAACGATGATGATTGCGCTGCCGGCGGCGCTCCTGACCCTGGCGGCAGGCCTGGTCCTGATCCGCTTCGAGCGGCCCGTCCGGGCCCAGGGGATCACGCTGGACCGCTCGCTGCTGGCGATGCTGCCGGCCCAGGCCACCTCGTTGGTGGGTGTGGACCTGGAAAAGCTCAAGGCCACCGCCGTTTACCGGCGCATCGAGGAACAGCACCGGCCCGGGCAGAGCCAGCTCGACGAGTTTGCCGCCAAGGTGGGTTTTGATCCGCGGCGGGACGTGAGCGAGCTGCTGGTGGCGGCCTGGGGGCGCGGCGAGGGCGCCCAGAAGCCCCACTTCGTCGCCGTGGCGCGGGGCAGCTTCAACGTCGCCGCCCTCAGCGCCGAGCTGAGAGCACACCAGGCCGTAGTCGAGCAGCACCGCGGCTTTGATGTCTACGGGCCGCCCAAGCCGGCGTCGAGCGGCGAAGAGGAAGGCCGCTTCGTATTCCTGGATGCCAAGACGGTGCTGGCCGGCACCCGCGCCGCCGTGCTCGGCGCGCTGGATCGCAAGGTCTCTGGCGGACCGAGCTTGCAAGACAAAGCGGCGCTGCTCAGCCGCGTCCAATCCATTCGCGGCTCCGGGCAGGTGTGGGCCGTCTCCGAGACTCCCGGCGAGATCGTCAGCGGGGCGCTGCCCCGGGATCCCTCGGCCCAGGGGTCGAACTTCGCCCGGATCTTCGCCTCCATGCAGAACTCCACCTTCGCCGCCGACCTGATGAACGGCCTGGATTTGAAAGCCGCCGGGGTGTGCAAGACCGCCCAGGACGCCAAGACCCTGGGCGAGGCCCTCCGCGGCCTGCTGGCGATGGGACGGCTGGCCATCAACCCCCAGGAGCCGGAGATGCTGGCGCTGCTCGACGGCGTCCGGGTCGAAGAGCGCGACACCCAGCTGGATGTCTTCGTCCAGGTGGACATGAAGACCCTGGAGAAGATCCTCGAGAAGCCTCCCGGTCGGGGGCGCGTCCGAGCCGCCAAATTCTGATTGAATTAGCCACAGAGGCACAGAGCACACAGAGGAACAACCCCATGGGCTTTTCTCTGTGCCTCTGTGCCTCTGTGGCTAACCTATCTTCGACCGCAAGAACTTCACCACCCGGGGCATGGCGGTCTTGATGTCCTCACCGGGGTTGCCGCGCCGGTCGCCGGGCTCGTAGACGATGTCGAGGAAGCCGGCGTAGTGCACGCCGCGCAGGATGTTGAACACCTGGTCGTAGTCGATCCAGGGCTCGGAGCCGTCCGGGCGGGGATTGTAGAATTTCACTCGCACGTAGCGGGCCAGCGAGACGGTCTTACGGATATGCTCGAGGAAATCGCCGGCCTGGAGCTTGCCGCTGGCGCCCTGGGAGCCGGCCCACTGGCCGGTGTCGAGCAGGAGCACCAGGTTGGGGTGATCGACCATCTGGATCAGCCGCAGGATCTCGTCGGCGGTGCGGCAGAGGGCGTCATGGTTATGGTTCTGCAAGCCCACCGGCAGGCCCCAGTGGGCGGCTTCCTCGGCCACGCGGCGCACGCCCCGCGCGGCGCGCTCGAAGGCCTTCTCGCGCTCGCCTTCATTGGGAGGCGAGCCGGCGAAGACACGCAGTAGCGGGGCCCCCAGGAAAGCTGCCACCCGGATGGCCTCCAGCGCCTTCTCGAACTCCCGCCGCTGGGCCGCTTCCGGCTGGCCGAAGTTGGTGGAAACCGTAAAGACTGCCATGGCCAGGCCCTGGTCGAGATAGACCCGCCGAATTTGCTTGAGGTACCCGGTGCCGACCTCCGGCAGGTTCTGGACGTGCAGGCTGGCGCCGTCGACATTGAGCTGCCGGCACAGGGTGAGGAAGTCCGGAATGGTCATCTGGCCCTGGGCCAGCAGCCGGGAGTAGTTGAGGGAGTAGTTGCTGATCTTCATCATGGGAGTACGGTAACACAGCCGGCCCCCAGCCGACCTTTGTCATTCCGAGCGCAGCGAGGAATCTGCTGTACTGGTGCGGTCGCGAACAGCAGACCCCTCGCTGCGCTCGGGAGGACAGGTCCTGGCCGTGTCAAAGGGTCGCAAGCTCGCCGCCAGCCGTTGACATCGCTAAGCCGCAACGTCGCGCGGCCGCTGAGCTTCCCAGGGCCCCGACATCAGCGGCGCCGCCGCGACTACCGTGGAAACGCTGAGGCCGAGTCCAGCTGCGTGAGCGTCTTGACGTTTAAGCGTCATAACGTTATTCTAGTTATGTGCCACAGCTCAAGCGTGCCACCGTCTACTTGGACCCCAGCCTGCATAAGGCCCTCCGTGTGAAGGCGGCGCATACCGACCGCAGTCTTTCGGAATTGGTGAATGCCGCTGTCCGCCAAACGCTCGCCGAAGACGCCCAGGACTTGGCCATTTTTGCCGAACGTGCCAAGGAACCCGCCTGGTCATTCGAGGAGGTATTAAAGGACCTGAAGCGGCGTGGCAAACTATAAGCTCCTTATCAAGCCCTCGGCCGCCAGAGAGTTGGAGGCGTTACCCAGGAAAGACCGAAGTCGCATGGTAGCGAAGGTTGGAGGTCTCGCCGACAATCCGCGCCCACCCGGTTCGGAAAAACTCTCCGGCGAAGAGAAGTACCGCCTCCGCCAGGGCGACTATCGCGTGTTGTACTCAATCCAAGATGCCAGCACGACAGTCACAATCGTAGAGATCGGCCACCGGCGGGAAGTTTACCGCCGTTGACCAAGCGGCCTAACGACGCGGCCTTCCGCGGCGGCGCGTCTTTTGCGTCGCCCGCCGCAACGCCTCGTTAAACCCCGATTCTGTCGCGGCTGACGCGCGACAGGAATCCTTAATTTGTTGTTAGGCTGCTCGGTTGGATACCCACACGCCCCAACGGCCTCCTCCAGTGAGAGGGGTCCGCGCAAGATTTCGCCGGGCACCAACTCGAGCACCAGGAAGGGGACGCCGTCGGCCTGCTCGAACCCATAGATTGGCGGCAATATTCTGATGATTGAGCGAGGCCAGCACCCGGGCCTCTCGCTCGAAGCGGGCCAGGCGCTCCGGGTCGCGAGCGAAGCCCTCCGGCAGGACCTTGATGGCCACGTCGCGGCCGAGCCTGGGGTCGGTGGCGCGGTAGACCTCGCCCATGCCGCCGGCGCCCAGCTTCTCGACGACCTGGTAGTGTCCCAGGGCCTTGCCGATCATTGGACTCACAGTAACGCGGTTGCGGAAGACAAGTCAACCGCCCCCCGGGGCCTTCTTCCGCCCCGTGTCATCCCGAGCGCAGCGGGTGTCATCCCGAGCGCAGCGGGTGTCATCCCGAGCGCAGCGGGTGTCATCCCGAGCGCAGCCGGTGTCATCCCGAGCGAAGCGAGGGATCTGCTTTCGCCCCGGCGCAGCAGCAGATCCCTCGCTACGCTCGGGATGACAGGACGCTTCGCTCGGGATGACAGGCCTGGCTGTGGCCTCGACGGCGCAGTCATGGGCGCGGCGCTTTCGGTTCCGAGCGGTTGAGCTCGGCGGTCCAGTTGACCACCACGGTGAGGGGGTCAGAGGCGGCGGCGCGATCGAGGGGGGTGGCAAACAAGAACCGCCGGCCATCGGTGGAAACATCGAATTGACGCTCCGTCACGCCCGCGAACCGAACGCCGGGGCCGTCGAAAAGCGCAACCGGTGTGCCGGCCTCGAAGCCTGAGGCTGCCTTGATCGGCACGACCATGAGTTTTCCGTCCGCCGCCAGGTAGAACATCTCCTTCCCATCGCTGCGCCAGGTGGCAGCGTTGCCGCCCTGAGTCGAGACCTGCCACTTGCCTTCTCTGCGGGGAAAGGGCTGGACATATACCTCATCTCTGCCACTCTCGTCGGAGGTGTAGGCGATCCAGCGGCTGTCAGGGGAGAACCTGGCGCCGCTCTCCGTAGACGGGGTGCGCAGGAAGACCTGCGGCTTGCGGTCGCCGCTGAGCGGCAGCACCCACAGGTCCGTCTTGGTCTTCGGATCGTCGAGCCCGCAAACGAGGAATCGCCCGTCGGGAGACCAGTCGGAGAGACCGCCCGGTGGCAGGCCCGATGGCTTGGCGACCAGCTCAGCGTCGCCGGCGCCGCTGGCGGGTTTCAGATACACGGCGCCGAACGACGAGTAGGCAAGCCGGCTGGCGTCGGGCGACCACACAGGGGCAAGGCCGCCGTTAAAGGTGAACCGGGAGTGTATGCCGCGGGCGAGCTCGATCAACCAGATGTCGAATAGCGCGGCACTCTGGTCGACGACGGTGACCGCCACCCGCTTTTGATCGGGCGAGAGGCGTTGAAAAAACAAAGTCCCTGTTTGGCCGATGGCCTGGATCCGCCTGCCGGAGCGATCGAACCAGGCCAACTGGCCGATGAGGCCGGCGCTGAGGACGCCGTAGGCCAGCACCCCGCCCTCGGAGACGGAAAAGCCCGCCGCCATCGTCGGCGTCGCCGGGCTGACCTGGCCGGCGACGAGAAAGGGCTCCCCGGCAGGCTCCAGGCGGGCCAAGTCGAACGCCTGGGCCATCAGGGTTCGCTCGCGGAGAAACAGCAGATGGCCGGCGCCTCTGCTGCCCGTCGCCGCGTAGGCCGCGTTGGAGGTGGACCCTACCAGCCGCTTGCGGTTGGCGGGGGCTTCCAGCGAGGCAACAAAGACTCCGCTTTGATCCGCCTGCGCGCTGCGAGCGAAATACAGGAAGCGCCGGCCGTCGGGCAGGAAGTGCGGCCAGCGGTGGGAGTTTTCCTGGCGCGCGGTGTCCAGCGCCGTGAGCGCGACCGGCTCGCCTCCGGCCGCCGGCACGCGGTGGATCACCGTTTGTGGCGCGGGCGCAAATAGGATGGTGCCCTCGCGGTTCCACGAGCCGCCGCGCCCGTTCGGCGCGGAGCAGAGGGTCTGCGGGGGTCCCGGCGCCGAGGGAGCCCCGACGTCGATCTTCTTCAACTTGCTTTCAGCGAAGAACCCCACAAAGCGTCCGTCCGGCGACCAGAAGGGATGCGCGGCGCCGTCGGTTCCCGCCAGCGGCTGGGCGGTGAGGGAATGGATGGGGCGAATCCAGAGCACATGCTGACGGCCTGGCGTTTGGGCGGCAAAGACCAGACGCGTGCCATCGGGAGAGACGGCCGCCGGCGACGTGAAGGCGCCGTTTTCCGGCGCCGAAAGCAGGAAGCGCACGACCCGGGCCGCGGGCGGCGTCTCGCGGAAGTGAATCCAGCACACCGATGCCAGAGCGAGCGCCAGGACACAGCCGACAACCCAGGCGACAACCCAGGCGAGCGGGCGGCGGCGTCTAGCTGCCAAGCTAGGACCAGGGGCGGTGGCCGGCGCTGTCGCCGCCGGGGTTTCCTCCAGCCAGAGGCGCGCGTCGCCGATGTCGCGCAGGCGGCGTTCCGTATCCTTCTCCAGACAACGCCGCAAAAGCGCGCCAACGCCGGGTGGCGTCTCGGGGGGCAGGGCGCTCCAGTCCGGCTCCCGGGTGACCACCGCGGCGATGGTGTCGGTGATGTTACCGGCGCCGAAGGCGGAGCGGCCGGCCAGGATCTCGTACAGCACGCAGCCGAAGGACCAGATGTCGGTGCGGCGGTCGAGCGGGCGGCCGCGGGCCTGCTCCGGGCTCATGTAGGCGGCGGTGCCGAGGAGCGTGCCAACGCGTGTTGCGGCCAGGCTCAGGGTCGGCGATTGCGCCGGGTCGCCGGAGGGCTCCTCGGCGAGCGCCTTGGCCAGCCCGAAGTCCAGCACCTTGACCTTGCCTTCCGGGGTGATCTTGATGTTGGCGGGCTTGAGGTCGCGATGGACGACGCCCTTCTCGTGGGCGGCGTCGAGAGCTTCCGCGAGCTGCCGTGCGGCGTCGAGGGCCTCCTCCAGCGGGAGGGGTCCGCGCAAGATTTCCCCGGGGACATACTCGAGGACCAGGTAGGACAGGCATTCCTGCCGGTCATTCTCGAAGCCATAGATGGCAGCAATATTCTGGTGATTCAGCGAGGCCAGCACCCGCGCCTCGCGCTCGAAGCGGGCCAGCCGCTCGGGGTCGCGAGCGAAGGCCTCCGGCAGCACCTTGATGGCCACGTCGCGGTTGAGGCGCGTGTCGCGGGCGCGGTAGACGACGCCCATGCCGCCGGCGCCGAGCTTCGC
>Ga0247727_10008804_pt1 | contig 18579 bp, 19 predicted proteins | sample WisWelCaveWW1625_FD_202498 | JGI IMG/M metagenome (GOLD analysis project Ga0247727, IMG submission 202498) | Biofilm microbial communities from Wishing Well Cave, Virginia, United States - WW16-25 | ecosystem: Environmental > Aquatic > Deep subsurface > Groundwater > Cave microbial mat | place... | reverse complement strand
ATGAGCAACTCCGAAACCGTGCGCTTCGAACCCGCGCTCAACATTCCCGAGGTGTTGCTCGATGAAATTTTGAATCGCTTGGAAGATACGCTGCGCGAAGTGCGCGAGGGGAGGAATTGAGAAGGACGGATACGACGTGAAGTCGGACTTGCGCATGAGAAGCTTTGAAAACGACGAAGCCTCTTTTGCGTAAGATCGACTTCGTCCGCAATTTTCCTATCGAAACATATTTGAGGTCGGTTGCGCGCAAAGGAAGGTTTGCTCTGCAACACCAAAAGAAAATGTTCAATGATTCAAATGGTCCAAGAGTCGATTGTCCTCAGCGCACTGCGCGGAGACGGTGATTGTTGTTAACGTTGCTGCGACTACAAACGCCAAGAGCAAAATAGACGCTCCACGCTTCTTCGGCGTTAAATCTATCGACTGTCCAGATCCCACTTTGTTGGCGGTCAAAGGCTGGATCGAGATATAAGTCCTCACGCTTGCTCGGCTGCATAAGAGACATTGCTTCCTCCAGGGTTGGTAACCGCCAATCGTAGTAGCCTGCAAACTTTTGAGCATTCAATTTCCGCACATAGTTTTCGGCATCGTAGAAAGTAATGGAATCAGATGACCCCGACTGTTGCCACACCAAACCCGTGGCATAATCATATACTAACTTCGCATTTTTTCTTTTGCTCATTTCATAGAGATGATTAATCCCAGTTCCTTCTTTATTCAAACTTTTATCAAAAAAGTCGCGCTCTTTAAGCATTGAACGTACCTCATGGTCTTTAAAATCTGATACGGGAACTGACCTAAAAGAAAACTGAAAGCCACTTAGATCGGCCTTTTTAATGTCAAATGTTAAAGGAATCTTCTTGGCAACATGGTGATGAATAATTTCCCAAAGCAATGCCTTCATGTGGTCAGTCCATGGTACACCGTAGCATGCCGGATCATTTTGGGTGAACCGCTTTACGAAAAAATATTCCATAATCATTATATGGGCAAATTTGTAATTTCCCTCGGCGTCACGGTTGAGCAAAGAACGACCGGAGAGTCGCCAATCTTCGAGCGGGATTCCCCACTGCTTTGCCAAAGGTGCGAGTTCCGCACGAGGGATGCGTTCTGCGCCTCGTCGTTTACGGTTGAGATATAAATCAACAGCCAAGTGCTCCGAGAATTGCCGCAATTGCTCTTTGTGCAAGCTCGGCACAATAGCTTCTTCGCGCTCGAGCCACGCTTCGATCATTTCTTCATAAAGCTCAAAAGTCTGTGTTATCTCACCGCCCTTGCGTACGAGATCGTCGATGTGCGCAAGCAGCATGGGCCGTACGCTGAGGTTGGGAATTTTTGCAACCATTTTCTTTGCCCGCTTACGCCATTGGGGCCTCCACACCGGATAGAGGTGATGCAGATAATGCCGAACCTGCTCGTCTGTAAACGGCGTGATGTAAAGCTTGTGAAAAGTATATTGCGACTTTTCTCCCGCAGCGCGCGGGCCAACGCGCACGATGCCGGTCTCTTTTGGAATCTCTTCTTCTTTAGGGAAGAACTGCGTGCGGCAGGTGATGAGCACTTTGCGAAAGTCCCGCGTGAGATCGAGTAAATCGCGCAGTCGCCCGGTGTGATCGACAATGGCGAGAGTGTCCTCATCAAGCGCGTCGAGGAAGAGTATGGTGTTCTTAGGTTGGCTTTGCGTTTTTATTATTTCGATGCGCTTGTCCACATCCGGAATGCCGAGCGGCACGAGCGCGAGCTCAAACTTGCGGCTACGAAGGCGCAAATGCCGAGCGTAATAATTCAGCAAGAAGGAAGTCTTGCCCATGCCCGAATCTGCGAGCAAAATGAGATAGCGATATTCTGTAGGATTGGCGAGCATCCTATCTACAGCTTCAAAAAGATTTTCCTTCGCGCCGTAAACCAAACGCGGCTCTTCCGCGCCTGCCGGATCAAGGCTGCTGCAATAAGGCTGAATGTAATACTGTGTCGAGCGTTCGATGATGGACACAGAATACAAGTCCGCGCCGAAGTGTTTTTCGAGCGAGCGCCGGTCACGCTTCGTTCGCCACCACGGTAGAATTTTAGTAAAAAAAAGTGCGGATAACGCGATTGCCCACAATATTGGTGAGATAAAAACGATCAAATTCCCACCGCTAGTATTTGACAGCCATGACTGCAAATCTACTATAACCTGCGAAAAAGATTTCGCCACAAAACCATAAATCGGAGATGAGATTTGAATCAAAGCTAAAATAAGCAAAGTTACAACGCTCACTTGCATAAACAGCCGGACTAAAGAGCGCCAGCGACTATTATAATTTGGCGACATTGACGTAAGATTTCCCTCCCGTTGTTTAGGAATGGGCTGGAGTGGAGGCAGGTCGGTAAATTCAACAACTCGATGCCGAAATGCCCAAAAATCAGGAGCATTTCTTGGCAAAGCATGCGCTTCTCTCTCGGTAAGCCAAAAGACAGCACGAATGTGGTGTTCAACAAAGTACTCGCGGCGAATATTTAGCGCGCGATAAACACTTTGTCCATCTGATCCATTGTTTGATTGTAGTCCCGATACAAAAAAGACTGTGTCGTCTTTATTGGGAAACTGGGAAAGATGGAGAGGGATATCATTGCTAGTAGCATCCATCACACGGTACTTTGTGACAGCTTGTTTGAGTTTTCGAAGTTTTGCTGCAAGTGTGACTTCAGCAATGGAACGAATGGGCTCAGAAGAATAAACAGCTAGCAAGATCGAAGGCCGATTCCATTTGATCGCGAGCTCGAGTTCATCGAAAAGAATGCCTATGCGATCATCAAAAGATTCGGTGAGCAGGGGCTGGTTTGGTGCTTCTATTGCGGATTTGCTCATTTATCTTCTTTTATCAATTCGCGTAAAGCGGGATGAATGTCACACCAATTTTCGGTGTTGCGATACTCCAGCAGCGCCAGAAGCTGCAGAAGCGGGAGTAAGCGGTCGTGGCTTTGAAGCCGGTTATGTTCATGCACTTCGCGCAAGAATTGCCTGTCAGCCTCATCAAGAATACGGCGATACTCATTTCGAATTTCAGCTACAGCCCATTGCACGTCGGAAAGCCCAATTTGAGCAGCTTTGCGTCGTCGTGCTCGTCCGATGGCAGAACGCATGATACGAGCCATCTCTCTAAAAACCCCACCGGAATTGGCAATGGCTTCATCCAAGGATTCCGACGTAATCAAATTGAGTGACATACGCTTCTGAACAAATTCTCGCATCGTATCATATCCTTTGTCATAACGCTTCTCAGGTTCGTGGCGCGGGTGCAATTTGATATTCGGAAGAAAAATAGCCCGATCCCGGATGGCGCCAAATTCATCGCTGTAAAACAACGCACTGGAGATCGTATAGACGACGGCGCATTGCGGTTGGAGCATGATCTCACGATGTGCATAAAAAATTTGTTTCGCTTTTTCTAAATCGGGCTTGTCGAGATCGTCAATCAACAACAATGGCATTCGTTTTTCCCGCTTCAGGATCGCAGCAGTAATATCATTGATAGTCTTGATCAGTCCCGTAACATTGTGCCCAAAGACTTGCCGTATTTCAGCGCGCGTTGCAGGCTCCAGTTTCATTTTTAAACTTGCGTTGACGAAAAACGCATCCAACCCGGACTGTATCTCCGTAGCGGCAGGACGTCCGGCAATCGTCTTTTTTATCTCAGACTCTATTTGCCCTCGCCATCCATTAAGTTCATCTAAAAGTTTGTTGGGGAGTTTGCGGCCATTCGCACCGTAATCTCGAAACATTTTACTGCCAATCGCCAATAGCACGTCGCGGAAATCGAGATCGTTAATGTCCGCTTCATCGCGAATAGTAAAATGAATAGGCCAAAACTTAGCGTTGATATCAGGATTGGCAGAAAGGCGGCGCAACTCCGTAGACTTGCCACACCCTCGATGTCCAGAAAAGAAAAACTTAGGTGGTTGCAGGTAAGGGGCGAGGAGTTCGTCCTCTAATTGTGCGGCTGGGTTGCCAGGTCGATCTACGTAAAATGGATTCGGCTTGCCCTTTGGTCCAGGAACAAGTGGCAAATCAAGCTCAAAATTCAACCAAGCTCGGTCGAAATCGGTGGCAAGAATATATTCGATGTCCATAAACTTCTATCTTGAATAAGGTCTTGAAACGAGTGAGAATCAAAACAATCGACATGGAATGTTTTACTACAAAAAGATAAAGAGCTTTCTATCGAAAGTCAACCAAGTGCCGCGGGCAAAAAATCTAGCTCCGCGCCGTTTTGCTGAACGTAATAATGTCGCGATTGGATTGATTGCGCGCGAGGAATTGCGCATACTGTAGCCGTTGGACGAAATCGGGCCGGTAAGGGCCTTCCCACCACGGATTAAACTTCAACAACTCTTCCGAGCGGCTGATCATGAATATTCTCCTTTACGATGGCATCGTATAGATTGACCCTGAAGTATACGATGCCATCGTAAAGGGCGCAAGAGGATTTTCAAAGTTCGGACAGGTATTTAGATTTCAATCGTGTTCATTCTCCTTATCTTAACTTCTCCTCAAACAACCGCAAAATCCTCCGATACTCATCCCTCCATGAACTTGGCTCTTTGAAGCCGTGATCTTCGACGGGATAGAGCGCGACTTCCCAATTGTCTTTGCCGAGTTCGATCAAGCGCTGCGTCAAGCGCACCGTATCTTGGAAATGCACATTGACATCGACCATGCCGTGGCACATGAGCAGCGCGCCTTTTAAGCCGTTGGCAAAATATATCGGCGAGCTGCGGCGATACGCGAGCGTGTCGGCTTGCGGAATGTTCAGAATGTTCGCGGTGTAGCCATGATTGTAATGCGCCCAATCCGTCACGGGCCGCAGCGCTGCGCCCGCGGCAAACACGTCCGGCGTAGTGAACATGGCCATGAGCGTGATGAAACCGCCATAACTTCCGCCGTAAACGCCGAGGCGTTTGGCATCGATGCCGTGTTGTTCAATTAAAAATTTCGCGCCATCAACCACGTCTTCCAAATCCTTGCCGCCCATGTGGCGATAGATCGCGGTGCGCCAATCGCGGCCATAGCCCGCGCTCGCGCGATAATCGGGGTCGAGCACAGTGTAGCCGAGATCGACGAGGAGATTATGAAACATGTACTCGCGAAAATAATACGACCAACTGTTGTTCGCGTTTTGCAAATAGCCCGCGCCGTGTACGAAGACTACTGCTGCACCGTTCGGCTTGGCGGGACGATACAAACGCGCATGCACGAGCTTGCCGTCGCGCGCAGGATAGGTGATGAACTCCGGCATGCGCCAGGGATATTTTTTGAACTCGTCGGTGGTGGAATACGTGATGCGCTGCGCCGTCGCGCCAATTTTGTTCGGCTGCAAATAAATTTCCCACGGCTCATTGGCTCTCGAATGGCGAATGGCGAGCATGGTTTCATCGGGCGAGAGCGCGACTTGATTCTCGCCGGCAAACGAAGTGAGGCGCGTGCGCGTCCCGTCGAACAAAGACATGGTATAGAAATGATACTCCCTTGGATGCACTTCGTTACTCGTAAAGTACCAGCGCTTTTTATCTCTCGAAAGAAACGGCGAGCTAATTTCAAACGCGCCGTTCGTCAAGGCCTGCTTCCGTTTCGTTTTCACGTTTATGAGATAGAGATGCGAATAGCCGCTCGCTTCGGAGCAGAACCACACGTGCTCGTTGTCCGGCAGCCAGCCCACTGTGCCCGGAGACCAATAGCCGTCAATGCCCGGGCCGCCGATCCACGCTTCATCGTGTTGATGCTCGAGCGCCGTCAATTTTCCCGAAGGCAAATCGAGCAACGCAAGCCAGCGATCTTTGTTATCCAGTGAGAGCACGGCGACGAATGCCTGCTTGCCGTCGTCGCTCCAAAACGGGCCGTGGCAAATGCTCGCGCGCGGTTTGGCAGCGGCTTTCTCGCTGGTATCGTTTTTAGCTGGAATGGTTGTGAACGCGCGCACTGCGGAGATTTCCGGCAAGCTGTCAGCGCTCACATACTGCACCGTGTCTGCGGCAATATCCCAATAGCCGAAACGATATGTTGCCGTCGGCGCGCCCACTTTCGTGCGCGCCGGAATATCTTCGGTGAAGCCCGTCGCAGTGACATAGTTCGGCACTTGTGCCGTGCGGGTGTCGCGCGCGTTTTTCTCCAAAAGAAAAGTGACGAACTTGCCGTCAGGCGAAAGCTGAAGGTTCTGCACGCTCTCCTCGCCGAGATAAATCGCGCGCGGACGCTTCACGTCCAACAACTTGTTCATGCGCTTCGTGCTCTCCGTCTTGCGCTTGCGGTCGCGCAACACTTCGAGCAAACGCAGCTCTTCTTGCGCGAGAAATTGCTGCTCGGAAGTAGGCGGCTCTTGCTCGTTGTCGGGCTTCGTGCCGGAGCGAAAATCGGTGAGCTGGATTATTTGGCCATTGGCAATCTTCCATGCGAAGAGGTTATTGTTGCGCGTGAAGATGACGGTGTCCTCGTTGAAAGAATGGCGCGGCTCGCTCTCGTGCGCCGCCGTGTTCGTGATCTGCAATGCTTCGCCGGTTTTGATGGTCAACATAAAAATATCACCGTTGCGCTCAAAAACTTTTTTAGCATAATCGCGCGTGAAATTACCCGAAGGCGAAGGCAGTTGCCGCTGCGCTTGTGGAGAAAATTTGCGCGGCTTGCCCCCCGTGCGCGTTACGGCATAAAGCGAATCCGCGGAATTGCCGTCGGGGTTCCAATGAAAGTAGAGGGTTTTGCTGTCGTCCGACCAAAAAGGATTTTGCGGAAACGCGCCGAGCCATTTCGGATCGCGCATAATATAATCGACGGTGAGTTCGGGTTGGGTTTGGCTGAATGAGACCGCGGCAAGATTGAAAAGGACTACGCCCAAAATACTACGCATAAATTTGCTCATGTTCGCCTCAGGTTGGTTTTAGGGAAAGAAGATTCACGCCAAGTAGACCCAAGTTCAGCGGGGAATTTCTTATGGGAAGAAAAATTTTTAAACCGCATCATTGATGCAAAACTATTTCCGGCAAAACGATTTTTGAAAAATAGTGCCACGGTTCAGCCACGGGTTGGGCATGGCTTTGCTTTTGGGAGTTGCGTACCTATTCAACTATGGCTTGGCCATAGTTTTAAATGAATGCGGCTTTAGTACTCGCGCACAATCATGCTACGGCCAAGCGCAGCGGCGCTAATTTGAAGCGACAAATACAAGCCACGGCCAAGCCGTGGCTGAACAGTTAAGAAATAGTTTTGCCAGAAATGGTTTTGCTTATTGGCTGTTGCGCGTTTACTTGTGTCATGAACAAAAAAGCCTGATGCTGCATTGCAGCTCAGGCTCGATCAAAAACTGAAATCATCATAACGTCGAACGGTGCGTCGCCTCAGGCTTTCGCCGCACGCGCCGCTTTTTGGCGTTTCTTGCGCGCCTTCAAATGCTGGCGTCGTTTCATCCGCACCAGCCGTTGCTTACTTTTGCTTCTGGCCATGTTTGCCTTTCTGGTTGAAGTAATTGCTCTTGATGGGCGGCTAATTTAAGAGAGAATCACAGACAAGCAAGCGATTTCTCCCGTCAAACCTTCGCACTAGTTGCCGAAAAAGTAGCGCAGTCATCCCTGGCTGCGGGCAAGATGCCCGCGTTACTGCACCGCTTTCCCGTCAAACTGGGCGTTGACTTTGGAAGTGAATTTTCTATATTGCCCTCGCTTTTTTGTTCATCCCGCGAGTCAAAATAAAATCATTTCGTCGGGAAAAATCATTTCAAAAAAATTTAGGAGGATGTGATGGCTTTCGAATATAAACTCACGCCGCGGCCATACAGCGACGAAGAAGCGAAATCGTTGCTCAAAGACGTCGTGAGTCCGGAAACCACCGATTGGCATTACAATACGCATCACAAAGGCTACGTCACGGTGCTGAATAAAATCGAGCAGGCGCTGGACAAAGCCGACGCGGCGGGCGCGAACGGCAACTACAGCGAGATCGGCGAGTTGAAGCGCCGCTACACGTGGAATCATTCCGGCGCGCTGCTGCACGACGTGTATTGGGCCGTGCTCGGCGGCGACGGCGACGCGAAGAAAGGCCCGGAAGTGCTCACCGCGATTGAAAAGCAATTCGGCTCGTTCGACAAGTGGAAAGCGGATTTCAAAGCGGCCTCACTCTCCGCGAAGTTGAGCGGCTGGGGTTTGCTGGTCTACGATGCGCTCTGGTCGAAGCAGCTTATCAACGTGTTGGTCGATGAGCATCAATACGGCGCGATTTGGGGCGGCGTGCCGCTCCTCGCGTGCGACGTGTTCGAGCATGCGTATTATCACAAAGACGGCCCGGGCCGCGCGAAGTATATCGACAATTTCATCAACAATCTGCACTGGGGCCGCATCAACGAGCGTTACAAAGCGTTCGTGAAGTAGTTGATCGCGTCCGCAGTGTTTCGGTTTGGAGGTATTTTCATCCTCGTCAAATACACGCCGAACGAGCCGGAACCGAAAAGAAAACACAACCACGGATGACACAGATTAGCACGGATGTTTTCCAAAAAAATCTGTGAAATCCGTGCAATCCGTGGTTTACTTCTTTTGTTTTTGTTTATGAGGAGCCTCGCCGCATCGGAATTGCGCGGCGAGCAGCATGACAACAATAGGACATTGTTTAAAACCATGATCGACCGCATCACGCTGTGCCTGTATTTGCTCACGCTCTCTTTGTGGATGGGCGGAGCTTTTTTTCTCGCCTTTGTTATCGCCCCCAAAACCTTTCAATTCTTTCCTTCACGCAGCCGCGCCGGCACTTTGGTCTTCAGCTTTTTGAAAGCTTTTGACATTCTGAAGATATTCCTTATATTGGCGCTCGTTGCGTTCAGTTCTGTGCGCAGTTCAGAGAGTTTATTGCCCGCGCCTTCGTTGTCCGAAGCCGCTGTAATTTTCTTGATGACCGCAAGCTGGGTCGGGCATCACTTCTTCCTCGCGCCGAAAATGGACGAGCTGCGTTTGGTCATCGGCTGTTTCGATACCGCACCCGCAGACGCGCCCGAGCGCGCGAGCTTCACCAAGCTGCACAGCACGGCAATGTTCATGACTCTGGGAGATTTTGCTGCTGGGCTTTTTCTGCTGTTCACTGCGATTCTGCGTTTGCAGTGAGCCGCGTGTTTGCTGCGCAATTAGACTTTCCCACCAGCATATCCCCGCTTCCCGTTGTGTAAATGACGCGAGCTTTGCCGCTGTCTCAATAGATTATCGAAAAATGCCGACCACTTTGCGCCACGGGCCTTATCGTTTCTATTTTTACTCGTATGATTGCGGCGAACGTCGTCATACGCACGTTGATCGAGAGAACATGAGCGCGAAATTTTGGCTCGATCCCGTAGTGACATTGGCAAACAACCACGGCTATTCCCGCAAAGAACTGCGCGACATCGAAAAGATAATTCACGATAACTTGGAGACATTAAGAAATGAATGGGATGCCTTCTGTTAGTCGAAAGCTTGAGCCCGCCAAAATCGTTCGTGTACTGATCGGCGAAGAAAAACTATTTGTCGATCTCGAAGACGGCCGCACGATTAGTGTGCCGCTGGGATGGTATCCGCGTTTAGCATATGGCTCCCAACCGGAGCGCGCCAACTTTCAAATCAGCGGCGCAGGTTATGGCATTCATTGGCCCGATTTGGATGAAGACCTCGGCGTCGAGGGTTTGTTGCTCGGCAAAAAATCCGGAGAAAGCCGCGCTTCGTTTGAGCGTTGGTTGCAACGCAGGCAAAAATAGATTGAACGAGTAAGGCTCCCCGTGGCGGACATTATATACGGCGTGGATTTCGGCACGAGCAACTCGGCCATCGCCATCATGAAAGACGGCCAAGAAACCGTGATGCGCGGCCGGTCGAAAGACGATAAAACCGAAAGCTCGATCTTGTTCTTTCCCAAGTGGGAGATGGGAGTGCATTACGTCGGCGAAGAAGCGCTCGCGCAATACCTCGCCGGCGGGATGGAGGGGAGATTGATTCAATCGATCAAATCCATCTTGCCCGACGCTTTTTTCAAGTCGACATGGATCCACGGCGAGAAATTTGAGATTGACGATCTCGTTGCGCTGATCATTAAACATCTCAAAACGAAAGCCGACGCGAGCACGAATGCGAATGTCACCAAAGCGGTTTTGGGCAGGCCCGCGGTCTTTTCCGAAAAGCCGGACGAGGATAAAATCGCGGAGCAGCGCTTGCGTTCCGCGGCTTTGAAGGCGGGCTTTGAAGAAGTGCATTTTCAACTGGAGCCGATTGCCGCAGCGTTTTCTTATGAGCTGCGCATCCCTCGGCCCGAGATTGTGTTGGTCGCGGATTTAGGCGGCGGCACTTCCGACTTTACGATCATGCGTCTTGATCCCAAGAAAATTTCGTTGAAGGACAGAACTTCGGATATACTGGCGACGGGCGGCATTCACATCGGCGGCAACGACTTCGACTCGGCCATCATGTGGCACAAGCTCGTGCGCTATTTTGGCTACGAAGCGCAATACAAGACGTGGGACAAATGGCTGGAGCTGCCCGTCCATCTCTTTCGCCGGCTCTGCCAATGGAAGCGAATTCCATTTTTCAAAACCAGAGACACGCGGCAGATGCTGCAAAATTTTTTATACAGCACGGACAACAAAGAGGCCGTGGCGCGATTGATTACGCTGATTGAAAAGGATTTGGGCTTTTCACTGTTTAAAGCCATTGAAGCCGCTAAAAAAAGTTTGTCGGATCATGACTCGTCAACAATAGATTTCGAACGTCTCAATATCTGCATCCATGAACCGATAACCCGCAGCGAGTTCGACGGCTTCATTCGCGAGGACGCAGAGAAATTTGAAAACTATCTGTCGGCATTTCTCGCGAATGCCGAGTTTGATGAACAAAGCATCGACACGGTTTTTATCACCGGCGGCAGCTCGTTGGTGCCCGCACTGCGAGAGATTTTCGTGAAGAAATTTGGCGAAGGCAAAATTAGAGGCGGAGAAACTTTTACCAGCGTTGCTTCCGGTTTGGCTTTAAGCGCGGTTTTGTTTTTTGAATGACAATCCTGCGATGGTGTTACAAAACAACTCACCATGAGTAAAACTTACGAAAACCACGGCAAGAACAATTTAACGCAGAAAAGTAACCTCATCTCACCCCATGAACCAAATGAACCAACCTCCTCAAACCATGAATCGCCCCACCGTTCCCGGCGCGAAGAACATCATAGCCGTAGCGAGCGGCAAGGGCGGCGTGGGCAAAACCACGGTGTCCGTCAATCTTGCGATTGCGCTGGCGCAAAAGGGCGCGAAAGTCGGCTTGCTCGATGCGGACATTTACGGCCCGAACGTGCCAATGATGACCGACACGATGGATGCGCAGCTCGCGGGCGCGCCTTCGGGGAAAATTATGCCCATTGAAAAGTACGGCCTGCGTCTCGTCTCCATCGGCTATGTCAATCAAGGCGACACGGCGGTGATTTGGCGCGGCCCGCTGGTGGGCAGAATGATCACACAATTTTTGATGGAAGTCGAATGGGGCGAGTTGGATTATCTCATCGTGGACATGCCGCCCGGCACCGGCGACGCGCAACTCACGCTCTCGCAGGCCGTGGCGCTCACCGGCGCAGTGATCGTGACTACGCCGCAAGACGTGGCGCTCAGCGATGCGAAGAAGGGCATCAACATGTTTCGCAAAGTGGAAGTGCCCATTCTCGGCGTGATCGAGAACATGAGCTACTTCGTGTGCCCGCATTGCAACGCGCGCACGGAAATTTTTGCGCATGGCGGCGGGCGCGCTGCGGCGAAAAAATTTGACGCGCCTTTTCTCGGCGAAGTGCCGCTAAACCTCGCGATTCGCATAGGCGGCGATGAAGGCAAACCCGTGGTCGCGCAGAAAAACGATTCGCCGATCAAAGAGGCCTTCAACAAAATCGCCGAGGCCTTGATCAAAAATGTCGCAACCTTGAACGCCGAGAACGTGCCGGAGAAAAGCATTCTCGGAAAAGTTTTCAAGCTGTCGTAATAAAGTCGCCCGGGCGAAGGTTGAAACCTTCGCCCGGATTCGCATTCCAGGATTGGCGTAGGTGCCGCTGCACGGTGGAAGAATTTACGCATTTGTCGCACGGCGGGCGTAATTGACACAAGAGCTAGGCTCGCCTCACGGCAATGAGCGCCCATCTTCGACAACATCTAGTCATGCAGCGCATGAGGAATTTATGCTCAGTAACGATCTTGCTTTTGTTGCGGCACCGCAACGCCAATCTGTTCATCCACCAACCAACGATGCTTTAAAACTGCGCTTTTGGGGCGTGCGCGGCAGTTATCCGGTTCCCGGCGCGCACACCGTCAAATATGGCGGCAATACCTCGTGCGTGGAAGTTCGCACCGCCGCGCATCGTTTGATTTTCGACGCGGGCACCGGCATCATCGGCCTGGGCGATTTGATCATGGCGGAATATCGGCGCAGCAACAACGCGCACAACCATCAGCCGCTGCCGCTCACGATTCTGTTGAGCCACACGCACCACGATCACATTCAAGCATTGCCTTTCTTTCAACCGGCTTATTTTAACGAAACGTGGTTGTACGTCTTCGGCCCGCAATTGCTCGGCATCGATCTGCAAGACAGCATCACCCACATTATGACCGCAAGATATTGTCCGGTGCGTCTCGAAGAGTTGAACGCCAACAAGATCATCAAGAATCTCGCGGACACGGATCGCATTCTCTTTCGCGCAACGGCGAGCGCGCCCGAGCATTTCAACGCGCGGCAAGATTTGCCGCAAACCGAAGCCAACGACCTCGTGGTGAGCATGATGCGAAGTTACGCGCATCCCAAAGACGGCGTGTTCGTGTACAAAGCAACGCAGAACGGCAAGCGCCTCGTGTATGCCACGGATACCGAAGGTTATGCCGGCGGCGACGCGCGTTTGATCGAGTTCGCGCACGGCGCGGACGTTCTCATTCACGATGCGCAATACACCAGCGCCGAATACAACGATCCACAATTTCCCACGCAGGGCTTCGGCCATAGCACCATCGACATGGCTTGTGAAGTCGCGCGCAAAGCCGGAGTCGGCAAATTAATTCTTTATCACCACGACCCGCACCACGACGATGCCATGATCGATCAGCTCGAACAATATGCGCGCACGCTGTTCCCCGAAACTTACGCGGCACACGAAGGCATGGAGATCACCTTATAAAATGACGAACGAGAGCCGTGTGGGAGAGCACCCGAATGATTTCATCGCCGCGACCACCGCGGAGATGATGGAGATCGTGTTGCCGAACGACGCGAATTTGCGCGGCAATATTCTCGGCGGCAAAGTGATGCACTTGATCGACGTTGCCGCCGCGGTCGCCGCGTTTCGCCATTGCCGCCGGCCGGTCGTTACCGCGAGCGTGGATTACCTCGAATTTCGCCATCCCATCAAAGTCGGGGAATTGATCATTCTCAAATCCGCACTCAACCGCGCATTCAACTCTTCCATGGAAGTCGGCGTGAAAGTCTGGTCCGAAAGTCCTCTCACCGGCAAGCGCCAACACACGAGTTCCGCTTATCTCACTTTTGTCGCGCTTGATGAAAACGGCAAACCCGTGCCGGTTCCTTCCTATACTCCACTCACCGAACAAGAACAACGCCGCTGGCGCGAAGCGGAAATTCGCCGCGCACATCGGTTGCAGATTAAAGCCAATTTGGCCAAGCCCGCGGTTGAATAGCGCCTAGATAGCGATTGCGTTGTCTTTCATTGTCTGAACAATTTTTTCTTGAAGTGGCTTGATTGATCGTGTCCTTCTTGCCGGACATTTGTCGCGGCATCACATTTTCGCGAGGAGTTATCCCCAACCACGGTCAAACCGTGGTTGAGCCGTTCTCACAAAAATCGCTCATCATGGAATCCCTCACGCAAAAACTCAAAGCCTTTGCGCGCGCGCAAGGCTGCGATCTCGTCGGCGTTGCGCCGGTTGCCGCGTTCAAAGAGCTAGATTTTTATCCGCAATGGCTCGAGGCCGGTTATGCGGGCGAGATGGAGTATCTCCATCGTCAATTGCCCCAGCGACTTGACCCGCGCCAAATCTTGCCGGAAGCGCAGTCCGTCATTGTCATTGGAGTAAATTATCACACCTCGCAACCGCTTTCCCTCGAGATGAAAGATCGCGAGCGCGGTTGGATTTCGCGCTATGCGTGGGGCGAGGATTATCATAACGTGCTCGCAGAAAAGTTGGAGAAGCTGCATCGCTATCTTGAACGTGAAGCCGGAGCGCAGTATCACGGCCGATATTATGCCGATACCGGTCCGGTGCTCGATCGTGTCTTCGCCAAATATGCGGGGCTGGGTTGGTTCGGCAAGAATACGAATCTCATTAATCAAAAGACGGGGAGTTGGTTTTTTATCGGCGAGCTGATCACGAATCTGGTGCTCGAGATTGATGCGCCGCCGCCGGATCGTTGCGGCACTTGTCGCCGTTGTCTGGACGCATGCCCCACCGAAGCTTTTGTCGGCCCCTACGTACTTGACTCCCAGCGTTGTATCTCCTATCTTACCATCGAGCTTCGAGGTGCGATTCCCGAAGAGCTGCGCGCGCCGATGGGGCGACATATTTTCGGTTGTGATATTTGTCAAGACGTGTGCCCATGGAATCGCAAAGCACCGGTCACAAGTGATGCCGCATTCATGCCCCGGGAAAACGCCGTCGCGCCAAAGCTGGCGGAGCTTGCAGCGATGAATGAAGCGACCTTTCGAACGCGCTTTAAAAATTCTCCGATCAAACGCTCGAAGTGGCGCGGCTTCATGCGTAATGTGCTCATCGCGTTGGGCAACAGCGGCCTGGCGCAACATCAATCCACGGTCGCGGTGTTTAGCAATCATGGCGATGCCATGCTCGCGGAGACCGCGCAATGGGCGCAGCGCCGTTTGCAAGCAGCCGAGGACGCGCAGTTGAAATCAGAAGTGACGACCAAATCTTTTGCATCGTGAGGCACATATGCCGGAAACTCTTTTGCCGATTTTCCCGCTCCCCAACGTGGTCTTCTTTCCTAAGATCGTTTTGCCGCTGCACATTTTCGAGCCGCGTTATAAACAAATGGTGCGCGAGGTTTTGCACAACGAAAGTAGCCTCGGCGTCGTGCTCTTGCAATCCGGCTGGCAGAGCGATTATTTTGGCACGCCCTCCGTGCACAAAGTTGGCTGCATGGGCAGAATCGAAAACTACGAGAAGTTGCCCGAGGGCCGTTTCAACATTTTGCTGAACGGCGTGCGCCGCTTCGAGATTGTGCGCTTCGTGCAAGAAAAGCCCTATCGCTTGGCCGCGGTCAAGCTCATCGAGGAAAAGCCGTTCATTTTGGAAAACCATCAACAACTGCGCGCGCGCGATGATTTGATGGAAAGGTTTCAAACCTATTTGCAACACGTGTTGGGGATGGAGTTGAACGAAGACCGCTTCGACCGCACGGCCTCGCTCGAAACCGTGGTCAATCAAGTTGCAGCCGTGCTCGATATCCCCGCGGAGACCAAACAGGAGTTGCTGGAAGTTTCCTCGATGGACAAACGCTTGTCGCAAGTGCGCAATATTCTCAGCCAGGGTTTGGACCACGCCGACAAGCTCGGACAAGTTGTGCGCAAAATGCGTTTCGTGCCTGAAAATCCGGAGTTGAACTGAACACATGAACGTTGAATTTCTCTGCCCCCATTGTCGCGCGGAAAACAAAACCGAGGCGTTGCCCGCTGAAGGATTTCTTTGCAGGAAGTGTCATCAAATCGTGCCGCTGCCGCTCTCCGAAGCGAGCCGGCGCAGCGAACAAATCGAGCGTTGTACGGTCTGCGGCAACGAAGGCTTTTATCTGCAAAAAGATTTTAACCCGCGCTTGGGCATTTTAATATTTGCGCTTGGCGTCATTTTCAGCTATCATACCAAGTTTTTAAGCCTGTTCCTTGCGACCTTGATCGACTTTGTGCTGTACTATCTTCTGGCCACGGTGACGATCTGCTATCAATGCCGCGCCATCTATCGCGGCTTCAAAGAGAACCCGCAGCATCGCGGCTTCGATCATCTCACGGCATTGAAGTATTCCAAGACGGCGACATGAAAATATCTGTTATGCTTTTTGCGAGCCTGCGCGACGCTGCGGGCACGAATCGCGCAGAATTAGAAGTGCCCGCACAATCAACGCCGCGACAGATTGCGGAGTTGCTAGCCGAACGGCACGCTGGTTTACGGCCTCATCTCAAAACGATTGCCTATGCGATTGACGGCGAGTTTGTGGCGGCGGAGACGAAATTAACCGAGGCGAAAGAGTTGGCGCTGTTGCCGCCGGTGAGTGGAGGGTAAAGCCTGAAATATGCCAACAGTTTTGCGGATGGGTTCATATCGCTTTCACTTTTATTCAGATGAAAGAAACGAGCCTCCCCACATTCACGTGGCAACGCCAGAGGGTGAATGTAAATTTTGGCTTGAGCCTGTTCGGCTGGCCAGAAACAAACATGTCTCTCCTCATGTAGTGCGAATAATTGAGAAGCTGGTTTTCGAGTATCAAGATCAATTAAGAGACAAGTACAATGAGTACCATAAGCATTGAAAAAGATCTGCAAACAGAACCCACAGCTATTCGCACGTGGGTAGAAACGCGAACGATCTTCGTCGAGCTTACGGATGGCCGCATCGTGGGATTTCCAGCGGATCGTTTTCGTATCTTGAAAAACGCCACCAGCGAGCAATTAAAAGATGTGACCCTCCGGCTTGATGGTTACGCTTTGCGCTGGGAATCTTTGGATGAAGACATTACCGTGCCTGGCATCGTCGCCGGGCATTTTCAATTGCCTTATGAGCCAAGCGGAATTTCATCATAAGCAGTTTGACCTCTGATATGATTTACCTCACGCATGAAACCATCGAAACGACGCAATTGCTCTCTGCCGTTGAAGGCGACGGCAGCGGCGGCACGGTGCTCTTTCTTGGCTGCGTGCGCGATCACGCGAACGGCCAGCACGTCGTGGCGTTGGAATATGAAGCCTACGAGCCGATGGCTTTGCGGCAAATGGAGCACCTCCAGGAAGAAGTTTGCAAGCGCTGGCCCGTGCGTCGCATCGCGATGGTGCATCGGTTGGGTTATATGAAAGTCGGCGAAATCAGCATCGCCATTGCCGTCTCTTGCGCGCATCGCGCGGAAGCGTTCGAAGCCTGCCGCTTTGCCATTGATACCTTGAAACACACCGTTCCGATTTGGAAAAAAGAATATCGTCCCGACGGCAGTTATTGGGTGGAAGGTTGTCAAGCTCACCCGGTTGCCGCGAACTCTGATCATCGAGCAAAGAAGGAAGAAGTTTTCGTATGATGGTGGAATTGAGCATCGTCCCTTTGAGTAAAGACGCGCATCTCGGCAAGTATGTGGCCGAGGCCGTGAAGATCGTTGCACAAAGCGGCTTGGAATATCGCCTCACCCCCATGGGCACGTTGCTCGTGGGCGAATGGGAGCCGGTGATGAACGTCGTGCGCCGATGCCATGAAGCGGTGCGTAAGTTATCTGATCGTGTCATCACCAAAATTAAGATTGACGATTTCAAAGAGCAAGAGCGCATGCCCGAAGATAAGGTGAAGTCGGTGAAAAAAATTTTAGGGCATGAAGTGAAGAAGTAGCTCTGTGCTTGAACGGGGTTTCCTATGCATCAGATTCACGACAAGGGTTATAAAAAGCTCTTCAGCAACAAGGGCATCTTCCGGCAATTGCTGCAAACCTTCGTGCCCATGAGTTGGGTGAAGGATTTGGATTTCGACTCGTGCGAATGTTTGGACAAGTCATTCATCGCCGAAGATTACAAAGAGACGGCAAGCGACATCATTCACAAGATCAAACTGAGAGACAGCGAGATCTTTATTGTCATCTTAACGGAGTTCAAATCCACGGTCGAGCGTTTCACCGGCTTGAACATTTCAACTTACGTCCACGACTTTTACAAAAGCTACGTCGCTTCGAACAAGAATATTCGAATGCTGCCGCCGATCTTTCCGGTGCTGCTCTACAACGGCAATCAACAATGGACGGCGCCAACAGATTTGGCCGAATTGATTCAAAGCCGTGAACTTTTGGGAGAGTTTGCCCCGCGTTTCAGATACTTCAAGATCGCCATCAACGAGTACGCGCGGGAAGATTTACTCAAGATCGGTAATGTCGTGTCAACTTTGTTTTTGGCGGAAGCTCATTATGACGCCGATTTGTTGGAGCGCGTTTTCCTCGAAGTATTTGACCACGAAGAGGACAAGGGCCCGATTTCATTGCTACTGAACTGGTTTGCGCAGTTGTGTCAACACGGACGAATTCCAGAAGAGGATTATGGCAAGCTGGAACGCACGTTTCAGAGTAAAACGGAGGTCCAAGAAATGTTAATTACAGCCTTAAAAAGAGAGAAACAAGAATACTACGATCGCGGCAAGCTTGAAGGCAAACTCGAAGGCAAACTCGAAGGCAAACTCGAAGGCAACCTCGAAGGCAAACTCGAAGGCAAACTCGAAGGCAAACTCGAAGGCAAGCTTGAAGGAAAAATCGAAGATAAACATGAAGTGGCAATCAAGATGCTGGTCAAAGGCTTCGAGCTTGAACTGATCGCCG
>Ga0247727_10008803_pt1 | contig 18580 bp, 18 predicted proteins | sample WisWelCaveWW1625_FD_202498 | JGI IMG/M metagenome (GOLD analysis project Ga0247727, IMG submission 202498) | Biofilm microbial communities from Wishing Well Cave, Virginia, United States - WW16-25 | ecosystem: Environmental > Aquatic > Deep subsurface > Groundwater > Cave microbial mat | place... | reverse complement strand
CCAGAACCCTATCAGGAGCAGCTCGCCGACGCCTGGGCGCAGGCGCTGGACGCCTACGCGTTCGTCTCCGCGCCCGGAGACCGGGCGCGGCTGGCGGCGATGTACGCCGATGCGGTCTACCAGCTGCCGGAGGTCGGGATGCGCGGGGCGGACCTGATGTCCATGATGTGGAGTGTTGAGACGCGCAGCGTCTACCTGCGCCGGCCGATTGTCGAGTTCGCGCTCAATCTGCCCGCCGCCGCCAAAGTGGATGACGCCGCCGAACCGCTGCTGCAGACCAAGACGCTGCTGAAGCGGCTCTTCCTTCGCCATTTCCCCCGCCAGCTGCTGGTTGAGAAGCAAGGCTTCGCCGGCTTTCCCAACGAATCCGCTCTCTGCCTGGGCGATCCCCATGACTACCTCGCCCTCAGGACGCTAGGGGTGCGCAAGGAATCGCTGCGCAGCGCCTGGGCCGACCGGCCGACCGCCTGGAAGCTGGTCAACATCGAGTATTTCCTGCGCTACAGCGGGTTGGTCTCAAGCGAGGTCCGGGATGCAGTGGCGATTCGTTGACGCGCTGCCGGCCGGCATCGAACGCGGCTGGTACGCGCACTACGACCATCTCGAGCTGCCCGCCGAGAGCTGGACGGTCTGCGACATCCGGGGCGTCCTGCATCGGCATCAAGACGAGTGGGTGGAGGCGTTCGACGCCTGGCACGCGCAGCTCTGCCGCCAGGCGCTGCCGATGACGCGCTGGTGGTGGCTCGTGGCCGCCTCGCGCCCGAACCTCTGGATTCCGCCCGGCGCGCTGAAGCCGTTGTTCTTCGCCGCGGCGGTGGCGCAGTGGTGCCACGAGCATCCGGAGTGCCCGATGCTGCATCTACTCGGCTGTCCCCGGGAGGTGGCTTGGCATCTTCAGGAATTTGCTGGAGCCGATCGGCCCGCTGGCTCCGCCGCGCTGTTGGCGCGCCGGCTGCAAGCACTCGCACAGGCCCTGCGGGAGCTGCGGGGACGGTTCTTGCGCTATGCCGTTTCCTACAGTTTCCGGCGGCCCCCCGTGGTGCGTGGGCGCGTGCTGTTCTATTCGCATGTCGTCGATGCCCGGGCGCTGCGCGAAGACGGCGACCACTTCTTCGGCGAGATGCTCGACCAGATGGAGGCGGCCGCTGCGGGGTCGGTGACGCTGACGTATTTCCTCCATGAGGACGCCGAGCGGTCTGAAGCGGACCGTATCCTGCGAGCCTCGAAGCGGCGGTTCACCTTCCTATTGGATCACCTCACGTTGGGGGACGCGTGGTGGGTCTTCGCGACGGGGCTGCGGACGTCGTTCGCCCTCTGCCGCCTGGCTCGCACGGCGCCCGCGATCCGGCTGGGGCGGTGGACGAGCCGGCTCTTCGGCGCGCTGTACGTGACCGATTATGCCGTGCGCCGCCCGGCCGGCGTCGAGCTCGGCATCTACCGCGCCATGCGCCGGCTGCTCGCGCGCGCACCGGTCCGGAGCCTGGTCTATCCGTATGAGGAGAAGGGGTTGGAGCGGGCGATCCTGATGGCCTGCGCGCAGGCGCCTGCGCCGCCGCGGACGTTCGCCTACGCCCACGCGGCGCACACGACGTGCCACATCGCGCTGCGCGCGCGCCCCGAGCGATCGGCGATGCCGCCGCAGGCGGATGTCTGCCTGGCCGCCGGATCCGGGGCACGCGAGTTCTTCGTCCGCTGGGCGCGCAAGCAGCCCGGCGCCGTCGTATCGGTCGGCTCGCCGCGCCACCTGGACCTGCTCCAGCCGGCTGAGCGGCCCGACGCACCGAAGCGCCCGCTGCGCGTGCTCGTGCTGACCGGGCACGGGGTGGAGCTGTCGATGCTCGCCACCTTCCTGCAGCGGCGGCGCGACCTGTTCGCGGGCTGCGACGTGGTCATCCGCCGCTATCGGTTCGGCTGGGTGGGCGCGCAGGATGAGGCGCTGGCGCGGCTGCGCGCGCTCTCGGATGACCTGCGCGTGGGCGAAGAGCCGCTGCGCGAGCAGATCCGCTGGTGCGACGTGGCACTCTTCAGTTCGACGACCGCCGGGCTGCAGGCGATGCTCGGGGGCCGGCTCGTCATCTACGCCGCGCTCCACGACGTCTTCGAGGCGGATCCGCTGCTGGGGCGGGAGGTCTGCTTCGCGCGGTGTGCGACGGCGGATCAGCTGGCCGACGCGCTGGACCGGGCGCGGAGGCTCTCGGCGCCCGAGCGGGACGGCGTCCTCCAGGCGCAGCGCGCCTTCGCCGCCTCGATGCTCGCGCTGCTCGATCAGGAGCGGCTGCTCGCGGAGCTGCTGGGGGCTGCGGGAGCCGGAGACATCGAGGAGATGGAGCGCGAGCAACCTGAGCCGTCGGCTGTGGCGGCTTCCTGAGATGGGACTCTACTTCGGGACAGGCCTGCGGGCGTTGTGGTCGCAGCTGTTCTGGCGGGCGGCGGGCGTCATCGCGCCGCGGCGCGCCGTCAGCTCCCGCGGCCTGCACTTTTCCCTGCAAGCCGACAACTGGATCACCGGCTCACGATGGTCTAGCTACAACACGAAAGAGCCCGAAACGCTCGACTGGATCGACCGGCAGATGCAGGACGGCGACATCCTCTTCGACGTCGGCGCTAACATCGGCGTCTACGCCCTGTACGCCGCGCTGCGCCATCCGAAGGCGCGGGTCGCCGCGTTCGAGCCGGAGTACGCCAACCTCCACTTGCTGCGGGACAACGTGATCAAGAACAGGCTGCAGGATCGGATCGAGGTCTACGCCATGGCGCTGAGCGACCACACCGGCGTGAGCTGGCTGCACGTGCAGGATCTGACCCCGGGATCGGCGCTGCACACCGAGGCCGAGGAGCGGCTGCAAGTGACACGCATGCAACAGCCCATCGTCTACCGCGAAGGGATCTCGGCGATCACCCTCGACGAGTTCTGCCGGCAGACGCGGCTGCAGCCGCACGGCATCAAGATCGACGTCGACGGCACCGAGGCGGAGATCCTCGAAGGGGCGGTCGAGACGCTGCGCTGCCCGGCGTTGCGCTCGCTGATCATCGAGATGCCCTCCGATTCGTCCAGCCGCGTCCGGTGCGAGCGCGTCCTCCTCGCGGCGGGCTTTCAGAGCCAGGGGCCCGCGATCGAGCGGGGCCGGCCGACCAACCAAGTCTGGCTGCGCGCAGCGCGGGCCGTCGCGCATGACGTGCAGCAGATGAGCGCGCGATGAGCACCGCCACCACGCCGTGGTACCAGGATTGGCAGCACGCGATGCACGGCGAGCTGTTCAATCGGCCGGCCGGGCATGACCCCCGCAACCTCCTTCGCCACTACGAGAGCTTCAACGACGTCCGGCTGCTGAATGAGTCGCTGGAGCCCGCAATGCCGCTGGCGCTGGCGGAAATCGGCTGTGCCACGGGCGAGTTCTACCGCTACGTGCGGCTGCGCCACCCGGCCGTGCGCTACTACGGCTTCGACATTTCGGAAACCGCCATCCGGCTGGCTACGCAGAAGTATCCGCAGGCGCGCTTCGCCGTCACCGGGCCCGAGGTGCTGCTGGCGGAGTCGCTGCGGCAGGCGGGCCTGAGCGCGCTGCCGGAGATCGTCTACGCGAAGGACGTCGTCCACCATCAGACGCGGCCCTTCGCCTTCATGGGGGAGTTGCTCGCCAACGCCTCGCAGCTGCTCGTCATGCGCCTGCGCACTCGAGACGTCGGGGCGACCGTCCTCGATCCGGAGCAGTCGTGCCAGTACCATTACGCCGGTTGGATGCCCTACATCGTCATGAACCTGCAGGAGGTGGTGGACGCGATCCGCCGCGCGGCTCCGGTGGCGGACATCGTCATCCATCGGCACCATGTGATCCTCGGGGGGCACGCCAACCGGTACCTCCCGAAGGCGTGCTATCTGAAGGAGACCGGCACGGCGGAGACGGCGGTGGCGGTTCGGCTGCGCAGCGCCAGCCCGGGTCGGGTGACCATCGAGGATCGGACGGACGGCGCGCCGCGCTACAGCTTTGGCCACCGTCTGCGGCGCACGGTGCGGGACGCGCTGGCAGGCCTGCGATGAGCCGAGCGGCCGGGAAGTGGTCGGGGGCGTTTCCGACGCTTGAGCGGGAGGGGCTGGGCCTCGTGGATGTCGGGGCGCGGGACGGCCTCCTGAGAGTGTTTGATGACATTGCACCGCTCGTCAGGGCGGTGGGGTTTGAGCCCGATGCCGGAGAGTGCCGGCGGTTGAACGAGCTGGCGCGCGCCGGCACGCCGTACGCGTCGGAGACGTACCTGCCCTACGGCCTCGGGCGCGCCGACGGCCAAACCGTCCTGCACGTCTGCCGCTCGCGCGGGGCCAGCTCCTTCTACCGGCCAAACCGGGCCTGGCTGGACCGGTTTCCGGAGCCGGCCCGCTTCGACGTCGTCGAGACGCCGTCCGTGCCGGTGCGGTCGCTGGACAGCCTGCTGGAGGAGCCTGCAGCGACTCTGCCGGCGGCGATCGATTTCCTCAAGGTCGACACGCAGGGCTCGGGATTGGATGTCCTGCGCGGCGCGGAGCAGACCCTGCGGCGGCACGTCGTGGCGGTCGAGATCGAGGTGGAGTTCGCCAAACTCTACGAGGCGCAGCCGCTGTTCCGCGACGTGGACGGCTTCCTCTCCGCCTGCGGGTTTTCCATCGTGAAGCTGCGCCGGGCGGGCTGGGTCCGGCAGACGTGCACGGCGCGGCCGCACGTCAGCGCCGGACAGCTGGTGAGCGGCGACGCGCTCTACCTTCGCGATCCGCTGGACCGCGACCATCAGCCGGGTGGGGGGCTGACCACCCACCAGTTGGAAGCGCTGATGCTGATCGCCATCCTCTACGACGCGCCCGACGTCGCCCTCGAGCTGCTGGCGGATCCGGAGGCCGCCTCGCGGCTCGACGGCGAGCGGATCAGGCAGTACATCGAGTGGCGCAACCGACGGACCGAGTGGTCGGCCGCCCTCCTCACCTTCATGGCCCAGTGCGTGCGGGGGCGGACGAAGGCGGGCCTGCGCTACCTCGATGCCAGGAGACGGCGCCGCTCCTGGGCGTGGATGGACAGCGAGCACGACTTCTACACCTTGAGGTTTGCCTTGCACCGATGAGCCGTCCGGTGGTGTATGTCACGCTGCAGCAGTTCTGCGAACGGGATGCGCGTCCGCGCGAGGCGCTGGCCCAGGCCGGCTGCTCGGTGCGGCAGAACGCGGCGGGCCGCCGGCCCCGGCGCGAGGAGCTGGTGGAGTGGCTGCGCGACGCCGACGCCGTCATCGCGGGGGTCGAGCCGTATGACGCCGAGCTCCTAGCACGGCTGCCGCGGCTGCGCTGCATCAGCCGCTGCGGGGTGGGGACCGACTCCATCGATCTGGAGGCGGCCCGGCGGCGGCAGATCGCCGTCTTCACAACGCCGGATGAGGTTATCCGGCCGGTCGCGGAGCTGGCGGTCGGCATGATCTTCGCGCTGGCGCGCAACTTCCCGCAGCACCTGAGCGATCTGCGCGCCGGCCGGTGGACGAAGCGCACCGGGGTACTCCTCTCGGAATGGACGGTGGGGCTGGTGGGCTTCGGCCGGATCGGCCGGGCCGTCGCCGAGGCGCTGCGGCCCTTCGGCCCGCGCCTCATCGCGCACGACCCCGCGCTGCGAGCCAGCGAGGTCCCCGCGTTCGTGCAGCTGCGCGAGCTCGAAGCGCTGCTGGCGCAGGCCGACCTGGTGTCGCTGCATGCCGGCCGGCGCCCGCAGGAGGGGCCGCTCATCGGCCGGCGCGAGCTGGCCTTGATGAAGCCGGGTAGCTTCCTCGTCAACACGTCGCGGGGCTTCCTCGTTGATGAGCCGGCGCTCTGCGAGGCGCTGGAGTCCGGCCGGGTCGCGGGTGCCGCGCTGGACGTCTTCGAATCGGAGCCGTACAACGGGCCCTTGGCGCGCTTGCCCCAAGTGCTGTGTACGCCGCACGTGGCGTCGCTGACCGGCGCTTCGCGCGCGGCCATGGAGCTGCGCGCGGCCGAACAGGTGGTCGGTTTCTTCGCGCAGGGCCGGACGGTCAACCCCGTCAACGCGGACCGCTAGCGATGGCGATGGAGCGCGTGTCCGTGGTGTTTCCGGTCTGGAACGAGGCGGAGAACCTGCCGGTGCTCTACGAGCGGGTGCGGGAGGCCTGCTGGCAGGCCGCCGTCGCCTACGAGATGATCTTCGTCGACAACGGTAGCACCGACCGCTCGCTCGACGCCATCAAGTCGCTGGCGCAGCAGGACCGCGGGGTGCGCTACATCTCGCTCTCCCGCAACTTCGGGCACCAGGGCGCGCTCTTCGCGGGCATGTCGCACGCCACCGGGCAGGCGGTCATCACGATGGACGCCGATTTGCAGCACCCGCCGGGGCTGCTACCGGAGATGGTCGCCCTGTGGCGCTCCGGCATCGAGGTGGTCTACACCACCAAGCGCAATGCTAACCTGCCGTGGCCCAAGTCGCTCGTCGTGAAGCTGTTCTACTGGTTCATCTCGATGATGTCGGGGATCGAGCTGGACTTTGGCCTCTCGGACTTCCGCCTGCTCGACCGGAAGGTGGCGGACGTGGTCCTGCGCATCCCGGAGTACCACAAGTTCCTGCGCGGCCAGGTCAAGTGGGTGGGCTTCAGGCAGCAGGGGCTCTCGTACGACGTGGAGCCGCGCCTGAGCGGCCGCTCCAAGTTCTCCTACCGGAACCTGTTTGCGTTCGCGCTGGACGGGCTCTTCGCCTTCTCGCGCTACCCGCTGCGCCTCGTGACGGTGATGGGCTGCCTGGTCGCGGTGGTGTCGTTGCTCTACATGGCGTACGTCTTCTGCCTGGGCGTCGTCAACGTCCTGGACATCGGCCCCTACCGGAAGTGGCCGCCGGGGTGGGCGACCCTGGCGATGACGATCTTGTTCCTCGGCAGCACGCAGCTGGTGGCCATCGGGATCGTAGGGGAGTACATCGGGCGGGTCTATGATCAAACTAAAGGGCGTCCGGTCTTCATCGTCCGCGAAGCCTCGCGCGCCGCGGACCACGAAGCCGAAGCTCGTGATCCTGTGCGGGGGGCGGGGGAGCCGTTTGCGGCCCTTGACGGCTGATCGTCCGAAGCCGCTGGTGCCGCTCCACGGCAAGCCCATCCTCCAGCACATCATCGAATTCTACTTGGCGAAGCGGTTCCGCGACGTGATCCTCTGCGCGGGCTTCCGCGCTGAGATGATCCGCGCCTTCGTGGCCGACCAGGGCTTCGAGGCGGCGATCGACGTTTCCGACGCGGGCGAGGAGGCGAGCATCCTCCAGCGGCTCCATGCGGTGCGAAGCCAGCTCGGCGAGCGGGCGATGGTGACCTACGGCGATACCTTCATCGACATCGATCCGCAGCGCATGCTCCGGGAGCACGAGCGCTCGGGCGCGGCGGTGACCATCACGATCGCCGACATCCGCAGCCCCTTCGGGATCGTGGGCGTGGACGCGGACAGCCGCGTGCTGGCGTTCGATGAGAAGCCGTCGTTGCCGTACTACATCGGCCACATGATCATGGAGCGGCGGGTGCTGGAGGAGCTGCCGCCGGCGCTGCTGGCCCTGCCCGACGGGGAGGGGCTGGTGCGGCTGTTCCAGGAGCTGATCGCGAAGGGCCAGCTGCGGGCGCACAAGCATACGGGGCTGCGGATCACGTTCAACACGCTCTCCGAGCGCGAGGTGGCCGAGGAAGAAATGGTGAAGTTCTTCACCCAACAGGACGCCTGATGGCGAAGCCGTGGAAGGGCCGGAAGGTGCTGGTGACCGGCGGCAGCGGCTTCATCGCCTCGCACCTATGCCGCCGCCTGGTGCAGGAGGGTGCCAAGGTTTTCGTGCTCACCAAGTACCACAGCGTCATCGACAACGTCCGGCTATCCGGCTGCTGGGGGCACCTCACACCCGTGGAGGCGGACCTGCGCAATCCGGATTCGCTGGCCCAGCTGCGGGCCATCAAGCCGGCGGTCGTCTACCACTTCGCCGCCTACAACCACGTGGGGGACAGCTTCCTGCACGTCTCCGAGGCGATCGACGTCAACGGCAAGGGCACCGCCAACCTCCTGGAGGCCTACGGCGGCTACGAGCGCTTCATCTATATCTCCTCCTCCGAGGTGTACGGCTACCAGCGGCGGGTGCCGTTCGCGGAGGAGGCGACGCCCTGTCCCATCTCGCCCTACGCGATCGGCAAGTACGCCGGCGAGCTCTACGCCCGGATGACCTGGCACGTCCGCCGCAAGCCCGTCGTCGTCCTGCGGCCGTTCAACGCGTTCGGGCCGTACCAGAGCCCGCGGGCGATCATCGCGGAGCTGATCCTGAAGTGCCTCCGGGGGGAGGATGTCGTCACGACCAAGGGGGTGCAGACGCGCGAGTTCAACTACGTCGGGGACCTCGTCGAGGGGTTCCTGGCGGCCGCCCGCGCCCCGCGCGCGGTCGGGGAAGTGATCAACCTGGGTTCGGGGCGGGAGGTCGCCATCCGCGACCTGGCGCGGACCATCCATCGGTTGACCGGATCCCGCTCCCGCCTGCAGATCGGCAAGCTGCCGTACCGGCCGACCGAGATCTGGCGCATGGCGGCGGATGGCCGCAAGGCGAAGCGCCTCCTGGGATGGTCGCCAACGGTGACGCTGGAAGCCGGGCTAGCGAAGACGATCGCGTGGTACCGGCGGTTCGACCAGGCGTTCCTGAATCCCGACTCCGCGCTGGGGCGGTTGGGGGCGTGATGGGCGCCGCAGGAGGACGGTTGCGCCGCGCCGCGGTCCTGGTCACGGGCGGCCGGGGGCTACTCGGCGCCCAGGTATGCCGGCAGCTTGACGGGGCGGCCGGGCGCGTGCAGTTGCTGCAGCAGGACGTTCGGGAGCTAGAGACGCTGACGCAGCGCTTCGATATCGTGTGCCATCTGGCCGGGATCACGAAAGTGGACGCCGGCCATGACGCGCGCGCGCTCTGCGACGTCAACGTGACCGGAACACTGGCGGTCCTGGAGTACTGCCGCAGCAGCGGCGCGCGCTGCGTCCTGGCCTCCTCGGCCGCCGTGTACCGGCCGGCGGCCGGCGGCGCGCGGCTGGCCGAAGCCTCGCCGCTGGGGCCCGGCCCCGTCTACGGGATCAGCAAGATGGTGGCGGAGGACTGCTGCCGCTACTACGCGAAGCGCCACGGGGTGCCGACGACCGTGCTGCGGATCTTCAACCTCTACGGCCCGGGCCAGGACCCGGACTTCCTGGTGCCCTACGTCATCCAGCAGCTGGTCCGCCTGGAGCCGGTGGTCCTCAGGACGCCCAACGCGGTGAGAGACTTCGTCTATGTCGCGGACGTGGCGGACGCGATTGTCCACGCCTGCGCTTATGAGCCGAGCCCATTCGCCGTCTTCAATGTGGGCAGCGGCTCGGGGCTGGCGGTGCGCGAGCTGGTCGAGCGAGCGGCCGCGCAGCTGGGCGTGGAGCCGCAGGTGGCGACGCAGGGCCCGGTGCCGGCCGGGGATGCCGTCGTCGCCGATTGCCGCGCCGTCGAGGCGGCGCTGGGATGGACCGCGCAGACTGGTATCGAAGAGGGACTGGCGCGCATGCTCCAGCACTCAGCCTTGCCGGTGCGAGGCTAACGCCCGATGGCCCACGCCTGCGCCGACGAGGATCTCAAGGCGTTCTTCGAAGAGGTCGGCAGCCGCTATGACACGATCACGAACACGAAGTCGTTCCAGTACTTTTTGAGGCGGCGCCGGCAGTACCTGCAGGAGTGGCTGGATGACGGCCCGGTGCGCGAGGAGCGCGTGGTGGTGGACCTGGCCGCGGGAACCGGCACCTACTCCGACAGCGTCAGTCGCCCGGACCGGCTGATCAACATGGACCTGTCCTTTAACGCGCTGCGCGCTGGCCCCGGAGGCCCTGAGGCGCCGGCGCGGGTCAATGCCGACGCGCTGCGCATCCCGCTGCGGGATGGCAGCGTGGACGTCCTGCTGATGATCGGGCTCTGCCACCACGTGCCCGACCGGCTTCCGGTGCTGTTCCAGGAGGCGGTGCGCGTGGTCAAGCCCGGCGGGGCGATCCTCATCGATGAGGCGAATGCGTACAACGTGCTCTGGTTCGTCATGATGCGCACCTGCGAGATCGATCGGATCGGCACGCGGCCGCTGTTTCCGCTGCAGCTGAAGCGGCTGGCGAAGCGCTTCGGCCTGACGGTGGCCCGCGAACGGTACTGGGGCTTCGCCCCGCCGTTTTCGGAGCACCGGGCGGTGGCCGGCCTGTTCCGGCGCGTGGAGTCCGCCCTGGAGGGCTCGGCGCTGTCTAGGCTGTGCATCCGCTACTCCGTGATGTTTACCACAGCACCCGCGGCATGAAGATCCCCTGGCTGCTCCTGGCGATCTGGAGCCTCACCGTCGCGTCGGTGCTGCCGACCATCACGGCCCACGTGGATGACCCGAACATGCTCATCTACGCCAATCCAGACGAGGGCGGCCAGATGGACCTCATCTGGTCCTACTACAGCGGCGAGCGGCGGCCGAGCTTCCAGTGGGACTTCGACTACGGGGTGGAGATGGCGTACGTCGCCGACATCGCCCGGCTCGTCCTCGCCCCCCTAATGGACGTGACCCCGGGCCTGCTCATCCTGATCCTGCGGTGGATCCACCTGGCCGCGTGGCTCGCCGCCCTCGGCGTGTTCTGGCGCCTGCTGGGGCGCCACGTCGGCAGAGGATGGCCGCAGCGGGCGGGGGTGCTGCTGCTGGCGGTGCGGCCCGCCTTCGCCTACCTGACGAACAACTGGAAGCCCGAGCCGCTCGTCCTGCTGTTTCTGCTCCTCGGCCTGGACGCGGCGCTGCGTCTCGTCGAGCGGCCCTCGAGACGGCTCGTGTATCTGGCGACGGCCTGCGCCGCGCTGGCCTTCAGCGTCAAGTATGCCGGCCTCTTCCTGCTGCCGGCGGTGGTGGCCTCCATCCTGCTCGCCGACGGCGTGCGCGCCGGTGCTCGGGCGGGGCGGCGGCTGTTTCCGGTCCTGCGGATGTCGTGGATCCTGTACGGTATCCTGGGCTGCGCGCTCCTGGCGCTCACCGCGTCGGCGGTACTGCTCTATGTGCGCCGCTCCACCGGCACCACGTGGTATGCGGCGCATGGCCTGTGGGGCAGCCTGGCTCAGCATCCGGCGCTGGCCGGGGCTTTCGTCGTCGGCTGCGGGCTGATCGGCGCCTCCGGCCTGCTCTGGTTCCTCGGGCACAGCCGCGCGCCGGCGGTAGCATGGGTCATGGAGCGCTTCGAGCGCGTCAACTCCGCGGCCTGCCTGGTGGCCGTGCTCTTTGCCGCCTTCACGCTGCTCGCGACGTTTCAATGGGTGCTCCACCCGCAGCGGTTCATCATGGCCTACAGCCAGCTGGTGCCCAGCGCCATCAGCACGCAGCCGATGATGCGCCTGGCCGAGCAGGGCCTGCTGCGCTCCTTCCTCGGCAACCTGGCGGGGCGGATCCAGGACTTCGACCCGCTGCTCTTCCTGCTCTTGGCCGTCAGCGCCGTCGGCCTGCTCGATACGCTAGCCGCCCGAAAGACACCGGCGCAGGGATCTGCGACGGCGCGCGCCAAGCGGCTGGTCCTGCTGGCCTTCTGCGCGCCGTTTCTCCTGGCCATGGCGTCCATGATGCGCATTACGCTGCACCATCTGCTGCCGTGCGTCGCCGCCGCGCTGGTGCTGATTCTCTGGAAGTGCTCCGAGATGGCGTCCTGCGGCCGCGGGCGTCCGCGCGCCGTGCTGGCGGCGATCGCGATGGCGCTGGCCGTCGACTTCGCTGTCAACGCCGGGGTGGTTGCGCGCGAGCGGCTGGCCGCGGCCCGCTACCGGGACGACGTGATCTACGAACTGGCGGACTGGTGGCGCAGCACCGTGCCGCCCCAGGCGAAGATCGTCGCCGACTATTACACGAACGTCTACATCCTGCCGGGCTATCCGCACATCAGCGTGGTGCCGTCCTATGTGATGGAAGGGGAGCGGGTGCGCGAGCTGGTGCGGCGTGAGCGGCCGGAGTTCCTCTACTACAACGCGGGGAGCGAAACCCCCATCCCGCCGCTGGCGGAGCTGCTGCCGGGTGAGCAGCTGAGCCTGGTCAAGGTGTTTGACAGCGCCGGCCGGCGCTACCAGCGGCGGCTGGGCGACAAGTTCCTGATCTACCGGGTGCAGGGTTCTGGATAAATATTGCAATGCTTTGGTGTCGATCCTAGAATGCACGGGAGGGCGGATGAGCACGCTTGACGAGCTGTGGGCCTCGGCGGATTCAGGGCTGGCCTATGTGCGGGGCTATGCCCGGTACGTCGCGCGCCTGTTGGAGCAGATCGATCCCGTCGCGGTCGTCGCCGCCGCCATCCATCTCGAAGAGGCCTGGCTCGAGGGGCGCACCATCTTCGTTGCCGGCAACGGCGGCAGCGCGGCCACCGCCTCGCACTTCGCCACGGACCTGGCGTGGGGGCGCGGCAAGCTGGCAGGGAAGCGGCCCCGGATCATTAGCCTCGCCGCGAACGTGCCGATGATGACCGCGGCGGCCAACGACGTCGGCTATCCGCACGTTTTCGTCGAGCAGCTTCGCGGCGTGTTCCAGCCGCGGGACCTGCTGGTCGCCATTTCCGCCAGCGGCAACTCGGACAACCTCCTGCAGGCGATCGACTACGCCAACGAGCAGCAGGGCGTCTCGATCGGCCTGGTCGGCTTCGACGGCGGGCGGATGAAGGGCCGCTGCACGCTGAGCCTCCACGTCGAGACGAAGCCCGGCGACTACGAACCCGCGGAAGACGCGCATCACGCCCTGTGCCACATGCTGGCCAGCTACGTCAAGCGCCGGATCGCGCATCGCGCCCGGGCCACGGAGCTCTCCGGCATCGCCCCCTGAGTCCGAGGATTCGATGAGCCACACCCCGAATACACAGTTGGCGGCGCTGCTGGGCTGGATCGCCACCACGTTGTTTACGGTGTGCTACATCCCCCAGATCATCAAGACGTACAGGACCCAAACGGTCGACGGGCTAAGCTTCCGGCTGTTGTTCATTTCGTTTGTGGCCAACATCGTGGCGTTCTGCTATGCGACGCTCATCGGCCAGCCGCCGCTGCAACTGAAGTACACGCTGGCCCTGGTGTTTCTGAGCGTGTGCATCTACCTGTATCTGAAGGTCTATTTTCGGCGCCGTGACCAGTCGGGCCACAAAGTGTGATGGCGCCCGGAGCAGGCAATGTCTGATCATGGCGTGACTCAAGCGGTGATCCTGGCCGGCGGCCGCGGCAGCCGGCTGCGCCCGCTGACCGACACCATGCCGAAGCCGATGATCGCCTTCCACGGCCGGCCGTTTCTCGCGTACCTGCTCGAGCAGCTTTCAGCCCAGGGCGTACAGCGCGCCGTCCTGCTCATCGGCTACCTGGCCGAGCAGATCCGCGACTATGTGGGGGACGGCTCCCGCTTCGGCCTGCGCGTCGACTACGTGCTGAGCCCGGTGGAGGCCGAAACCGGCCAGCGCCTCCGCGACGCAGCAGCCCTGCTGGATCCGGCGTTTCTCCTGCTCTACGGGGACAACTACTGGCCGATGCAGTGGGAGAGGTCATGGCGGGCGTTTGCCGAGGGCGGCTCGCCGGCGCTCATCACGGTCTACGCCAACCGCGACGGCTACACGCGCAATAACGTGGCGGTGGACGAGGCGGGCCTCGTGACCGCCTATGACCCCAGCCGCAGCGCCACCGGCCTCAACGGGGTGGAGATCGGCTACGCGCTGCTGTCGCGCGCAGTACTCGAGCAGCTGCCCGAGGGCAACGTGAGCTTCGAGCGGACGGTCTATCCGGCGCTGGTCAGCCGCCGCCTCCTGCGCGCCCTGGTCACCCACCACCGGTACTACAGCGTCGGATCGCACGAGCGACTGCCGCTGACCGAGGCGTTCCTCGCGGGGCAGCGTGCCGTCATCCTGGATCGCGACGGCGTGCTCAACGTCCGCCCGCCGCGGGCCGAGTACGTGCGCCGCTGGGCGCAGTGGCAGTGGCTGCCCGGCGCGCGCGAGGCGCTGCGGCTCTTCAAGGAGGCGGGCTATCGCGTCATCGTGGTGTCCAACCAGGCCGGCGTGGCGCGCGGCGCGATGACCGAACGGGACCTGGCCGAGATCCACGAGCGGATGGCGCGCGAGGCCCGGGAGGCCGGCGGCGAGATCGATGCCGTCTACCACTGCCCGCACGGGTGGGACGAGGGCTGCGCGTGCCGCAAGCCCAGGCCGGGCATGCTGTTTCAGGCGCAGCGGGATTTCCATCTGGATTTGACCCGGACGGCCTTTATCGGCGATGACGAGCGGGACGGGCAGGCGGCCGAGGCGGCCGGATGCCCCTCCATCCTCCTGACCGGCGGGCGCACGCTGCTCGATGCCGCGCAGGAGCTGCTGGCGGAATCGGCCTCATGGCATCACGCGTCCTGATCACCGGGCACACCGGCTACGTAGGGTCGGTCATGGCCCCCATGCTGCTCGAGGCAGGCTTCGACGTTGTGGGATTGGACACCGGCTATTACGACAGCTGCACGCTCGTGCCGGACCGGCTGCGCATCCCGGCCGTGCAGAAGGACCTGCGCGACCTGGCCGCCGAGGATCTCGAAAGCTTCGAGGCGGTGATCCACCTGGCCGCGCTGAGCAATGATCCGATCGGCAACCTCAACGCCGCCTGGACCGAGGAGATCAACTGCGACGCCTCCGTCCGGCTCGCCGAGCTGGCGAAGGCCGCCGGGGTGCGGCGCTTCCTCTTTTCCTCCTCCTGCATCATGTACGGCATGTCGGACGCGGCGAGGGTCAACGAAGAGTCGCCGCTCGACCCCAAGACCGCCTATGCCCGCTCCAAGGTCGACGCCGAGCGGGCGATCGCCTCGCTGGCGGGGGAGGGCTTCTCGCCGACGTTCCTGCGCAACGGGACCATCTATGGCGTCTCGCCCCGGATGCGCTTTGACACAGTGCTCAACAACCTCATGGGTGCTGCCCTCACGACAGGGAAGGTCGTGCTGCACAGCGATGGCACGCCGTGGCGCCCCGTGGCGCACATCGAGGACATCTGCCGGGCGTTCCTGCACGTGCTGCAGGCCCCCATCGCGCTGGTGCACAACCAGGCTTTCAACAATGGAGAAGACCGGATGAACTACCAGATGATCGAGCTGGCCCGGATCGTCGTCGAGGCGGTGCCCGGCGCGTCGCTCGAGTGCCTGGCCAGCCCTGACGCCGACCAGCGGACGTACCAGACCGATTTCAGCAAGTTCACCCGGGCCTTCCCGTCATTTCGCTTCCGCTGGACGGTCGCGGAAGGCGCGCGGCAGCTGCGGGACGCCCTGCGCGGGGCGAGCCTGACCGCCGAGGTCTTTGGCGACCGGCGCTTCACGCGGCTGAAGTGGCTGCGGCATCTGTTGGATTCCGGGCGGCTCGATCCGTCGCTGCGCTGGGCCGCCCGCGCCTCCGCGAGCCCCGTGGCGGTAGCACCATGACGCGGACGGCGACCACCCGGACGCGGCGCGCCCCATCGGCGGCGGTGCCTCCGCAGCCGGCCCGGGCGGCCGGGACCCTGATCGACGGCGTGAAGATCATCCCCCTGCGGCAGATCGCCGATGAGCGGGGCAAGGTGATGCACATGCTCAAGGTGAGCGACCCGCACTTTACCGGCTTCGGCGAAATCTACTTCTCCTGCGCCTGGCCCGGCACGGTCAAGGCGTGGCACCTGCACAAGTCGATGACGCTCAACAACGCGGTCATCTCGGGGCGGGCGAAGCTCGTCCTCTACGACGGGCGGCCGGGCTCGCCGACCCACGGCGCCATCCAGGAGATCTTCCTGGGCGAGGACCACTACTGCCTGGTCCAGATCCCGCCCGGCATCACCAACGGGTACAAAGCTTATGGCGACAAGTTCGTGATCCTGGCGAACTGCGCCACCGAGCCGCACGACCCGAATGAGATCGTCCACATCGATCCGTTCACCCCGGAGATCCCCTACCGGTGGGAGCTGCGGCATGGCTAAGCCAAGCACCGCGGTCCGTCCGGGCGTCGTCGTGACGCGCACCCCGCTGCGGGTGAGCTTCGCGGGCGGGGGCACCGACCTGCCGGGGTTCTACGAGCGCGACTACGGGGCGGTCCTCAGTACGACGATCGACCAGTACCTCTACGTGACGGTCAAGCGGCACGGCGAGCTCTTCGGGGAGGGCTTCCGCCTGAACTACTCGCAGACCGAACACGCGGCGACGCTCGATGAGGTTAAGAACCACATCGCCCGGGAATGCCTGCGCTTCCTGGCGATTGAGCCGCCGGTCTACATCAGCACCGTCGCGGATTTGCCGGAGTTCTCGGGACTGGGCTCGTCCAGCAGCTTCGCGGTCGGCCTGCTCAACGCCCTGCACGCCTATCGGGGGGAGCGGGTCTCGGCCGGCCAGCTCGCCGAGGAGGCCTCCCACGTGGAGATCGACGTGCTCAAGCGGCCCATCGGCAAGCAGGATCACTACGCGGCCGCCTTCGGCGGCCTCAACTACTTCCGGTTCATGGCGGACGGCAGCGTGGCGGTGGAGCCGCAGCAGCACGCGCCGGAGTCGCTGCAGCGGCTCTTCGGCCACCTGCTGATGTTCTGGACCGGGATGCGCCGCGACGCCACAACGGTGCTCGCCGAGCAGCAGCGCAAGACCGACGAGAAGCGGCAGCTCCTGGAGCGGATGCGCGGCCACGCCCGCGAGCTGCAGGCGCTGCTGCGCAACGGCTTCGATCCGCTCGAGTTCGGCCGGGTGCTGGACCGGACCTGGCAGCTGAAGCGCCAGGTGGCCAGCGCGATCTCCAACGAGCAGATCGACGGCTGGTACGAGCGGGCGAAGGCCGCCGGGGCGATCGGAGGCAAGATCTGCGGGGCAGGGGGCGGGGGCTTCCTGCTGCTCGTCGCACCGCAGGAGCGCCGAGACGTCGTGCGGCAGGCCCTGCGCGACATGACGGAGATTGCGATCCACTACGAGGCCCAGGGGTCGCGGGTGCTCCTACCGTTCGTGGAATGACCGCCGAGGAGGGGGAATGACGCAAGGGCTCACGATCAGCGAGATCAAGCAGATCAGCCTGGAGATGGCCGGGGGCTGCAACCTGAAATGTCCGATGTGCCCCCAGTCGACCGGGCGGGAGAAGGAGTTCCTCGCCCGGCTGCCGCTGGAAGAGTTCCGCCGGATCATCGACCAGGCGGTCCCGCTCGGCTTGAAGTTCGTCATCCTCAGTGGCAGCGGGGAGCCGCTGCTCCACACCGGCCTCGAAGAGGCCGTGGCGTACCTGACGCAGCGGGACATCGCTACCCTCATTTACACCAACGGGACGCGCCTGACCCCGGAGCGCTTCGAGCGGCTCTGCCAAGCCGGGCTGACCGTGTGCAAGGTCTCCTGCCAGGGCTGGGACCGCGAGAGCTACGCGAAGTGGATGTCGGTGGACGCCTTCGACCAGGTGCGCGCCTACCTCAAGGCGGCCGTGGAGATCATCAAGGCCAAGGGCTACCACACCCTGCTGCAGACGAACCACCTCATCCACGACTACACCCAGCTGGACTACGAGAAGACGATGTACCTCAAGAACTGGGTGGAGTACCTCGGGGTCAAGGGGGAGATCTGGCTGGCGCACAACTGGGCCGGCCAGTACGGCAACGAGGGGGTCGATCGCGAGCACACGTTCCAGAACCGCCGCCGCCGCTCCTGCGGGCGGCCGCTGGCACCGGTCGTCGAGATCCGGGCCGGAGGGCTGGGCGGCAAGCACGGCGCCGTGGTGCCGTGCCCGTACGTGCTGGGCATGGACTCCAAGGGCGTCATGGGGCACACCGAGGAGACGCCGCTGCTCGAGATCGTCAACGGCGAGCCGATGCAAGCGCTGCGCAAGGCGCACCTGACCGGAGACTTCGACGCGTTCGACTACTGCCGCAACTGCGACCAGCTGCTGGACGTGCAGGAGTCGCTGGTGTGGACCAACATCGAAGGGCGCACGTACGGGACGAGCCGGATCTCCCTGCTGAGCTATCTCGACTACGTGCCGCAGTGGCAAAAGCAAGGCCAGCCTCAACCCGCCTGACCGCGGGCTTCACCGGAGCATTCGCGTGAGTACCAACACCGACAAGCGCGGCACCGTCGTCATCACCGGCACGAGCCGGGGCATCGGCCATCACCTAGCACAGGCCTTCCTGGCCGAGGGCTACGGCGTCATCGGGATCAGCCGATCCCGGGCGCCGATCGACCATCCGGGGTTTCACCCGCTGATCGCGGACGTCGGAGATCTCGGGCAGGTCGAGGCGCTGCGCGAGCGGCTCGCTCCCGAGCCGATCGTCGGGCTGATCAACAACGCCGGCATGCACGGGCCCATCGGGCCGCTGGAGCACGCACCGATCCGGGACTGGGTCCGGGCGTTTGAAGTCAACCTCTTCGGCGCGGCGGCGCTGACGCAGCTGTGCATCCCGAGCCTGCGGCGCCGCCAGGGGTTTCTCATCTTCCTCTCGGGCGGCGGCTCGGGGTTTCCCCGGCCGAAGTTCTCGGCCTACGGGGTCAGCAAGACCGCGGTCGTGCGGCTCGCCGAGGTGCTGGCCCAGGAGCTGGCACCGGAGGTCCTGGTCTACTGCGTCGCCCCGGGGCCGAACCC
>Ga0247727_10008802_pt1 | contig 18582 bp, 19 predicted proteins | sample WisWelCaveWW1625_FD_202498 | JGI IMG/M metagenome (GOLD analysis project Ga0247727, IMG submission 202498) | Biofilm microbial communities from Wishing Well Cave, Virginia, United States - WW16-25 | ecosystem: Environmental > Aquatic > Deep subsurface > Groundwater > Cave microbial mat | place... | reverse complement strand
ACCTTGCCATACTTTTCTAGCACGCGGATCTGGCTCTGTTCTTCTGGAGTAAGGAACCTTTCTGGAGAATCATCTGCACCGAATGCAACATCGACCTTGCCCTCGACCAAGAGTTTCAGTGCAGCCGCGTATCCTCCAGCAAAGGTGTGCTGAGTGAATGTATCTTGCAGTGCCTGCTCGACTGCAACAAGATCGTTTCCGTCAACTGTCATTATCCCTCGCTCCTGCATCATCGAAGCAGGTCTTATGAAACCTGAAGAACCTGTCCAGCTCGTGAACGCTATTCTCTTGCCCTTTATGTCTTCCATCGTTTGAATATCGCTATCTGCTCTGACAAACGCAGTTGCCTGATAGTAAACCCTTCCCTTGACAACTTCTGCCAGAATGATTTCTGCACCAGACTTTTCATGTGCCAGCCATGCTGCACCGGTATCCATGAATGCAGCCTGCACATGCCCGAATCGCATGCCTTCAATCAGTGGCTCGTAAGATGTTGGTACCACGACTTCTACATCCACGTTAAGTTTTGATTCCAGATACTTCTCTAATTGCTGTGCTTTTGGCGTTAATTCCTCAGCATTCTCTGATGGTATGAAACCAACGACAAGTTTTGATGGTTTGGGACTTGTGGCGTTGGCGATCTCGCTGCTGGCAAAGTATAGTCCAAGAACGCTTACCAACAATATCGCGAGACTGATGCCTAAAATGGTTTTATTTGATTGCAACATTTCAAATGCCCCTAATTAGTCTTGCCTAATTAGGCTACCCTAATGTTATTTAAACACTATGATCAGGTACTGTTGCCTCATCGGGTGTTGCAAAATGAGTGTTGAAAGTTGAGTGGTAAACAGTTCTGTTTTTTGGATTGTTCCGTCAGGGTCGGTATGATGCAAAATAGCTACTTTATATCGAACTCAGTTGTTGCATCGAGCTCCAGTGTACGAGCTAATCATAATCGGAGCCATAGTAGCTATAGCAGGAACAATCATAATGTATTTTGATATTATTCGCAGAGCATGGGTAAGAGCTTTTGGTTCCCACGCAGATTATGCTTGGTATTTATCCCCAAAATCTATGAAGGATGATAAGAAAAAACTTATTCGGGGTGTGATTGGATTCGTCTTAACTATACTTGGTATTGTTTTATTTGCTTACGAGCTTGTGAGACTAGCTAGCTAGCTCTCCTTATCAAACCCATCCCATCTTTCTCCATTGATCCTTAAGCTGTTGCAATCCTTTGTTATCATAGATGTTTTTCTCATCCTTCCTCTGCGCTTCCCTAATCAATCCTAACCATTTATCATGACCCAAATCCGAGCCTATTCCACTTGCTTGAGCTGGAGTCATGCCTATAGCTTGATGCTTTCTAACGAAGTTATAGAATATTGTATTCAGGTTTATGATAGGAGTCTCTTCGGATTTCAAGCCTCTAAAGTTCTTCTCTCGATCCCTCACAGTGCCATTATACCTCTCAACAATATTGTTATTCTTAGCTCCTGATATTCTCGCACCAGCAATATGTTTAGCGTCAGTATTAGCAAACTCTCGCTTGAAAGCACGTTGATAGCTTTGCAAAGCGTCAGTAGTGATTCGTTTGATTGGTTGACCTTTAGCATTAGCCTTAACGGTTCTGAATACTCTTCTAGCACCAACAATGTCTTTTCTCTTCGACAAAACACTAGCAAGCATGTATCTAGTATCGGGGTCTAGTGCATTGAATAGATACTGCATTTCGCCCTTCACCTTGACATATACCTCATCGACATTCAGCTTACCGCTTATGTTTGGATTCAATTCAGCAACATATTCAGAGAGCAACTTTTCATATTTCTTAATCCACTTGAAGATAGTTGTATGAGACAGCTTCAAACCATATGTATTATTCAACGTTTGGGCAATTCCTCTAAGGCTAACATTGCGGAAATACATAGACAAAGTAAGCGATACTATTCTAGGATCATTCTTCATTCTTTCAAACGCCGTATCAAGCACAAATCTCCTATCACAATCATTGCAAAGATAGATTTGCTTTCTAACATTCTTACCACGCACACCATACTTGATAGCGTTGGAAGAACCACAATATCGGCAAAGCAACACATCGCTAGGAACGGCTTCTTCAACAATATCTTCTCGAACTTTCTCCTTAAGTGCTAGGTAATACTTCAATGCAAAGATATGCTTGCAATCACCGATTTTGTCATGGCGATACTTGTAGTCGGGACACGAGCATTCATAACCAATGTGGTTTGTCGATACTTCATAATCACCATTTCCATTCTGCGATGGAACTAACCAAAGCGTTTCACTCGCTTGCTTTATCTCCATCGTTTCAGCGATTTGTTGACCGCGTTGCATTCTCGGATTCATCTTATCCACATTATGTGTATAATACACATAGCGATATAAATGTTGTGTATTATACATCACATAATACAGATATACATATATGCCCGATAATACACAGATAAGAACATGGGAAGAATCGACATAATCCTACCAGACGACTTGGAGAAAAAATTCAGAATGGAAGCTGGTAAACGAATAGGAGCAAAGCGAGGAGCGTTCACAGAAGCTATCATACAAGCGATAGAAACATGGATGGAGGAGGAAGAGTCATCAAAGAGGAGCGAAAAAAGGGATAAAAAATGACAAATCCAATAGATGACGCACTCAAGATGTTAGATAATTTAAACAAGGAGTTTAAGGAGGACATCGAATTCTTAGACAAGCAGGAGAAACAACAAGATGACTACTACAAGAAGGGAGTGATATATTTACAGGGATTGATAACTACATATCTACAAATGCTGACTTCTGTTGTTAGTCTAAATACATTATATTTGCAAGAAATTACCAAGATTATATCTGCGCTACCAGATTCAAAAGAGTTTGAGAAAATTAAGGCTGAACAGCAGAGGTTCAAGAAACAGATCGAACCAGCAATCAAAAGCATGATTGATTTGTATAAACAATACAAAGAACGAGAGGCTCGGGCAGAGGATCTATATGGATGATTATCATATCAAGATGCAAGAAATACAAGAACTAAAAGAAGCCATAATGTTGAAGCGAATAAACGAGGAATTGTTAGAGCACTTGATATCAAACCTTAGATGGCTACTGCACTATGCACAAAAGAATAAGATGGATCTACCCGACAAGGATAAGATTATCATATCACTAGAGAGAGCTATGGAGATTGTGGACAAGATTCCAAATTACCACTCACAAATAAACACTGAGAAGCAAACACGCAAAGATGGAACAGAACCTATGATCAGGGGCACTGTACAATCTTGTATTGTAAAAATCGTATTGGCAAAAATGCTAGTCTACTCGCTGTCTACCTTTTTGTAACGAAGGATGATACAAACTAGCACGTCCACAAAATCGTATCAGTTGATGTTTGGAGAATTGTACTTCCGTAGATGCCACCGAGTTAGTATTAGCTGAAGATGGTAACGCGCTTTTCAATAAGACGGAGACGTCTGATAATTGCAATAGATGCCGTTCCGAAATTTTCTCTTGATTTCTTGATTGCTTGATTTGTCCTTTATATAGACCCCCCCCCTCTAGTACTTTTACAGGCGGGCGTTTTTCAAAGCATTAGGGAAAACCTGTTCTAGACCTTACTGAATGCGAACTCATACTGAAATCAATAAAGCATTCAGGATGTCCAAAACACAAGAAATAATATCGTAATGTTAGGTGCAACAATGAATGGTCAACTCAATCAATTTTGTTGTTCTTGGTGATTACAGCATTGCTGGAGAATTAGGCAAGAAAGGTACAACATCAGACATTGCCATCTACGATAGAAAGACGCAGGATACCATTTATTCTTGGACAGTACCTATCACTTTCCCGGACAAAATACAATCCCTGATGCAGGCAGTAAACATGGCCGAATATGCGATTCTGAATGTTACCAAACTAGACAAGTATCTTGGTGAACAGATAATCGCTCTTGATTCGGTTGAATTTAAGGACGGCTTTATCCTTCATTCGTATGATATCGATGAAACAAAACTGAAGATGTTAATTGACAATACTTCACTTTCAAATTTCAAGTTTCTTGACGGTCTTGATCAGCTGAAACAATCCTTGACAAACCTTGAATCGAAGTCCAGTACAGGATCTCTGATCATAAACGTTGATCATGCTTTTGACGTCAAAGGTGTTGGAACTGTCATACTCGGCGTAATAAAGCAAGGAAGAGTAAAAATATATGATGAGCTGACGCTGCTACCAACGGGAAAAAGTATACTTGTAAAGTCAATCCAAATGCACGACGATTCTGTACACGGATCTGAAAGCCCAGCGAGAGTTGGACTTGCGATCAAGGGAGCTACTGCTGATGAGATCTCTCGCGGTGACGTAATTTGTCCACCAGCCACCATAAATGTTTCATCAGGTTCTCTCTCGGTAAAATTTACGAACAGTACGTTTTTCAAAGCGGATCTGGCTGAAAATCAAACCTACATGCTTTCAATTGGATTACAGATCAAAGCAGCAAAAATAAAACAAACAGGTGATTCTTTGGAAATCACACCAGAGAAACCAATGGCATATAGACCCGGTGAGATCTGTGTGCTGCTAAAACCAGATAATCAAGGAACTAGGATAGTTGGAAAAGGCATAATACAATAATAAAAAATTGATAAGGTGATGCAACATTAGTTACATCAGTTGAAAGGAACTATGAACCCGCCTTTCTCCTCAATCTGCTTTACTAAGCTTGGTTCTGCAACAGGCTCAACGTGGCAGAACTGGCATTCACTAGATGTAACCTTTCCACTCTCGCCTCTGCTCTTGAGATACTCTTCTGCCAGCTTCAATGCAATATTTTCTGCATCTTTAGCATCAGCGCTTACGCAAACATCAAAGTGCAGTGTATCGTTTTTACCTTCTACCCATGTGTCAAAGACTTTTACTTGCTTCACATCAGCATGTTATGCAAAGGATCATTTAAACGGTTCGCCAATTATTTTGCAAAACAATAAAAATAATTCTGTCAATAAAATGAAAAAGAAAAAATACGTACGTTATTTGCATGGCCCAGTAGACAGAGCCGTTTTGCTCCATCTGCCTAATATGCGTGCTCTTGCAACAAGTGCAGCTTATACGCCTTGCCTGAACGGCAAACTATATTATGCTTAACACAGATTCTGCAGTTCCAGAACTGTTTTCTTAACTGTCTAAAATCTGAAACAGCCAGCATACCAACATTACCCTGCGCATCCATCAGTCGCATCACTGTTCCCTGCGATTCACCTTGTACGAATGTTTCTGACTGCATACTGTACGAAGCAAGTGATCTGTTTATCTAAATCTTTGTAAGCCTGTATGTCTAGCTACAAGTAAGAAATTAGATATATTGTTGCCATGAATTCCCCATTTAGGAGAAAAAATTATTGAAACAGTATTAGTCTGTATGTAACTCAAAGTTCATTCGTTTATTTTCAGCAATTACATGTGGAGTGAGCAGTATGCGTCAATAATAAGACACAAGTTTAAGTAGGACAGATTCTATGTTGAAATTTCTCTTCTCGGCGTGTATATCATAGACACTATATGATCGCGCAGTTCCTTCTTCTCGAACTCGCCCCTGTATGCAATGGTCATTATCTTGCTGTTGTTCTTCACACCGCGCATCCTCATGCACATATGATCTCCCTCTGCCAGCACAAGAGCACCTCTCACACCCATTCTTTGTAGTTCATCAGCGACCTGCTTCGTCATGCGTTCCTGTATCTGGAGCCTCTTGGCATACTTTTCCACTAGCCTAACAAGCTTTGATATTCCAAAGACCTTGCCGCTCGGCAGATACGCTACATGAACCTTACCAAAGAACGGTAGCATATGATGCTCGCACATGCTGTAGAACTGAATCTCTCTAACCACAACAACATCACTCTCTTCGCTGAAAGTAACATCTAACTCTGAATCCATTTTGTAGCCTTCAAGTATTTCTTCGTAAAGTTCCGCAATCCTTTCAGGAGTCTCTCTTAATCCTTCTCGCTCTGGATTCTCTCCCAGTTCAACTAATAACTCTCTAACGAGTTTCTTTATTCTCTCCTTATTCATGGAATTCCCATCACTTTATGCAACTGCGGCACAATCCTAACCTGCTCATAATATGGGTACACGATATCGTAGAACCTGAACAGATGCTCCATAGTTGGCTCGCTTGAACCATATGAAGGCTGTATGATGAAACCCTTGATGTCATCAGCCCCAATCATTTCAAATATCATCTTTGTCAATTCCTCAAACTCTTTTTCGTTGCTTAGCTTGCTAACGACCACCTTTATGTAGGTTGTCTTTTTGCTCTTGACGGCTTCTTCCAAGCATTTTAACTCGTTTTGTAGTAACTCGCCATAATGTTCCTGATCAACAACTTCAGAATCGCTCAATTTGAATTCGATTTTGCATATATCGATCAACGGCAAAATTTCTTTGAACCGTTCAACGCTGAAGCATGACGATTCAAGGTACGTTCGCAAGCCCCTGCTCCTAAGATACTTGGCCATTTCGTAGACTGCTTTGTGCTGTAGCAAAGGCTCGCCCCCAGTGAAGTTCACCTTGAATGTATTTTGCACCAAATTTTTGTCGATGAGTCTTATTGCATCGCTGATATCATACTCCCTTCCGTCTTGCATTGATAATGCATAAGGAGTGTCACACCAGAAGCATTTCAAATGGCATCCTGCAAGTCTCACAAATAGCGTTTTTGTACCAAAGTATATTCCCTCACCTTCAACACTTGTGAAGATCTCGCTTAGACTTACTTTCAACTCGGTTTGCATTCTCGGTTCACCTTATTTAAATGCGTCTAGGAATAACAAGGATTTATTATCATTCTGCATACTTTGTTTTATCTTGCATTCCAGCTGCAAGGAATGCATTCTTACGATTGACACAAGATTCACACTTACCGCAATGAACGAACTCATTGTTATGCTTCACACCATCTGTATAACAACTCCACGTTTCAAACAATTTATCACCAAGAACCTTGTAGCCTATTCTTAGAAGATCAGGCTTCTCAATTCCATCCACTGCTGGAGACCATATCTTAATTTCATTCCTTATACCTTGCTTGATACCATCAATCTCAGCAAGGTTTACCATTTTGTTAATTGCATTAACAAACTCTGGTCTGCAGTCAGGGTAGTTTGTATCGCCCTTGTGTGCACCGTAGGCAACCATCTCTGCATTTATGCTGAACGCCCACCCTGACGCAATGCTTAGGAAGATAGCATTTCTAACGGGTACAACAATACTATAATCGAATTTGTTAGGTATTTTCGAATGATCGTCTGTAAGAACATTACTCTTAGCGTAAAGATCTTTCATGAAACTAATGTCAACGATTTTGTGCTCTTCTACTTGTAGATATTTTGCAATTATCTTTGCTCTTTCTAGTTCTCTCCTGCTTCGCTGTCCATAATCAAACGTAAGCAGATACAGTTGATGACCATTGCTCTTTAGATGAGCTGCAGTGCATGCTGAATCTACCCCACCACTTGAAATGCATACAACAGTTGCCAAACTGTTAACGATTGATAATACACACTAATAAACTAAAATTGCTCGCAAGTTGATTTGCAAAAATTAGAACCAAGGTATGAAGAGCATCATAGCTATCAAAAGCATTGAGGCTACAGCAGTCGTTACCAACATGAGAGGAAAACCAACTTTGAGAAATGCATTGAAGGATATAGGATAACCCATGCGTTCACTTAAACCAGCGGAGACCAAGTTTGCACTAGCGCCTACCAATGTTCCATTGCCTCCAAGCCCTGCACCCATCGCGAGAGCCCACCAAAGAGGATTTGTTGCGAACTTGCTTATCTGCTCCGCAAGGACAGGGTCCATGCTTACATTTTCTATCAACGGAATCATCGTAGCCGCGTAAGGAATGTTATCGATGAATGCACTAGCGAACGCAGACATCCATACTACTAAAAGAACAGTTGGAACAATCTCGCCTCCAGTTATCTTTATGGCTTCTTGAGCAAGGAATTCCATCACACCAGCTTGCTCTACACCGCTTACTATAATGAACAGTCCAACAAAGAATATGAGCGTACTCCATGCAACATGCCCCAAGGCTATTTCAGGAGATATTCTTGTTATGACAAGCAGAAAGCCTGCTCCTGCAAGTGCGATTACAGAAGGCTCGATATTTAGCGCGCCGTGAAACACAAAAAGTATGATAACACCACCAAGCACGCCTAATGATTTCTTGATAAGAGAACGGTCCCGCAACTCAGCATTTTCGTCTAACTGTAACAACTGTTCCACATTTGCAGGCTTTTGTTTGATGTACTTTCTGAAGAGTAGTTTCATTACCACTATCGATACCAGAAACGCACCAATTATTTCGGGTGCCAAATATACGATGAAGTCATTGAATGTCAAGCCAGCAGCAGAGCCGATCATTATGTTAGGAGGATCACCTATGAGCGTAGCAGTACCTCCAACATTTGATGCTAATACCTCCGCAAGTATCATCGGTACTGGATTGATAGACAAAACCCTAGCTATCGATATTGTTACGGGAACCATAAGCAGAACCGTAGTTACATTGTCCAGAAAACCAGATACAACAGCTGTCAGTATAGAAAACATCAGCATTATCTTCCAAATGTCACCTTTAGCTCTCTTCGCTGCCTTTATGCCAGCATATTGAAAAATACCGGTTTCTGCGATCACACCCACAATTATCATCATTCCGAGCAGCAGTCCAATTGTGTTAAAATCGATGGCTTGAACAGCAAAGTGAACAGTTTCTTGAGGCGGAAAGAGACCTACCGCAACGCCAACTACAATTGTGATGGCGGCACCGAAAAGTGCAAGCGTCATTCTATGCAAAACTTCGGTAACAAGGATTGCATAGATGCCCAAGAGAATCAATGAAGTTAAAATCATTGCAAGCGAAAACTCAAAACCAACAACCGGAAATACAAAGAACATTACTGCAGCTGCAGCTCCTATGAATGATAGTCCAATTGCTAGACCTATTTTACTTGAAGCCAACCCAACTTACAAAATAATTGTGTTCTTATGTTCGTTTACTTTACTATATCTGACTTTGAGCTAAAGTTTAGTTAGATTGGAGCACTGTAGCACCTTTGCTTGTGCCGCAATGCAAAGTTCTGCACTGTATGTTAGCACTTCTAAAACCATCTTCCATTGCCTTGCAGATCTTTTTCTGGTCTTGTTTACCTTCCTTCATGAACGCAATCATTGAAGGGCCCGCACCGCTTATTGTTACAGCAAGTGCGCCGGCGTTCAACGCATTCTTCTTCACTTCATCATACCCTGGAATAAGATGTGCCCTTGCTGGTTCGACTATAACATCGTTTATTGCGCCTGTTATCAGATCAACATCCTTGCGCATGAACCCAGCCACGATCATGCCAGCATTTGCGACATTACTTACAACATGTTTCAGTGAAACATTTTCCGGCAGAACGCTCCTTGCAACTTCTGTCTTCTTCTTCGGAACATCCATCTTTGGAATTGCTATGCATAGCATAAGATCTTTCGGCGGCTCTATGCTTACAACGTTCAGCGGGTTTGTTCGTACTATAACAAATCCTCCCAACAATGAAGCTGACACATTATCATAATGCATAGACCCTGCAGATGCAATCTCGCCCATCGCTGCAAACTTTACCAATGAGTTGTTGTCAAGGTTCAGACCATACAATGCATCGAATGCCTTTACAGCTGCAGCAGCTGATGCTGCGCTGCTACCAAGTCCAAATCCTGCAGGCACTTCTTTATGCACCTTCACCTTCAAACCATCAGCAGCATGATACTCTTCACGCATCTTGCTTATAGCTAGCCCAGCTGAATTCGCTTCCGCCTGCAAGGGTATTGTATTACCGTACTCACCGTCAACTTCGATCTGTAGCGAACGCGTTTGTGTAATTTCCAACTCTACCTTGTCATAAAACGCATTTAACGCAAGTCCGAAAACATCGAAACCGGGACCTAGGTTTGCAGTTGATGATGGTGCACTTGCAACTATGCTTTTGTGTTTAGCATTCATGCTAGTCTTCAATCGCTTCTCCCATCTTAAATATTCGTCCCAGCGCTGCTTCTAGGTTGATCATTCCGTCCGAGCTCTCACTCGATACTGGAAGCAGACCAAGAGAAACTCCGCCCTTAACGGCAGTTTTCAAAAGTTCCATGCTGAGCAGATAAGTTTCGTTGTCCTTTTCTCCTGCAATTGCTTGCTCGAGCAACGCAATGTTTGATGACCATGATAATACTGTCTTTACCTTTTCCTGCATCAGGTCAGTTTTCGAAAGAACATTCACCAGTGGAGCTTTCAATCTCATACGGATCGATGTGGATAGCAATGCAATTGAGATAAAATTAGAGGGGGATGATACGAGCGTTCCATCAAATAGAAACAATATAGCTCTTTCCTCGCAATTGAAGTTTGATATAAAAAACGGTCCGCTAGCGCGGTACGCAAAAAGTTCCAGCTGCCCGGGCGTGTCAACTATAACATAATCAGGGTTTATGGAATCTACTTCGTTCTGTATTTCATCCAGCTTCGTAGCTATCATATCACTAGCCATGATCAGCGCACCGTTCGGGCCAAGGGCATATGACTCCATTATGGTGTTGATGTCGATGTAGTCTCTAACATCAACTCCCGGTTCGTAAGGTAAGTTTACTGCTCCGGGATCCAAATTAAGGGCAATCGCATACGCATTGTTGTTCTTGTACGATTCAAGCAACCTAGAGGTTAGAAGCGATTTTCCAGAGCCCGCTGTGCCAGTCACAAATGTCGCGTACACTTTGCATCTGATACTTTCGAATTATTTAACTATGTTTACATGTGCTAGAAACAGGTTATGTAAACACGGGTATCAAATAATGTAAATATAGAAAATTACGAAGTTTGATCCATAGCTTCTTAAGAAGCCGATTTTGCTAAGTATGCGCACTTGGCTATGGCTGTCCAGAAGTATTCTGTAGCAATTATTGGTATAGTGCTACTGCTGTCTGGAATTATCTTGTCTAACGCGAATTTTGATCCAAATTTCATTAATAATGTGTTTGCAGAGGATCTGGACGTTCCAGATACTAAACAGTTGAAGCACCCAAAGATAGCTTCGAACCTCCTTGAAATACGCAGTGGAGAACAAAGTGATGATGCTGTGGCAGTTACCTCAGATCAAGACAAGATTAGAGTTGTAATGGAACTGGATGCACTATCTTCTGCAAATCTCGCGGAGCTTGAAGAATATGGAGCAGAGATCGAGGTAACGCACGGAACCAGAGTGCAGGCCTTGATTCCTTCGCACGAACTTGAAAAGATGGCAGAGTATGACTTTGTCAGATACATAGATCAGCCGATCGAATTACAGCCCAACGTTGTTAGCCAAGGCGTAAGAATAATAGGCGCAGATCTTGTTCATGAGACAGGCAACACTGGCCAGGGGGTGAGAGTTGCCGTTATCGATCTGGGTTTTGACGTTAATAATTCGGAGATTGCTGCAAATATTGTGGAAGCGATTTCATTTAGATCAGATGGAGATATCACTGGAGGCGGAAATAGTGACCATGGTACAGCTGTAACACAAATAATAGTCGATGTTGCACCTGATGCACAACTGTTTCTCTATAACATTCGATTTGAGTTGGAGTTGCTCAACGCAATAGATTTCATAATCAATAACAGAGATATCGATATCATCTCAATGTCGCTGGGTACTAATGTAGGACCAGAGGATGGGACGAGTGCCATTTCACAAGCTGTTAACAACGCGCGAAATAACGGTATCCTTTTCGTTGTCGCTGCGGGAAATGGGGCCGAGAGTCACTGGGAAGGCGAATTTTTTGATCCTGACACAAATGATATTCATAATTTTGCCGTTGATGATGAAACGATCGAGTTTAGAGCTCAAGCTGGCGATGTTGTAACAGTTATTTTGAACTGGGATGATTGGCCAGTTTCCGTGCAGGACTATGATCTTCTAATTTTCGACAAGAATTTCAATTTGGTCGGATTTTCCGTAAATCCACAATGTTTTGAAGATTTTGATGGTGTGATTATTTGTCCTGGAGCACCTCCTACAGAATCTGATACGTTTGTGGCACCACTTAACGGAATTTATCATGTAGTCATAGTTGAATTTCACGCCACTGAGTCAGTGTTATTTGATCTATACACATCTCATAACTTGAGGGAGTACAATGTTCCGTCGAGCAGTTTGTCAATACCTGCCGACGCGAGCGGAGCTTTTTCAGTGGGAGCCACCTTCTGGGCAAATGACAGACTCGAAGACTTTAGTTCCCGCGGTCCCACAAACGATGGAAGGATAAAACCTGACATAAGCGCACCTAATGGTGTTTCAACATCAACTATCAATCCATTGTTCGGCACGTCAGCCTCAACTCCACACGTGGCAGGTGCGGCTGCTCTTGTCAAAGCAGCAGTTCTTGGAGCATCTGCAGATACACTGCAGTCTCTCCTTGAACAGAACACAGCCTCCAACCACCCAAAAACTAATGACGACGGTACGGGTAGAGTAGACGTAACATTTCTTTTAACCTTGAATTCACCTCCCATTGCTAACGATCAGACGGTTTCAACCGACGAAGATACACCTGTTGCTATAACTCTAACAGGTAGTGATCCAGATGGAGATTCACTAATATTCTCTATTCTGTTCGATCCAACAAATGGCGTACTGGACTCTCTCGTACCGATCAATGCAGCTGCAGCTAGTGTTACTTATACGCCAAATGCTAACTTTGTTGGCAATGATAGTTTTACATTCGAAGTAAGCGATGGTTCGCTTGTTGACAGCGGAACGGTGAACATCACAGTAAATCCTGGTGAGCCTGTGATACTTTCCGTCGAGACATCGACTGGAACTGGGAATGCAACGTTCGTTAGCGATAATGGAGAAATTACAAGTCTCAGCAGTATTGATCCATCCAGTCTTCCAACAGCGCCCGTGGAATTTGTGCATGGCTTGTTTAACTTCACAATATCAGTAGAAAACCCAGGAGATACAGCTAACGTGACCATGACCTTTCCGTCAGATATTCCAGCTGGTTCTCAGTACTGGAAATTCCAGAATGGATCGTACTTCCAGCTGCCAGACGAGTTGGTAGGCAGTAACGATGGCGACAACGTGCTAACTTTAACTTTGACTGATGGAGGAGTGGGAGATGCTGACGGTCTAGTAAACGGAGTCATTACAGATCCTGGAGGACCGGTTATTTCTGGTGGTGGAGGAATTGGTAGCATAGGAACTGGAGGAGGAAGTGACGGAGGCGTTTACCGCGGCAGGACGTTTGCGTTTGGCGATCCAACTCGCTCAGGCTATGACGATAAATCACCGATCATTGCTGAGGTTATAACACAGGAGGGTAGCATGAAAATACTCGCAAAGATACTTGATGAGATCGGAGTCAAGGACGCCAGAATTATTGTAGCCAAGAAAACGATTGCGATGCAGCACCAGAGCGGTACCAATAATTGGTGGACTGGCACAATTCCTTCAGATCTTCTTTCTGGTGAGACAATATTCTTCAAGATAGCTGCAAGGGATTACAACAATAACCTTGGAGAGTATTCAGGTTCAGCAGAGGTACCTTTTGGGGTTTTGGCTTCTAATGAAGGCGCGTCATTCATAATAAAACCCTTATCCTCTGTCAGTAAAAAACAAGATCAAGCTTATTCTATACTAGCAAGCGGCGTAAAACGCAACACGCAAACCATCAATCTACAAATAACGATAAAGAATACCAGCACTGAACCGTTGCAAAACATAAGGCTGATGTTATCGCCTGAATTGAAGGGCAAGTTCCTGCTGAGCGACTACGCGATAAAGAGCATTGCTCCTCAATCCGAAACCATAGTTTCTCTTACAATGATCGGAAGACCTAACGTTGATGTCATGAACAACCCTATACCATACAAAGGACAGATAATAATTTCGATAGACAATGGCAGTCCGCATATACTGGAGCTGTCTGGAGAAGTTCCAAATCAATCATCTTCGCTGCAGAGTATCTTCATGAAGATGATTGCCAGCAAGGCAGAGGATAGATACAAAAGTTTCGAAAAACCAGATCTTAGAATTTCGCAAGACACCAATTATGAGGTTACTTTGGGAAGCGGTGAGCAAGAGATAAAGAACACTTCTGACGAGCTGATAATTAGGAACACTGGTGACGAGCCGTTGAAGAATCTGCGTATAATGACATCAACAATAGCTGATCATTTTCTGGCCGATCAGAAGAACATAGCACTAGTGCCATCCGGAAGTTTCGTCAAGATCAAACTAACGTCTATGATTGATGATACCGACTTGACGAGAGATTTGTCTGGCGAGCTCGTTATAGTTCCAGAGAATTCAAAGCCTGTAACTATTCCCATCAATATAGGCAAGAAATTGGCTGAAGATAAGAACACTATGTATGAAGTAACTACATTATCAGGAAATGGAGAAATATCAAACACTGCTGATGGCATAATAATACGGAATAACAGCAATGAAGCTATCGAGAATGTCCGTTTAATACTTCCACGAGAATTGTCACGGGTGTTTTCACTCAGCGAGGATTCGTTCAGATCGATAGAACCAAACTCTGAGAAGACAATCTATCTGGAGCAGAGAGGTACGCTTGATAGCAATGTCAAGCAGATACTGAATGATTACAAAGGTGAAATTATCATAGTTTCCTCTGATGGAATGAAGAAAATAGTTCCAATGAATATTGTATGGAAGAGCATCTCAAGCGAACACTTTGTTGTTTATGCAAGGGATAATGCTGATGAGTTGACAAAGGCAACGCAACTGATTAACTTTGTGGAACGCGGTCATGCCGATGCAGCAAAGATCATTGGTGAAAACAGCGGCAAGACCATAATATACATGACAAATTCGCTCGATGAGCTGAAAATACTTAACGGTGCACATGTAGCATCTACATTCTCTTATGACGAGAATGTGGGATTTGTTTGGAGCAATTCTGAAGATCTTAACATACTAGCATTGAGAGAATTTGCATACAGAACGATAGTAGATGACTATGCTACATACTGGGCGAAACAGAAGATATCGCTTGACAGAGGTAACTGGCTTGTTGACGGTATCTCCAACTATATCACGGCAAAAATTATTGGTGAGCGTGGTATGATCAACGATCAGTTAGATGCGTTCGTTGCTGAACCAACATCATTCGAGTGGTATGGCAGAGCTACGCCAGCGCAGTACGGATCTTCATACACATTATTCAAGTTCCTTACTGATAGATATGGAGATGGCATAATCGATAAAACACTAAGTTACTTGGGTTCAACAATGGTAAGCAACCATAGATGTGATACATTCGAGCAGTGTGCACTTCTAATGGCCGTATATGATGCAAATGGAATTAACATGAATGATAAGAAACATGATCTGAGCTTTGATATGGTAGCGCAAGAATGGAAGGATTATGTACTGGAAAAGTATGGCATTAGCGAAGATGAATTATCTATTATTCAGGTTTTCTAGCTGCTTGAGGTTGAAACCGAGCCGAAGGGACATCAATCCAGCATTCCTCACATATAGTCTTGCCATAAAATTCAACCTGTTCGCTAGTGATCTTATCTGTATCAAAGACCTTACCACAACTCATGCAGTAGCGTTTCATCGTCTTTTGACATCATTTAGATATATAAAAATCGGTAGCGGTCATTTGTAGCTAAATGCACACGTCTAATCATATAAACGAGCCTTATCGTTTGCGATAAGGCGGATATAGGGATTATTCTGATCTTGAATTGACCGTGCTAGAAAATGATTTTAAGTTTGCACAGTAAAGATAATTCGATGTCTGATCTGGAAGAATTAACTGCACTGCTAAAGGAGAAAGCCGAAATCAATCTGGCGCTACTAGTTTCCGAAAACGATATTCATCTGAATGCAAGGAATCACAAGAACAGGATTTACGTTCTTGAAGTAGATGCTGGTGGTCATGCTGCAGGAGGAAGAGGTGGAGGCTTTGGTCAAAGAAAATTCAAGAAGATTTATGGATTCGATTATGAAAATGGAAATTGCAAGAAAATTTTGGAAACTATAGAAAATCTTGAGGATCTCGATTCTGGATATGTCGTGAGGTTGCCCATAACTTTGCCAGATGGAAAGGAGATAATGGCTTCATGTTCAATCGATTCGCAGCTTGCGCAGGAATACAATAGAAAGTTTAACAGATGATTGACTAAACTATCAACATAGCTAAAGAATTAAATCTTCCTGATAAATCTTCTTTAGATGATCCCATGAGAATACTTACTAGTCTAACGGATGAGTTTTCCCTACAACTAAACAAAATACACAACGGCATATCTGAAGCAGCGCTTGGGTTCTTCAAACCTGTAATGCAGGGAACAGAAACAAGTTTGGTAAAACCGCAGTATGGTCCAATTGAAGTTGAGAAAGTAAATCTGTTTTCCATAGAAGATGTTCAGAAATACTGTAAGCAGCTCCAGGCATTACTAAAAGGCTGGCATACAGAAAATGCACCTACAATAGCTCCGCTGGCAGGTGCCACGTTAGGTGCCACGAAGCGACTTTCTGCTGTATTTTCTGCGGAACTTAATAGCATCAAGATATCATGCACGTTCAACATACAATATTCCAGCAAGAATTACTACAGGTTGGATAGAAAGATCACGTCACTGCAGGAAGAGTTGACAAAGATCGAAAGTGAAATAAATTCCACAAAGGCAGATGCAGAAAAAAGAATATGGTCCGCGATAAAGGAAGAGTTAAGGAAGAAAGGAGTACCTGTAGATGACGAGAACTATATTACGCAGGTATCGCGCAACGAGAACTATTTATCGGAACTGCTTTCAGATTTTATGGATCTTAGCAACAAATACGAATCGCTTCTCAGCGAGAAAGATCCTAAGATAGACGAATTAGAGAATAAGAGAGCAGGCATTGTAGACGAGTTGGAAACATTCTTGGTTGAAGCTAACGTAACCGAACCAGTACTGCTTGATGAACTAGGAATTTCAACAAGAAAAAGCGGGCTGTTTGTATATCTGGATATCCGCAGTGCAACTGGTAACGACCTTTCTCGGAAAGACATTTCTGAACAGGCAGTACCTATCATTGTAACCAAATTCAGGGAAATGGAAGACGGGCTTAACGAACTTGCAAAGCGCAGTGTCAATTGATCAAGCTGAAGAATAGTAACGAACTGTACCTTACAAAATTTTTATAGACGCATAGGGAAGATCAGGCAATGAAAGCGCTTACACTCATAACAACATATGCCGGAAAAGTAGACAATGTTGCGAAGGCATTGCGGAATATCAAGACTGGCGTTAGCGATGTATTAATCGTAACAGGGAGAGCTGATGTAGCAGTATTTTCTGAGGGATCGATCAAAGATATCAACAACACGATTATCAGGATTGGCAGGATCAAGGGCGTCTTAACTACTGAGACAATGTTCGAGGTTGAGGTGAGCTAGATGGTAAAGGCAGTCATACTGGTCAAAGCTCCAAGAAGCCTCGTAGCCTCGAAGTTAAAAGAAATAAAGGCAGTAAAGGAAGCCTTCAGCATAAGCGGAAGATTTGATGCAGTGGCATTGGTGCAGGTCAAATCATTGTCCGAACTAAAAACTTTAACAGCAAAAATCCAGAAGATACCTAGCGTTCAGAGGACAGAAACTCTCGTGCAGGTAGAGTAAGCATCATTTGCTTGCAAGAAAGAGATTTCTGTTAACATTAAATTCCGCAGACCTTGCACCATGTTTTTTATAATGGATTTCTCTACCTTATCGGGTTGGTAAATCCTAGGGCATGGCTAGCAGAGTCCATAGCTACATTTGCACTGGTATTGTTCGGTCCCATGTCAGTTACAGTATCCGTAGTAATGCTAGAGCTTGAACTGTCACTGCTTTCCGTACTAGCTATTTCCTTTGCACACGGAGCGGTTATTGCCATCATGGTGTACGTGTTCGGCCATATTTCTGGTGCCCACATCAATCCAGCAGTTACCATACCCATGATGATTACCAGAAGAATCGGTCTTGCTGATGGTTCTGCATACATTGCATTTCAGATAATTGGTTCCATACTAGGCACTTTGGTTCACAAGGCGATCCTTCCACAGGGGGCAGCAATAGGTTGGGGACTCCACAAACCTAGAGAGGCATTGGGTTACGATCCAGTTGCAACATTACTGGTTGAAATGGTATTGACTTTCTTTCTAGTTATGACAGTTTTTGCAGTTGTAGTTCATAAGAAGGCACCCGCTGGATGGGCTGGATTTGCAATTGGCGGGATCATATTTTTGAATCATATAGTTGGAGTCCCACTTACTGGCGCAGGTATGAACCCAGCCAGATCCTTCGGCCCAGCACTTGTGACGATGGACTTTGCCTTCCATTGGGTATTCTGGGTCGGTCCTATTATAGGAGGTATAATCGGTGGTGTGATGTATTACTACGCGTTCATATATTCTAGAAACAAAGATCCAACAGCATAGTTGCAGAGTTTTGCAGCGGAGACATATTATCTATATAGATACC
>Ga0247727_10008801_pt1 | contig 18586 bp, 19 predicted proteins | sample WisWelCaveWW1625_FD_202498 | JGI IMG/M metagenome (GOLD analysis project Ga0247727, IMG submission 202498) | Biofilm microbial communities from Wishing Well Cave, Virginia, United States - WW16-25 | ecosystem: Environmental > Aquatic > Deep subsurface > Groundwater > Cave microbial mat | place... | reverse complement strand
GCTGGTAGCGAATGTCAAATCCATAAACTCCACTAGAAACCTATACTTGCTAGTGGTCCTTATGATTCCAACATTCGCAACAGAGCGGGCCGAAACGGGATGCGAATGTTGGAATCGGACCACTAGGATAAGCCCGGCCCGATAGGAAGGGGCCGGCCACTCGCGCCGCCGGTCCCTGCCCGCATCGAGCACACGCGCCCGCTACGCCGGAACCCACTGGCCCGCCGCGTTGCGGCAGAAGGTTTCGGCGGGCAATTGCTGATTGCCGTATTGGGGATCGCTGACCGTGGCGCTGACGCGCCGGCATTCGGGGCCGTAGCCTTGCGCCGGCTGCGGGCGCGACACCAAGAGCGAACGCGCGCTGCCTTGGTCGGATTGCCACGAATCGTTCACCGAGCCGCCGGAATTGAGCGATTGATAATAAGCGTTCTCGACTCGCTGCTGTTCGCGCGCGGTCAGCCAGCGGCAAACGCCATAGGTCGCAGCGCCGCCGACAGCCGCGCCGATGGCGGCGTTCTCGGCGCGGTTTTCACCCGGGCCTTGGGTGGCGCCGATAATGGCGCCGACGCCCGCGCCGATCAGCGCGTTGCGCATGCATTGCGACAATTGCGTGCGAGGGGGACCCCCGCCATAGGCCCCGCTTGTGGTTTCGCAGGACGCCAACGCCAGCGCGCCGGCGACAACAGCGCAAAGTAATTTCATACCCATCGTGATTCTCCATTCATGTCGCGGCGCCCTCACGCCGCAATCCAACACATCGGCTCAAGCCGAGCCTAGCAGAGCTTCACGCTATTGGCAGCTATGGAACCGCGCGGCACACAGTCTCAGCAGCGCCGGGGCGGGTCCAGCGCGTTTCCGAGCGCCGTCCGCGCAATTCCGTGCCGCCCTCGGAATAGCGATAGCCAGAGCCGGTCGAGCGCGCCGGCAAGTCGAGGGTCACATAACCCTCCTGCTGCACCCGCGCGGTATTGGGGGTGAACGTCACCATGAGGTCCGATCCATCGGCGCAATTATAGGTCGCGATGACCGGCTCTGAATCGGGCGCGGGGCATGGGGTCTGGCAGGCCGCCAGCGCGAGCGCGGCGAATAAGGCTGCGATGCGCATGAAACTTCTCCTCATCGACTCTTGCTTGCCGGCTTCGGCTTGCCCCGGTTGGCGGCCAAGCCCTAACATCACCAAGAATTAGGGGGATGCAATCCATGTCAAACGGCTATTTGGCGGCGGCGGCGGCCGATCTCACCTTGGCCCATGAGATCGGCGAAGGCTTCGGCCTCGACGTGATCAACGCCAGCGCGGTCCGCGATCGGCAGACGGTCGGCGCGGCGCTAGCCGAGGCGGCCAATGTCGGCGTGATCCTGAGCCTGGCCGCGGCCCACGATCAAACTTTCGTGACTTTGCTGGCCGCGGTGGCGCCGCGCTTGGCGCGCGCGCAATTGATCCTGGTCGAGCCCGAAGCGCGCGCCGCGTTCGCCTTCCTGCCAGAAACCTGGCCGGCAATGTCGCTCGACGAAGCGCGCACCCGGGCGCAGGCGCTGGCGCGGAGCCGTGAAGCGCCGCCGGCTGAAGTTGCGGGCGAACCCCCGCGCGCGGCCCCGTTGCCGGTGGAGCCGCCGCCGGACGTCGAACAGGAACCCGCTCAAGATCAGGCCGAGGCGCCCACCGATCACGAGGGAGTCGCGATCGAAGGCGAACCCCGACAACCGCCGACCGGCATACCAGAGGACATTCAATCAGAAACGTTAGCTGGCGACGAAGCCAAGCCGCCAGCGCCCGATATCGCGCCAGCCCCCGCGCCAGACATAGCAGCGGAAGAAGCGCCACCGGCGACGCTCGATCAGCGATACGGCGACATGACCGAAGCCATGCGCGGCGGCGCCGACCCGACCTTTAGTGATGAATACTCAGCCCACCATGACGAAGATGGCGATGCCGTGGGCCGCACCGTGCAACCCGCGCCGAGCGCGCTGGCGTCTCAGGCGCCAAGTACGGGGAGCCCGCCACTGCTCAAGGAAGACGCGATGCTCGCCGAGGCGGCGCGGTCGGCGCCGCGTCAACGCAAGGAAGCGCCGGGCGGCGCATCCGGGGCTGGAGCCGCGAACGTCCCCGCCGACGCCACCGCGTTCGCGCCGAAGAAACTGCGCCACGGCAGCCCGGAATTGGTGCGCATCGCTATCCATCAGCCGAAGCATTTGCAGGCGGTCATCAAGGCCGCGCGCAAGATCGATCCGCGCGCGGCGCCTGCCCCGCACAGCATGGGCATTGGCGATGTGGCGCTGGGCGCGAGCGTCGGGGTTTCGCTCGAAGTGCGCGGCGGCGATTGCAAAGGCGAGTTACAGCGGCGCATTTGGGCCGGCGAACCGATCGATTTCTCGTTTTCGGTGGAAGCGGATGCGGACGCGAAACAGGTGGTGTTGCTGGCGCGCGTGTTCGTCGATGACGCGCAGATCGGCGTGCTCGCGTTCACGCGGCCAATCTCAGGACCAAAGCCAAGCGCGGCCTCCGATGGCGAGCGCGTGCGGCTCAAGCGCCACAAGCGCGTGTTCCTCTCCTATTCGAGCAAGGACCGCGAAACCGTCTCCGCCATCGCCACGGCGTATCGAGCCGCCGGCGTGCACTATTTCTGGGATCGAACCTCGCTTAAATCGGGCGAGGAATGGAGCCCACGTCTGCGCCAGGAAATCGACCGTGCGGATTTGTTCCATCTGTGCTGGTCGAAAGCGGCGGCGGCCTCGCCTTGGGTGGAGAAAGAGGCCGAGCACGCGCTGAGCCGCCGCCGCCGCGCCAAGAAGCCCGACATCACCGTGCAGATGCTCGACGGCCCGCCCTGGGCCCCGCATCCGCGCCACCTCGATTCCATCAATTTCGACGATTTCGTCCGCGCCGCCATTGTCGGTTATGCGCGCGGGGAGCAATGACGCACCGCCGGCTTGCAGCCGGCAAGAAAAGAGCCGGCAGGATGTCAGCGGTCCGAAGCTTCAGGGCGCCACCGCGTAGATGGCGCAAACCTGCGCGGATATCTCGATCGGACCGAGATCCTCCGGCAATTGCATGCGAGCGATTTCCTCGGCGGTAAGACGCAATTCCCTGATCCGCGAGCCGGTGACGACGATCGCTTCTTCCTCGCCGAATTGTGAGACTGCGTTGGCTGAGTCCTGCATGCCGCGAGTCCTTGCGGGCCCGCTGACCCAGCGCCCAAGGCACGGTCCCTGCCCCTCTTGCAAAACAAGCAACCGCCCCAATTGCGCGCCGGCCGCCTGCGCCGAGATGCGCGCGCGCGCGGCTGCATCTTCCACGGCCGCGCCATAGACACGGCGCTGCGCCGGTGCTGTTTCGCGCAGGGTGAAATTCAAGTCACCGGTCTCTTGTGGACCAACCGCCATCGCGGCGGCACGGATATTCGCCGCGCGCGACATGTCTTTCACAGTCACACTCAAAGTGATGCTGACGGAATAATTAGCGACTTGGTCGGCGCGTTCGCTCGATTGCCGCTCTCCCTCGCGATTGCGATATTCGTCATGGATCGCCTCAATGTTGGCGCTGGAGCTGATCTCCACCGCGTCGCCGCCGCGCGAGCGCATCGCCGCCGCCGCCAGGCGCGCGCGATCGGCCGCGGCCTGCGTCGCCGCGAGAGATTCGCGCGCTATTTCCCGGAACGTGACCGAGAAGCGCGCTTCATCCGGCTCGACCTCGATTTGCGCACGCCCGATGACTTCGATGACAGATCGGTCCAGCCAATAGGGCCGCTCAAAACTCTCTTGCGCCGACGCCGACGGCGCGCCCGCCAGCGCACCCAGCGCCACCAGCCCTGCTGCCAGGATCCGCATGGTCTGTCCCCTATCCCGCATGATGAGCTTAACTCACAACCCGAAAAGCGCCCGCATGACAAATACGTGAGCACTTCGGACCGCCGGCTTCCAGCCGGCATCTTGTTGTTTAAGGAAAAAGAGGCGGCAAGATGCCGGCGGTCCGCTTTCCCTCTTGCGTCGCGCGCGGTAGAGCCTCCCGCCACGCCCCGCGCGCCCAACGCGTTTGGGGGCCCGTAGCTCAATGGTTAGAGCCGGCCGCTCATAACGGTCTGGTTGCAGGTTCGAGTCCTGCCGGGCCCACCATTTTTGTTAGCCTAAGCGGCTTCAAAGATCGCGGCCAAGCCTTGGCCGCCGCCGATGCACATGGTTTCCAGGCCAAAGCGCGCGCCGCGGCGATGAAGCTCGCGCACGAGATTGGCGAGAATGCGTCCGCCTGTTGCCCCGATAGGATGGCCGAGCGAAATGCCCGATCCGTTGACGTTGAGCTTGTCGCGGTCATCCCACTTCCAGCCCTTCAGCACGGCAAGTACTTGCGGGGCGAAAGCCTCATTCAACTCGACCAGGTCGATGTCCTTCCAGCCAAGGCCGGTGCGCGCGAACAGGCGCTCCACCGCGGGCACGGGGCCGATGCCCATGCGCGATGGCTCGCACCCCGCCGCGGCCCAGGAATGCAGCCAGGCCATTGGGGCCAGCCTGAGTTCCGCGAGTTTTTCTTCCGCCACCACCAGACACGCGGCCGCCGCGTCATTTTGCTGGCTTGCATTGCCGGCGGTGACGATTCCGCCCTTTTCGATCGGCTTTAGCGCACCCAAAGTCTCCATCGACGCGTCGGGCCGGAAGCCTTCGTCCTTTGCGAAAACCAGCGGCTCGCCGCGCTTTTGCGCCACCGGCACCGGCACAAGCTCATCGTGAAACTTGCCTTCAGCCCACGCACTGGCCGCGCGGCGATGGCTCATCACAGCGTATTCGTCGCAAGCCTCGCGCGAAATGGCGTAATCCCTCGCCAGATTCTCAGCCGTCTCGATCATGCCGCTGATCTCGCCGAACCGCGCAATCGGCTGCGACATCACCCGCCCTCGGGTCAGCCGGTCATGCATGATCGACGGGCCCGAACGCGCTCCCCCGCGCATGTCGGTCGAATAATATTCCACGTTGCTCATGCTCTCGACGCCGCCGGCGATGACGACATCGGCGGCGCCGGTCTGCACCATCATCGCCGCGTCGATCACCGATTGCAGGCCGCTGCCGCAGCGGCGGTCGAGCTGGTAGCCGGGCACTCTAATAGGCAAGTCCGCCGCCAGCGCCGACCAGCGCGCGATGCACGGCGCCTCGCCGTTGCCATAGCCTTGCGCGAAAACGACATCATCGATGTGTTCGGGATCGATCTTGGTTCGCTCGACCAGCGCGCGGATGATCACCGCGCCAAGCTCGCCGGCTTGCATGGACGAAAGCGACCCCATGAATTTTCCAACCGGCGTTCGCAGGGGGCAGACGATGGCGGCTCTCCGCATAAGATGCTCCGTGCTTAGCTCAGCTCGCGCCGCGTAAGAGTTCGCGGGCGATGGTTGGATTGGCGAGGCGCTTTGCCTCGACACCGGCCCGAGAATAGGTTTATGCCCGAAGCGAACTCAAATTTGCATCGCCGGATTTTTTTTGGCACACCTAGCGGGCCCTCGGCAAGACGTCCGCCAAATGGCAAACTGACCGTGCGCCGCTCGCGGCTCTGAGAGATTGCGGCCAGTCCGCGCGCCGTTTGACCCTGTTGAAAGCGAGTTTGCATGACGGCCAGAGCCACTATCGCCGTGCTCGGGGGAACCGGCAAGCAAGGCGGCGGGCTGGCCCTGCGCTGGGGCCATTTCGGCCACCCGATCATTATCGGCAGCCGCTCGGCGGCGCGCGCCGCGGCTGCGGCCGCGAAAATCAACGCCGCGCTCGGCCGCGAAATTGCCCGCGGCAGCGATAATCCTTCCGCGGCGCGCGACGCCGAGATTGTCGTGCTCGCGGTCCCCTACCCGGCCCAGCGTTTGACGGTTGAAGAGGTGCGCGGCGCGCTCACCGGAAAAATCCTCATCGACGTGACGGTGCCGCTTGTCCCTCCAAGGGTCAGCCGCGCGCTGCTTCCGCAAGGTGGCTCAGCGGTGGAGGCAATGCAAGAACTGCTCGGCCGTGAAGTTCGCGTCGTTTCCGCGTTCCAGAACATCTCGGCGCATGATCTCAATCACCTCGATCGCGAGATCGATTGCGATGTGCTGGTGTGCGCCAATGATAAAGCCGCGGCGGATATCGTCGTTGGATTGGCCAAGTCGATCGGCCTTGACGCCTGGAACGCGGGGGTGTTGGCGAACTCGGTTGTATCGGAGGCGCTGACTTCCGTACTCATCGCGCTCAATCAAACTTACAAAGCCCCAGGCGCAGGCATCCGCATCACCGGAATTCCGCCCCAAGATGATGGCGGTTGAGACGCGACGTGATAATCCGACGCCGTGCGTTCTCGCTCGTGGAAGCGAACGGACAGATTTGGATCGACGCCAGCGCCAACCAGGATTCATCCCTGCTTTCGGTGTTTTGCCAAGGGGGACGCCTTGCTCGTGCGCCCGGCGAATGCTCCTGCGGCGCAGCCGGGTGAAATAGTCCAGTTCACTCCTTGGCTCCCGTAACCTCGAAGCCAAGGTTTCTTGCCGCTGCGTATTCTCATTCCGCTGGACCGCTTTCCTTTGCGCCGCAATCGGCTAAACTAAGGTGAGACTTGGAGTTTCCCATGTTTTGGGTGGTTATTTTGATCGTGGTTGCGGGGGTGATCGGCGCGTCGGTGCTTGCCGGCATGGTGCTGACGCGCAGCCGCACCGGCCAACGCCCGAGCCGCCGTGAGCAAGCAACCGCCCTCAAGGCCTCCGGCGCCTTTTCGCACCGCAAGGAAAACCAACCCTAACCCGATGGCCGAAGCCCAACGCGCCGATTCCGGCAAGGCCGAGCGCTACGCGGCGCTTCGGCCGGAGATCGCGGCGGTGATCGCCGGCGAGCCAAACCGCATTGCGCGTTACGCCAGCGCCGCCGCGATGCTGGCGCAGGCGTTTTCGGAGCGGTTTTTCTGGACCGGATTCTACCTGGTCGATGCCGACAAGGGCGATGCATTGGTGGTCGGCCCCTATCAGGGCACGCTCGGGTGTTTGCGCATGGGTTTCGGCGATGGCGTCTGTGGGACGGCGGCGGCGCGGCGCGAGACCATTGTCGTTCCCGATGTCCACGCCTTCCCCGGACACATTGCCTGCGACAGCCGTTCGAACTCGGAAATCGTCGTGCCGGTGTTCGACGCGGCGAACGCGCTTGCAGCGGTGCTGGATGTGGATTCCACCGCGTTCGACGCTTTTGACGCGGTAGACCGAGCCGGCCTAGAATCCATCTGCGCGGACTTGCTAACGCTCCCCTAAACTCCGCCTCAAGGCGACGGGCCGTCCGCCGGCGTTTCGCCTGTTGGCGTCAGGGCGGTCGGTGTCGCCACCGCCGGCGCTTGCGGCCGAGGCCGGCGCGCGAACGCCGACAGCCCGGGCACATTCACCGCGCCGTCGAACACATCGATGGAAGCGCCCTCGAATGCAGCGCCCACCGGCTCGACACGCCCGCCCAAGCAATCGCCGAGGAAATGTTCGAGCACGGCCAAGTACGAGAGCCGATTCTGCGGCCGCATCAGATCGCGGCCTTCGTTCGGGAAGACAAGGTAGGTGAAGGCAGTCTCTCGCGCGCGCAGAGCTTGCGCGATCTGGTCGGCCTCCGCGCGCGAAGCACGCGGGTCGCGTCCGCCGAGCGCTAGCAGCAAGGGGACGCGGATTTGGCCGGCGCTGAACAGCGGCGAGTGCTCACGCAGAGCCTGGCGACCGTCACCAGTGCGGCCATCGCCCACGCGCGCAAAGAATCGCTCGCGCAAGGCCTCCGGCGCCAATTCTAGCATGGTCGATAGATTAGCCGGGCCGGCAAAGCTCACCCCGCAGCGGAATTGCTCCGGCGTGAGCGCAAGGCTGGCGAGCGTGGCATAGCCGCCGAGACCCGCGCCAACGATCGCAACGCGGTCAGGCCGGGCGATGCCGTTCTCGACCGCCCATTGCACGGCGTCGAGCAGATCCTCTTGCATGCGCCCACCCCATTCGCGGTTACCGGCGTTGAGGAAGGCGGCGCCGAAGCCGGCCGAGCCGCGGAAATTCACGCTGAGTACCGCGTAGCCGCGATTGGCGAGCCATTGGTGCGGCGCGCTGAAGCCGTAGGAATCCCGTCCCCAGGGCCCGTCGTGCGGCGCCAGCACCAGCGGGACCGGCGCCTCGGGCCGGCCATCTCCGTTCGCGTCCGAATTGATCGGCAGCGTCAGATACGACACCAAAGTGAGCCCGTCGCGCGCCTGGATTTCAACTGGCGTCATCGGCTGCAACGGCGCCTGTTCGAGGCTGGGCCGATGCCGGAACAACAGCGACAAGCGCCGCTCGGCGCTATCGGCGCGCTCGTAGATATAGGCGCGCGCCGGAATCGCCGGCCCCTCCTCCACCACGAGCCAACGCGCATCGTCGAGGCTGCGCGACACCACGTTGAAATCGCCGCTCAATTGCCGGTCGAGGAAATCGAGATCGGCCTGGGCGCCGGGGTCGAGCGCGCGCCATTCGCGGCGCAGATATTCCGCGGCGAACGCTTCGGGCGCATGCGTGGCCGGATCGAGCCAGACGTCGATCACATCGGCGCGCCCACTTTCGCCCAGCACCGTCTTCGCGCCGGTATCCAGATCGACACGCACCAGAGCGGCGCGGTCACGGTCGGTGGAATCGAACATGAGCAGAGAGCGGCCCTCCAGCGCGATCGGCTGTGACGACACCGCTTCCTCGAACGGAATTGCCAGCAGGCTGTTCCATCTGCCGTCGGCTGCGCGCGTTAGAATTTCCGCGCCGCCGCCGGGCAGATTTTTCACGCCTAGCCGCAGCACGTTGTCGCCATCGGTCATGAAATGGGCAAAGCCGCCGCTGTTACGCTCTATCAGCGCGCGCGCACCGGTGGCGATATCGACACGGAACACGTCGGGCCAATCGGGGTCGCGTCGGTTGAGCGTAATGACAACGCCGCCGGGGTCGCGAGAGCTGAGGCCCAGGATCTCGGCGCGCGCACCAGGGGGGGTCAGCGCACGCGGGTCTCCACCGGCGACATCGACCGCGTAGAGGCGCTCATTTTCGTCGCCCGCATCGTCCTGCAGATAGAGCAAAGTGGCATTGTCGTGCGCCCAGGCGAAGCTGCTGAAGCCCCGATCCCTGTCGTCGGTGAGCGGACGCGCCTCGTCCAAGGCATCGACCGACAGCACCCAGAGATTGGTCACCCCATCGCGCGGGGCAAGGAACGCCACCCTGTCCCCGCGCGGAGACAGCTGCCCGCCATGGCGGGCAGGGTCGCCGAACAGATCGACTCGAGAGATGGTCGGCGGCGGCGCTGGGGGCGGCGGCGCTGGCGCGCCCTGACGGTCACAGGCGGCGAGCAGCGCCGCCAGCCACAGGGCGGCGCTGGCCCCGGCGCAGTTTCTGGTCGCACTCGTCCCCACCGCCAAACCTTACAGGATTTTCATTCGCTGGCCAACCCGTATGGCTGACAAGAAGTTCACCTTTGCGGCATCGGTGGGGCGAGCCTGCCTTTGACACCCCGAACCGGCCCCCGTAATCCACTGGCGCTTTGACCAATCCGACTCAACCCACCGTCACGGCCGGCGTCACCGGCGCCTTGGTGCTCGCGGATGGGACTGCTTTCCTCGGGGAGGGCTTAGGCGCGGTGGGCGAAGCTGTCGGCGAGGTTTGCTTCAACACGGCGATGACGGGGTTTCAGGAAATCCTGACCGATCCCTCCTATGCAGCCCAAATCGTCGCCTTCACCTTTCCCCACATCGGCAATGTCGGCGCCAATTGCGAGGATATCGAGGCCTCGGCGGCGGCCGCGCGCGGCGCGGTGTTTCGCGCCAAGCCGACCGCGCCATCGAATTGGCGCGCCGAAACCGATCTCGGCGCCTGGCTAAAGCAGCGCAACCTCATCGCATTATGCGGGCTCGACACGCGCGCGCTAACGCGGGCCATTCGAGAACGCGGCATGCCTAACGCAATCATCGCGCATGCGCCTGGCGGCAAGCTCGATCTTGAAGCGCTGCATGCGCGCGCGCAAGAATGGCCGGGGCTTGAAGGCCTCGACCTCGCCAAGGACGTGACCTGCGCGCAGAGCTACGTTGTGAGCGAAGGGCGCTGGGCATGGAACCACGGCGTGACGCCGCTCGCTAAGCCGCGCTTTACTATTGTAGTCATGGATTACGGCGTGAAACGCAGCATATTGCGCGGGCTCGGCGACATCGGCGCACGGTGCGTCGTACTGACGGCGACGGCAACCGCGGAAGAGGCGCTGGCGCATAAGCCGGACGGCATCGTGTTGTCCAACGGTCCCGGCGATCCGGCGGCGACCGGCATCTACGCAGCGCCGCAGATCAGGAAACTGATCGATAGCGGCGTGCCGCTGATGGGCGTGTGTTTGGGCCACCAATTGCTCGGCCTAGCGCTTGGCGCCAAGACGGTGAAAATGAGCCAGGGCCATCACGGCGCAAACCATCCGGTGCAGGATTTGGGCACCGGCAAGGTCGAAATCGTGTCGATGAATCACGGTTTCGCCATCGATCGAGCCAGCTTGCCCAAGGGCGTTAAGGAAACTCACATCTCGCTATTCGACGGCTCAAATTGCGGCATCGCGATTGACGGCAAGCCGGTGTTCAGCGTGCAATACCACCCCGAGGCTTCACCGGGCCCGCAAGACAGCCATTATTTGTTCGAACGCTTCGCGGCGCTGATCGCGGCGCGGCAAGCGCACGCGGCGTAAGCAAGCGCGAACTCGGTCATTCGTCGACGAGGGTCTCATCCTCCGACGAATCGGGCGCTTCCCAAACCAAACTCGACGCCAAGAACGCATCGCACCCGGTTTCCCCGAGCAGGACAGCGAGCGCGTCATCGGTCACAAGGCCACGTTTGCGGCGGATTTCGCTAAACGCCTTGGCGGCGTAACGCTGCGGCCGCTGCGAGAACACTTGCCCGGCGATCTCGACGCTGAAATGGCGCGCGTCCGCGGCGACAGCGCGGGCATTGGCCGCCATCCAGGCGAGGTAAGCGCCGGTGATCTCAGCGCGGAGCACTTCCTCCAAGCCTTCGCGCACCGCGTCGAAAGCCAGGAAGGCGCCTTCGACGCTGGGATTTTCCATGGCGCCGAGCCAGCGCACGAGATTGGGCGCGTGCGCCTTCATCAGCGCGCCCGGAGTCGGATCGGAAAGCAATTGCGCCATTTGCCCGGCAAGACCGAAATCGGCAAAGCTTGGCCGGCCTCCGAACAGATACGAGCGACCTGCCAACTGCCGCTCCAACAGCCCAAGCAAGCGCGTGAACGAGCCCTCGATCGCTGGGCCGGTTTCAAGTGTTGAGCCGACATGATGCAGCCTTCCGATCATGCGGGTGCGCACGGATTCCTCGATGCCAGCGGGCGCCTCGGCCCCTTCGAACATCATCTCGACCAAGCGGCGCGCGGCGCTTTCCTGGTCGGCGGGATAGGTCCAGCGATAATGGAACATCGCCTTGTTGAGCCATTCATCGGCGTAATCTTCGAGCAACGCCGCGACGAACGCCAGCGCCGGGTTTTCAGGAATAATCGACGGCTCGGGAAATTCGCGCTCCAGCGCTTCGATCATCGGTGTGGAATCCTGCACCGCGACGTCGTTGGCATCGACCAGGATCGGCGCCAGCGGCAGCTTGGCGTAGCGCGCAAATTCCTCCTGTCGCGCCTGGCTGCGCGACAGCCACTCGAACGGCAGGTTCTTGAAACGCAGATACGAGCGCACTTTCACCGAATAGGGCGAAAGCTCCGCGCCATAGAGGCGGAAAGGGGCGGTCATAATTATTCTCTCCCGCAGAACAAAATCGCCGCGCGGTCGAACCGCACGGCGATTAAACCTGCAAACTCGCGCTGCTCAAACCGGCTTGATGTTTACGGCTGACGCTTTGTTTTTGCGCGGATCGTTCTCGACGTCGAAGCTCACTGCTTGACCTTCACGCAGGCCAGCGAGGCCAGAGCGCTCCACCGCGCTCACGTGCACGAACACGTCCGCGCCGCCTTCATCGGGCGCAATAAAGCCAAAGCCCTTGGCCATATTGAACCATTTCACGATACCGGTAGCCATGAATTCACTCCTCAAAGACTGCGCCGGGGCCACAAGCGACCAACCGGTTGGACCTGCTTGGTAGAACGAAAGCCGGCGCTAGCTGAGGCGCGCGGTCGGAACGTCTCGACCGTTTAGTCCGGGCCGCATAGGGCGCGCCGAGGCCGGCCAAGTCAAGGGTGAGTTGGCCCCCCGCCGACCCGCTCCAACGCCACCGCAAGCATCGCCCGCAGGGCGGTTTCCATCGCCGGTTCGTGCACGAAAAAGCGCGGTGAGTGGTTGGGCGCCGATTGCGCTGTGCTCACACCGGGCGGATTCACCCCGTAGAAAAAGAAAACCGCTGGCGTGCGTTCCTGAAAGAAGGCGAAATCTTCCGCAGTCATCTGAGGCAGATCGCTCCTTACATTGGCCTCGCCCAGCGCCCGGCCAAGTGCGGCCCTGGCCCGTTGCGTAGCGCCATCGGGGTTCACCACTGGCCCGGTATAGCTCGCGATGGTGACTTCCGCGACGGCCCCGGCGCTTTCGGCGATGTGTTCGGCGGTGCGGCGGACGCGGGCGTAGAGATCATCACGCGTGTCCGGATTGAGGTAGCGAATGGTGCCTTCGAGTTCTACCCGGTCGGGGATGATATTGTAGCGCACGCCGCCGTGGATCGAGCCGATGGTGACGATGACCGGCGAGCGCACGGCGTCCATCTGGCGTGACGGAATGGTCTGCAGCGCTTGTATGATCTCGGCAGAAACGACCACGGGATCAATACCGCGATGGGGTTGGGCCCCGTGCGTTTGTCGGCCGGTAATTGTGATGTGCAACCGGTCCGACCCGGCCATGAAGGGGCCGGGCGCAATCGTCACCGTGCCGGATTCGGCCGGCGTTGCGTGCAAGCCGAAAATCGCCTCCGGCTGAAGGTCGCCAAACACATTCTCCGCCAGCATTTGCTTGGCCCCGCCGGTCTCGCCCACGGGCGCGCCCTCTTCGGCGGGCTGGAACACAAAGATGATGGCGCCGGCAATCTCGGCGCGGCGTTCGGCCAGCACCTGCGCGACCGCCATCAGCACAGCGGTGTGGGTGTCGTGCCCGCAGGCGTGCATCACACCCACGTCCTGGCCATTATAGGTCGTGCGCACGCGCGAGGCGAACGGCAGATCGACCTCCTCGGCCACCGGCAGCGCATCCATGTCGGCGCGCAGTGCGATGACGGGTCCCGGCCGCCCGCCGCGCAGAATGCCGACTACGCCGGTGTGCGCGATTCCGGTGCGCACTTCCATACGCAGCGAGCGCAAATGGCGCGCGACGATTTGCGCGGTGCGGGTTTCGCGATTGCCGAGCTCTGGATGCTCATGGAAATCCCGCCGCCAGGAGATCAGGCGCGGGAGCACGGATTGGATGGAGGTTTCGACGGGCGCGGGAAACGCTGTGCCCTGCTGCGCGTTTGCTGGCGCGGCGCAAGTGAGAAACACCAGCGCCAGCGCTGCAAATGTCCTGTGCTTCATCATCGACTTTCCCCATCTCTCGCCTTGGCGACTATCTTCACACGTCGCGCGCCAAATGAAACCCCTACCCTCCGCCGCAAACGGCGAGGGGCGTCAATCCATCGCCGTGGAAAACCTGTCCGGATTCGGCGCGGCAGAAGTTATAAAAGGAAGGGGTGGACGTCGGTTGACGATCATCGACTCGCTATCAATTGCCTGCTCAGGGTGCTAGTCTGCCCATGTTTTCGCGCGGGGATCGCATGAGCCTTGAAGCCGCCAAACAACAATCGCCGCACGCGGCCGCTTTCGGGATTTGGGCCGGCGCGGCGACCCTGATCGGGCTCGCGACTGATTTTTTGCGTCCACTGGGCCCATATGCGCTCTACGCGTTGGTCGGGTTCGCAGTCGCAGCAATTCCGCTTTTGCTCCTATCGTTGGTATTTCGAGCAGTCCGAGGCATTGGCGTTTTCGCGCTGATCGGCGCTGTCGTGTTCGGGGGGGTCGTGGCGTTGCAGAGCCTTGCGCCACACGAACAAGGGGCGGAAAGAGGCTTTTTGGCGTCAGTGGCGCCGCCTCTCGCCGCAGTGCAAACAGCTGTGCTCCGCGTACCGCCAAAGCCGGAAACGCGCCCTCCGGATATGCAAGAGCCTACGCCCGAGCAGGCTTCCGCACCGACGCCGTTGCCGTTCAACCCTGATACGGCGGCGTTCGAAACGGCACTCAACCTCGCTTTTTCCGCAGCCGACCCGTCCGAGCGGCTGCGCAACGCTAAGCTCGCGGTCTCCAGCACCGACGCTGCATTCACGACGGCCGCGATCAATCGTCTGTATCGCTCCACCGACCCGGCGCTGCGTCAGGCCGCGATTGTAGCGATTTTCACTGCACGTATCGGCGGATCGGACATACCCATTGCGACTATTGCTGCGACCGAAAATAACGCGGCTTTGGTCAATGCGTTGCAGGGCGCTGTTCTGGATGTTAGCTCTGTCGATCCGGTCACTGGAGCGATTGGGGGAGAGCTGCTCGGCTATTACTTCAATGGGACAATCGCTCGGAGCACCATAATTATCAATCGTTCGGGCATGACGATATCCGTTCACGCAGAGGACGATTTCGTACTCCGGGGCACTGCTCAGTCATCATCGGGCGGGACGGCCCGTGTGGAAATCCCGCTGATGTGATTGGCAGACCACGCTCAAACCAATCACCTCACCCCCGCCGCCAGCAGATCGTGCATGTGCACCACCCCCACCGGTTTGCCCTCTTCGACCGCAAACAAAATCGTGATGCGCTTGGAATTCATGATGGCGATGGCGTCGGCGATCGGGGCGTCGGAAGCGATGGTCAGCGGGTCGGGGGTCATCAAAGCGCGGGCGTCACGGGCGAACATTTCCGGCGTGAGCCGTCGGCGCAAATCACCGTCGGTGATGATGCCAATCAGCTTGCCGTTCTCGACCACGCCGGCGCAACCCAGGCTATCGCGGCTCATCGCCTTGAGCGCTTCCGGCACCGAAAGCTCCGGCGCGATCAGCGGATCGTGCGAGCCCATCCGCATGATGTCGCGCACGCGCTTTAGCGCCGCGCCTAGCTTTCCGCCGGGATGGATCGCGCCGAAATGGTCGGCGGTGAAACCGCGCGCCTTCAACAGCGCCACGGCTAATGCATCGCCGAGCGCCAAACACATGGTGGTGGAAATTGTCGGCGCCGGGGCTTCCTCGCTGGCCTCGCCGCAATCGGGCATGACCAGAGCCGCGGTCGACGCCTTAGCCAAAGTGGAGTTTGGTTTGAAGGTCATGCCGATGATTGGCACGCCGAGGCGGTGGCAATGATAGAGCAGATCGGAGAGTTCCGCCGTCTCGCCCGAGCGCGAGATCGCCAGTAAGCAATCATCCTCCACGATCATCCCGAGATCGCCATGGCTGGCTTCGGCGGGGTGGACGAATTGCGCCGGCGTACCGGTGGAGGCTAAAGTCGCGGCGATCTTGCGGGCAATGTGGCCGGACTTGCCCATGCCGGAGACGATGACCCGACCCTTTGCATCGGCCAGCAGCTTGGCGGCGAGGACGAACGGTTCGGCTAGCGCCGCGGCCAGCGCCTCGGCCAATTGGTCGAGCGCGCGGGCTTCGGCGCGGATGGTCTCCTGGGCGGCGGCGATGGCGGCGGCGGGCGCGATTTCGGTCATCAAAGGCCGTGTTCGCACGCGCCGGGGCGCTTGTCACCGGACGGGGGATCAGGCGACGATGCCGGCGCCGAGGGTAAGCACGGGCAAGGCGGCGATCAAGACGACGAGGGCGGCGATGACGAACGAAGCGGCCTTGGCGGCGGCTGGGAAGAGATGAGGCATCTGAAAGCTCCAATTTGGGCCGGGTTGCGGGGAGGTTTGCGCCGGCTGCAAAAGCAAAGATGTGTCTTCCGCCCTTGAACGCGAACGAGCAGAGTACGACTTGGATGTGAGCGGAATCCACATGCTCGGAGTGCCTGCCAGTGTCGCACTTGCCCTCGTTGCAGACCCTGCGTGCGTTCGAGGCGGCGGGCCGGCTGCGCTCCTATTCCAAGGCGGCCGAAGAGCTGGGGCTGACGCACGGTGCGGTCAGCCACCGCATCCGCGAGTTGGAGCAGCGGATTGGCAAGCAGCTGTTCCGCCGCGTCGGCAATGCCATGGCGCCGACCACCGACGCGTTGAAACTTCTGGGCAACGTGCGCCAAGGCCTTAGCCTGCTCGAGCAGGCGTTTGCCCCCCCGCGCGCGCTGACGACCAACGCAAGGCGTCCCATCGTTGTCGCTTCCGTGCCGAGCCTCGCTTCAACCTGGCTGTTCGCGCGGCTGGCGCAGTTCCGCGCCGAGCGCCCGGAAATCGATGTTGAGTTGCGCGTGGCCGAGCAGCTCTCGGACTACAAAAAAGAGGGCATCGATGTCGGCATCCGACTCGGGCTTGGCGGCTGGTCGGGGCTGAATGCGGCAAAGCTGTTCGACGAAGCGCTGTCCCCTGTGTGCGCGCCGGCTTATCGTGATCGCCTCGCCTTGCAAGCTCCAGCCGACCTCGCGCGCGCTGTGCTGTTGCGCAACGCTTGGACGCCGTGGGCGCGCTGGTTCCAGGCTGCGGGGCTCGATTGGCCAGAACCGGCCAGCGGGCCGATGTACGATGATGCGCCGCTGCTGCTGCGCTCGGCGCTCGACGGCCAAGGCGTGGCGCTGGGACGCCATTGGCTGGCGATCGAGGAATGCCGCGCCGGGCGTTTGGTGGCGCCGTTCGACCTCTCGGTTTGGGATGATTTTTCATACTGGCTGGTTTGGCCGACCGGGCGCGCGGCGAACGCCGACGCCGTCGCCTTCCGCGAATGGCTGCAGGCGCAAGCGGCGGGGGAAGTTCATCCCTACCCGGCCACGCGCATCGTGGCCGCCGCTACGGGTTGAGGCTGAGCGCGCGGCGGCCTATGTGGTCCCGATGAGCACCCCCGCGCACGTCATTCGCATCCCCCGCATCGAGAGCACGCCAATCGAGATCGGCAACGAGCATCCGCTGACCTTCATTTGCGGGCCGTGCCAGCTGGAGAGCCGGGGTCATGCGCTGGAAAGCGCGGAGTTTCTGCGTGATGTGTTTGGCCGGCTCGGCGCGGGGTTCATCTACAAAACCAGTTTCGACAAGGCCAATCGCTCCTCCCTTTCCACCAAGCGCGGCGCCGGGCTTTCGGTGGCGGGGCCGATCTTCGAGGAGATCCGCACCAAGCTGGGCATTCCGGTGCTGACCGACGTGCACTTGCCCGAACAATGCGCCGACGTCGCTCAAGTGGCCGATGTGTTGCAAATCCCGGCGTTCTTGTGCCGGCAGACCGATCTCCTGGTCGCCGCCGCCGAAACCGGCAAGCCGATCAACGTCAAGAAGGGCCAATTCCTCGCGCCCTGGGACATGGAGAACGTGCTGGCCAAGATCACCGACAGCGGCAATCCCAACGTCATGGCCTGCGAACGCGGCGCGAGTTTTGGCTACAACACTTTGGTCTCGGATATGCGCTCGCTGCCGATCCTGAAAAGCTTCGGCGCGCCCGTGGTGTTTGACGCGACGCACTCAGTGCAACAGCCCGGCGGGCGCGGCGACACGTCCGGCGGCGAGCGCCAGTTCGTACCGGTGCTGGCGCGCGCGGCGGTGGCGATTGGGGTGGCGGCGGTGTTCCTGGAAGCGCACCCCGATCCGGACAACGCGCCAAGCGATGGGCCGAACATGGTGCCGTTCGATGAACTTGAGGATTTGGTCCGCGACCTGATGGCGTTCGACAAGCTGGCGAAACAGACGCCGATCGCAGCGGGATGACTATTTGTCCACTCGTGGCTAATTCTGGGTTATGGCCAAATCCGACGCGCCTGGTAAACGCCAGAATCGTCGCTCGACTCGTGACGCTCAACGCTCGTCTCCTGCTAACCCTTGAGCACAGTCCGCAGGGTGCGCGCTCATCAATTTGGGCGCGGCTGTGATCTCGTTTCGATACTCAACACCTCGCCAAAACGATCATAGGTGCGCAACGTTTCCAGGAAGCCATCCCTGTCCGCATCAATCTCTGTATCATGCAAACGAAGGTTCTCGTAGTGGTTGATGCGGGCGACTTGGCCAGCGGCAGGGTCCAAGATTTCCTCGCGCTTCACGATCCCATTCTCGAACACCACAATGAAGTCCGCGACCCTGTCGCGGTCTGTGTCTACTTCTGACCTAACAGGGTTCCCTTGCCTGAAACGCATCTGGGTCTCAATTTGTCCGTCGAAGTTACTGTCAGACTCTTGCCGCGACGGCATTCCAAGCTCGTCGAAATGCACAATCAGATCGACTCTCCCGTCGAAATTGGCGTCGACCTCATATTTGTACATCGACCACTTTTCGGTACCACGTTTGGTCACCCAGCTGCTAGGCTAGCGCTGGCGGATATGGCTTGCCAAGGCCCTCAAATGTACGAACGAGGCACTTTGATCGTCGGCGGTTTCGTGCTGATGCACTTGCGTTTGCGCCGCCGCCAGAAGCCGCGTGCTGCTACGAAATGACACTCCTGCATACTCTTGGCGCGGGCGGGAATGGCGGAGCGGAGATCTATTTTGTCAGCCTCGCGGGGGCGTTCGCGCGCGCTGG
>Ga0247727_10008800_pt1 | contig 18586 bp, 17 predicted proteins | sample WisWelCaveWW1625_FD_202498 | JGI IMG/M metagenome (GOLD analysis project Ga0247727, IMG submission 202498) | Biofilm microbial communities from Wishing Well Cave, Virginia, United States - WW16-25 | ecosystem: Environmental > Aquatic > Deep subsurface > Groundwater > Cave microbial mat | place... | reverse complement strand
CTGCTCAAAGGCACCACCCAACTCAATCACTTTGCACTCAAATCCAAACTGTATTTGCATGCCATCCATTCCGCATATGCCGCTTTACGCCAACTCAATCCTGCTCGCTTGGCTGCGTAAGGTGAGTCATTAACTCACCTTATGCACTATTATGCTCCCACAGGGTTTGTAACCATGTGGCTTCTCCGCAAAATGCGGCGGTCTCAGGCCGCCTCTGAGCGTAAGCATATCGTTTGCGCTCAGTAGCGCACAAGGTCGGCGTTAGAGAACGCCTTCTACACTCAAAATAATGAAGCGAAGAATCTCTACTGTGCTTTCATATTCTCTGTTTCAATTCTCTGGCGCACCTGTTCGTAGAACACCTGGGCAAGTTTTTGGGAGACGGGAACCATCAGGCGGGAGGCGAGGCTCGCCAGTTGACCGGCAACAGTGACGTCCGCAGTCCAATGCAGTAGAGTCGCGCCGTCAGGATCATCGCTCAGACTCATTTCACTGAGCGCATCCGCCACACTGCCGGAGGCTGAACCGTGAGCTTTTAACTTTGCATGATCCGGTTCTTCCAATTCAAGAATTTCCACTTCCCCCGAAAAGCGAGCTTTCACGGCGCCAAATCCAACCGAGACGATGCCGCGATACCTCTTCAACGGTTCGATCATTTCGATCTTCTCCACCCCAGGAACACATTGCCCGATCTGGTCGGGATCGGTCATGAAATCCCACACTTTTTTCCGCGGCGCACGAATGGTGACGTCGCCCTTTAATATCATCTGATTTTCCTTTCAGTGATTTGCGGGTCAACTCGCTGACGGGATGTTTGAAGGGACGAACTTCTCAAATTAGGCTGGCTTGGTCGCTGGATTTTTAGAGTGTAGCACAGAGTCAGGGCGAGAGTCAACGGGGTGAGGCAAACGCGTCCGAAACAGAGGCAGCATTCGGCTGGGCGAGAGGCGGCGCTTAAATCCAAAAAGGGCAAAATCTGCGTATCTCGGTCTGAACACGAGGGTTACTTAATATAAGATGCGCCATTCCCCAGCCCAGGTATTTGTGTGCGCAATCAACATGCTCATTGCCCGTGAGCCGGTTCCCTTTCCGTTTGTCGCCATGCCTGCCGCGTGGCGACTTTTCGTCAGGAGGTGTCATTGAACCCAGATTATTTTATGCCCAACAGATAGCAAGAGGAGAATGAACTATGGCAACAAAAAAGAAAACCAGCAAGGCGAAAACAAACAAGGCAAGTTCGGCAAGACCAACCCAATCTTCAACAGGAGAGAATGCAATGGCTAAAAATACTTCAATGATGAAAAGTAATATGTTGGGCTACCTGCCCAACGATACGCCCCCGATGGGACAACTGATTCTGCTCGGATTCCAGCACGTACTCACGATGTTTCCCGCTACAGCCTTCGTGGCCGCGTTATGCGGCTTCCATGTAGGCACAGTTCTGTTGATGTCAGGTTTGGGGACCGTCGTTGCCCTCCTGCTCTCAAAGGCGCGGGTCGGGAGTTTTATTCCTCTGTTCTACGGCTCAAGCTTCAGTTATATTGCCGCCTACCAAACGATCGCCACAGCAATGACAGGGAGCACCGCAACGTTTGGTGTGCCCCTGCCGAATGAAGTGCTCAGCACCATTCAAGCTGGCATTGTCGTCACCGGTCTCTTGAACATCCTTGTTGGCTTCTTCATTCGCTGGATCGGCAAGGAAAACGTGGATAAGGTATTGCCCCCCGTCATCACCGGTTCTGTGGCGGCGATCATCGGCTTTGGTCTCGCTCTCGCCGCGCTCGGTCTCGCTGGCGCCAACTGGGGTGTGGCATTCATCACCCTTCTGGCAACCATCCTGTTTTCAGTATATATGCAAAACAGAGGCTTCATCGGCATGTTGCCTGTAATCTTCGGCGCGGTGATCGGATATGTGGCTTCAGCTTTGCTTCAACCTGGATCAGTCTCTTTTGCTGCCGTCAGCAGCGCTGACTGGTTTGCATTCCCCAACATTACGTTCCCGACATTTGCTGGACCATTCGTTGTGACAGCGATCTTCAGTGTGGCTGTCATGGCATTGGCGACCATCCCCGAGTCCACTGCCCACTTGTATCAGATCAGCCTTTACGTTGACCGCACGGCGGAAGACGCAGGCCGGGAAAAATACGAGTTGGACAAAAACATCGGTTTCAACCTGATCCTAGATGGTGTTGACGATACCATGAAGGGCATATTCGGCGCAACCGCCGGCACCAACTACGGTGAGAACAACTCGCTTATGGCCATCACCCGCAACTATTCCGGCCCTGCTCTCATCGCAGCCGGTGTGATCGCAGTATTGCTTGGCTTCGTGGGCAAACTCGCCGGGTTGATGCAGACCGTCCCGTTGGCTGTAAGCGGCGGTTTGGCAATCTATCTCTTCGGCGTGATCGGCATGCAGGGTATCGCCCTCATGCAGGAACATAAAGTCAGCATGTTCAACCCGCGCAACCTGGCAGTTGGCGCGGTCATCATGGTAATCGGCATCGGCGGCAATATCGGATATGCAAACGGCCTGTTGCCAATTCCGTTCCTGCAAGGCGTCTTCCCCAGCGGCTTGCCCGCCATCGCCACTGCGGCTGTGCTGGGCATACTGCTCAACGCGGTCTTCCTGATTTTCAAGCCATCCGAATCGTAGTTGGTCTAATTTTTAAAAACTGGACAACCAAATCAGTTGTCCAGTTTTTATTTGCATAGCCTCACAACTTCGATAAACTCAGTGCAACGCCTAACCCTCTCCCAGCGGGAGCAGGAATCATGACTCTTCCATGAACGCATTTAACGCCAGGGCGTAAGACCTCCACCCAAAGCCTGTGATCTTTCCTTTGCATACACCCGAAATCATCGAAACATGCCGAAACTCTTCTCGTGCGTACACATTCGAAAAATGCACTTCGATCACAGGGATTTGAATCGCCGAGATCGCGTCGCGCAAGGCAACCGAAGTGTGCGTATACGCGCCCGGGTTGAACACCACGCCGTTAGCCCACGTACGGGCGTCGTGCAGGGCATCAATCAACGCGCCTTCATGGTTCGATTGCAGGCATGTCACTTCCATCTTCAATGCTTTTCCCTGCTCGATCAATCTCGTATTGATCTCATCCAATGTCATCGAACCATACACATCCGGCTCACGCGTGCCAAGCAGGTTTAAGTTCGGTCCGTGCAAAACAAGTATTTTCATTTTTCCTCACATTCCGTCATTGCGAGCGGAGCAAAGCAATCCCCAACCCGGTGTAAGAGATTGCTTCGGGCGAAAAAGCATCGCCCTCGCAATGACGGTTAATCTAATACTGATTCTAAATCATCCACATCCACCAACTCCACCCTGCCAATCTCCACAGGCAACGCAAAACGGATCGACTTCGCGTTTTTCTTTTTATCCACTCGCATCGCGCGGATGATTTCCTCACGCGGCATTTCTTTGGGGATTTGGATGGGCAACCCCAAATTCGATAATGTTGACTCAATCGCCTCGACCGTGCTTTGGCTTGCCAGCCCAACCCGAGCCGCGTACCAACCCTCAGCCACCATCCCGATGGCGATGGCTTCTCCGTGACTCAATGTAAATCCGCTGACGAGTTCCACCGCATGCCCAACCGTGTGACCGAGATTCAACGTGGCGCGGAATCCTTTCTCGTAGGGATCCTCTTCGATGATCCTGATCTTCACCCCCATCGCGCGTTTGACGATTTCTTCAAGATTATTTTTGACCCAATCCATGCCGCGGTTGCACATTGCGAACAATTCAGGGTCGACAATGATCCCATGCTTGACCACTTCCGCCATGCCGGAGCGAAGTTCACGGTCGCTCAGGGTGAGTAAGAGGCTTGGGTCGGCGAGAACCAGTTTCGGGGGATGAAAAGAGCCAATGAGATTCTTTCCCTCGCGCAAATCGATTCCAGTTTTTCCTCCGAGCGAGGCATCCACCATCGAAAGCAGGGTCGTCGGAATGGCAATCCAATCAATTCCGCGCATGTACGCGGACGCGGCGAAGCCTGTCAGGTCGCAGACCACGCCGCCGCCGAGGGCAATGACAGCGCTCCTTCGGTCCAGTCCGTTTTCGAGAAACGATTTCCACAACTGCGAAACCGTTTCGAGATTTTTATGTTTTTCCCCCGCAGGTATGATGACTGTGGGAACATCACGTCCAATGGCTTGTTTGATTTTATCGAGGTGATGCTGGGCGATGTTTTCATCGGTGACAATCAAGTCGCCGTAAGGCAGATTGGCAATCTGCCCCACCCGAACATCATACTCGCCCATGGCGGACAAATGATGCCGCCCAAACATGACCTGCACCTCATGCGCATTTTGCTCGGGGGATTTGCCATCTGCAAAAAGTTTCAACGGGAAAGAGTTGTAGTGTTTCCCGCGCCTTTCGAGCAGGGATGCGAGTTTCGATTCCAAGTCGCCATTAAGTAATGGTCTTTTCTTCGCATCGGCGCCGAGCCTTTCAAGTAAAGTCTCCAATTCAGCCATGAGTAGAATCACTTTGCCATGTTTTTCTGCAAAGGTTCGATTCTCATCCCGCAAGAGTGCCCCTCCGCCCAAAGCAACCACGCTTTCTTTTTCGTTCACAAGATTTTTCAACGCGGCGGTTTCCAAATCACGGAAGGCTGGTTCGCCATGCATTTTCATGATTTGTGGAACGGACATGCCCGCGTTCGACTCGATGACGCGGTCGAGGTCAATGAACGGCAATTTGAGATTCTGTGAGAGAAGTTTGCCAGTCGTGGATTTGCCTGTCCCTGGGGGACCGTAGAGGAAGAGGTGGGGCATATATTGTCATCATCGGTGGTCGAGTAGTGGCGCCGTTCGTTGACGACACGTATTGAGACCACCCCGATTCAAGAAATATTTTGCTTGTATGTAACCCGTTGGTTTCGATACGCTCGCAACGAACCACTTCGACATGGTGAGCGACAGACGAACAGTCGGCGCGGCGGCTCGCTACTCAACCAACGTATCATTCCCAGAAAACGTGCGGTGTATTGTCCATTTGCAGATCGTCAAGTGTGGCTTTACGCAGGGAGTCGAATCTCGGTTTGATTTCGCTCATCGAGTCACCTCCGAGTTTTTCGAGGAGCGTGTCTGCAAGCACAAAGGCGACCATCGCTTCGAGAATGGGGACGGCACGAGGGACGGGGCAGAAATCGGAACGTTCATATTGGGTCGGCGCGTTTTCGCCGAGGGCAAGATCAACGGTTTGTTGAGGAGTCAACGTTGTGGCAATCGGTTTCATCGCCGCGCGGATCACGATGGGCTGTCCATTGGAGATTCCACCTTCGGTGCCGCCTGCGCGGTTGGTTGCACGTTGAAGGCGCTGCCCTGAGCCTGTCGAAGGGTCGAAGGTCGCAGGTCGCAGGTTGATCGGGTCGTGGGCTTGTGTTCCCAGCCGTTTTGCGTTGTTGAATGCGTCACCGACTTCGACTCCCTTGATGGCTTGCACGGACATCACAGCCATCGCGAGTTTTGCTTCGAGGCGTTTGTCCCATTGCATGAAACTGCCGAGACCGACAGGGAGGTTGAGCGCGACGATTTCAAGAATCCCGCCGAGGGTATTTTTGCCGCGAATCGCATTTTCGATTTCATCGCGCATCTTCTGCGCGGACGATTCGATGGGGCAGCGCACATCCGATTCTTCGGCGCGGGCGAATCGTTCATCGTAGGGCATGTCGCCAAAGTCCGCCTGGATTTCGCCGATGGATGCAACGTATCCGCCGACGACAATTCCGAACTGCGTGAGAAAATGTTTGCAAACAGCGCCCGCCGCGACACGCATTGTTGTTTCGCGAGCAGAAGCGCGTTCCAGCGCAGGGCGTAAATCCCTATAGCCATACTTCACCGCGCCCGTTAAGTCCGCGTGACCCGGACGAGGAGAAGTCATCGGCTCGACGGCTTTGCCCTTCCATTTGGCATGGTCAATGTTTTCGACGAGCATTGCAATCGGCGCGCCAGTGGTTTCGCCTGCCATCACTCCGCCAAGAATTTGCACCGTATCATGTTCGATCTTCATCCGTCCGCCTGAACCATATCCTTTTTGGCGGCGAGTCAATTCTTTGTTGATGATCTCAGATGTGATGAAAAGTCCCGCGGGAATACCTTCAAGAATTGCTGTCAAAGACGGCCCGTGTGATTCTCCAGCGGTGAGGAAACGTAAGGACATGTAAACTCCGTAAGTGGTAAATGGTAATTCGTTGAGGATTGGAGCATTAGAGATTGGAGACTGGAGATTGCTCGAGGGAGGCGCGCATGAGTTCTCGTGAGGGGCTGTGTCCAGTCCAAATCTCGAATGAGAGCGCAGCTTGTTCGATCAACATGCCCAGCCCCGTTGTTGCTTGCAATCCTTGTGAGCGAGCATCTTTTACAAGTTTTGTCTCGCGTGGATTGTAGACCAAATCGTAGACAAAAGCATTGGAAGGCAGTGACAGATTTTCGAGAGGGGATTGATTTATGTTTGGGGTCATGCCGAGGGAGGTGGTGTTTACCAGCAAGCCGAACGTCGAAAGTCGAAGGTCGGCTAGGGAGGTAATTGGTAATTGGAAATTGGAGAAGGATGAAGTGAGTTGTTGGGCTTGTTCGATGCGGCGGGCAGCGATGGTGACAATCCAGCCATCATTTAGTAATGCATAAACAACCGCTCGGGCAGAACCGCCTGCGCCCAAGACGATTGCCGACTTACCTTTTTCGATTGGCGATTGACAATTGGAAAGAATTTGATTGAGATCAGATAAAAATCCTGGGGCATCGGTATTATCGCCGGTGAGCTTGTTGTTGCGAAAAAAAATTGTATTAACTGCGCCGATGGCTTGGGCAGTTGGCGTGAGTTCATCGAGAAATTCGATCACATTTTGTTTGTGCGGGATGGTGACGTTGAGTCCTTGAAGTTCAGCGCGGGCATGATTGAGCAAGTCTTTCAATCCTTGTTTGTCGTCGGGGTGGATTGGGAAAAGGGAGTAGTTGCCTTGCAAGCCGCAGGCGTGGAGGGCGGCGGTGTGGAGTTTGGGAGAGAGGGAATGGCTGACAGGGTAGCCGATGAGTCCGAGATGGTAGGCGGGCATGATTTCTCCCTCACCCTAACCCTCTCCCGAGGGGAGAGGGGACTCGTAGCCCATCAAGCACATCAAAAAAGTTTGGAAATGTTTTGGAAACGCAAGATGGGTTTTCAATTGTCACGCCGTCAAAGCGCAAGCCGATGAGGGAAAATGCCATTGCCATGCGGTGGTCATTATACGTTTGTATGACGGCAGGACGCATCATTTCACAGGGATGGATGGTCATCCCATCTTCATGCTCCACCACGCGGACACCAAGCCGCGCCAGTTCGGTGCAGGTAGCATGGATGCGATCCGTTTCTTTGAGGCGGGCAGAGACGATGCCGCGTATGCGAGTCGGTGACGTTGCGAAAGGGGCGATGGCGGCGAGGGTTTGGGCAGTGTCGGGGATGTCGCGTAGGTCAACGTCAATGCCGCGGAGTTCAGTCGAACCAGTAATCAGTAAACAGTTATCAGTTTCTTCGACGTCACAACCCATTTGTTGAAGAATACTCAGAAATGCAATGTCACCTTGTTTTGAATTGCGGGAGATACTTTCGACTCGAACTGTCCCGCCGCAGATGGCAGGAGCGGCAAAAAAGTAGGAGGCGGAGGTGGCGTCGGATTCAATAGGGTAAAGTGATTGGAGATTGGAGAATGGAGACTGAGAAGGGAGAATTGGAGGAGTGGAGAATTGAGGGGTGAGTAATTGGTAATTGGTAATTGGAACAGAGAAGGATCGGTAGCCGTTACGTTGAACCTGGACACCGAAATCGTTCATCATGGCAATGGTCATGTCAACGTAGGGCTTGGAGTTGAGGTCGGTGATGAGTTCGATTTCGACGGGAGATTTGGCATAAGGCGCGACCATGAGAAGGGCGGAGAGGAATTGGGAGGAGATGTCGCCTGTGATTTTCGTTTTGCCGCCACGCAAGCTGTTCGCAAGAATATTGATGGGGAGATGAATCGTATTGCGTACTGCGTATTGTGTACTCGGCCGAATTTTCGCTCCGAGTTGTGTGAGCGTGTCAACCAAATCGCCAATCGGACGTTCGCGCATTCTAGTATCGCCGTCCAAAATAAATTGGCCGTGCCCAAGCGTTAGGAATGCAGTGAGGAAACGCGCGGCGGTGCCTGCGTTGCCGATGAAGATTTCGGCTATGTTAGCGGGGATTTTCCCACCGAGACCTGTAACGGTCATTTCAAGATTTACTTCATCCAATTGAACGTCAAAGCCGAGGGTTTGCAGGGCTTTGGCGAGGTAAAGCGAATCGCCAGAGAAAAGGGCGTTGGTGAGGCGCGTTGTGCCATTTGCGAGCGCGGCGATAAGCAAGGCGCGATTGGTCAATGACTTGGAGCCAGGAACGCGGACTGTCGCGTTGAGGGGATGAGGGATGGGAGTGATGCGCATGAAAGTGAAAAGAGAGAATTGGCGGATAAGAGAAGTAGAGATGCCATCCTGAGCTTGTCGAAGGACTGGAGACTTGTTTCCTTGTCTACCTGTTTACTTGTTTACGTTCGCCGAGGAACGCGTCAGCGTGGAAAATGCCGAATGCGGTGAATCAGGTTGAGGCGACGCGCGAAGCGAAGCACGTTATCCCGTTACCATCCCATCGTCACAGGTTTATTGATCGGTGCAATGCGCCTCCCCATCACTTCGGCAATCGCTTTCACTTGTTTGACCATCTCGGCAAATTTTTCAGGCTTCAACGATTGCTTGCCATCGGAGACAGCTTTCGCGGGATCGGGATGCACTTCGATGATGAGTCCATCGGCGCCCGCGGCGACGGCGGCGCGCGCGATTGCCGAAACGTAATCGGCATGACCCGTTGCGTGCGACGGATCGAGAATGACAGGAAGATGCGTTAAATTTTTCAAGACAGGAATCGCGTTGATGTCTGTCGTGTTGCGCGTGGACGTTTCAAATGTGCGAATGCCGCGCTCGCACAGGATGACCTGTTTGTTGCCGCCCGCGAGAATATATTCGGCAGACATGAGCAATTCTTCGATGGTGGCGCTGAGACCGCGCTTGAGCAATACACTCTTGCGCGTTTCACCCAACATACGCAGAAGATTGAAATTTTGCATGTTGCGCGCGCCGACTTGAAAAACATCCACATAGTTCAACATGACATCAAGCTGGGTCTGTGACATGATTTCAACCACGATCGGCATGCCTGTTTGTTCACGCGCTTCGGCAAGATATTCGAGCCCTTCTTCGCCGAGACCTTGAAAGGCATACGGCGACGTGCGCGGTTTGAAGACACCACCACGAAGCGCGTTCGCACCCGCCTCTCTCACAGCGTGGGCTGTTTCCAAAATCTGACTCTTCGACTCCACCGAACACGGTCCTGCAATAAGGGCGATATCATCGCCGCCGACCTGGAAGCCGTCAATCGGGAAAACAGAATTGACGGGATGAAATTGTCGCGAAGCCAGTTTGAAGGGTTGCGTGATGCGTTTGACCATCTCGACCCCGTCCAACACTTCGAAGTGTTCGGTCGCCAGATCGTGAGTCTCACCGATGGCGCCGATGAGCGTGGTTTCAATTCCCTGTGAAAGGTGTGCGGCGAGACCTTCTTTTTTGATCTGTTGAATTACATTTTCGATCTGTTGCGGCGTTGCGCTGGGCTTCATAATGATTAACATCTTCTTCTCCTTATGATTTCGGAGGTCGAGTGGAGCCGTGTTCGTTGGCTCGTATCGACCACGTGTTTGCAATATATTTTCTGTTTACTTGTTACATGGTGGTTTCGATACGGGGCGGGAAAACCCCGCCCCTACTCAACCACCGATGTTTTTATGTTATTGCGCCGCCACCAGGTCTGGTCTCAATCCTACCGCGTCGCGCAAATAGACATGAGTGATTTCAGACTGAGGGACTTCCGTGTTCCAATGAACCAGAACACGGATCACGCGCGGCAGGCTGTTTGGTACAGGGATTTCTCGCGCACACAGCATTGGGACGAGTCCCCAGCCCATTTGGCGCGCGCCCTGCGCGGGGAAAGTGGAGGCGAGGTCGTCAGTCACAGTAAAGATCGCGCTCCCGACGTCTTCGGGATACATCCCTTCGTTTGAATCTAATATTGCCTCCAATAATTCACGCGTCGCTTCGAGAATCAATTCGGGTTCGTCTGCTGAGACGGTCGTCGCGCCGCGGATTCCGCGTGTGGGCATAGTGTGCTCCTTGTTGTGTAGGGGCGACCCGCCAGGATTGAGGAAATATTGTGACGACCTTGTCGGGTCGCCCCTACGAAATAAAAAGAGCGAGACCGTGTGGTCTCGCTCTTTGCGTGAACAGATGTATGTTCTGTCTACTTAAGCGCCACCAACGGCAACCGAGTCTCGGAAACCGTAATAAAAGTAAAACGCAAACCAGCGAGCGGACTTAAGCATGTTGGGCGCTATTCTATGCCTATGAGGTGGATGCGTCAAGGGGGAGTTTTACACTTGATATAATGCGTCAGCCCATGTTCACTAAACCAAACATCGCTGACGAACTCATCATTTCCCGATTACAAACAGAATACGGATTTCACATCGCTGCATTGACCTTCCTCCCCCTCGGCGCGGACCTGGGTACAGCAGTCTACCGCGTCGTCACGGACAATGGAATTGCATACCTCCTGAAATTGAGGAAAGGCTTTGACGAAATCACTGTGACCGTTCCGCTCTTTCTCAAGTCTCAGGGTATTCAGGAGATTATTGCTCCATTTGAGACCAAGTCAGAACAATGCTGGGCGGACTTCGGTGAATACAAGATAATCCTGTATCCATTCATCGAGGGGAAAGATGGCTTTGACATGGAATTGACAGATCATCACAGGCGGATTCTCGGCGCGGCGCTCAAAGGGATTCACTCTACACAAATTCCGCCAGAACTCAAGCGACTCATTCCGCAAGAAACATTTTCTCCACATTGGCGTGAAAGTATGAGGTTATTTCAGGGGCGGGTGGAAAACCAGACTTTCGATGAACCCATCGCGGCAAAACTGGCAGAGTTCATGAAATCTAAACGAGACGAAATAACTCGTCTCATTGAACGCGCGGAAGGACTCGCTTCTGAACTTCAATCCAAACCTTTGGAATTCGTCCTTTGCCACACGGACATTCACGGCGGCAACATCCTCATCAGCGACAACGGCGAACTCCGCGTAGCGATCGTGGATTGGGACAATCCCCTCCTTGCGCCAAAGGAACGCGACCTGATGTTCATCGGCGGCGGGATTGACGAAATCTGGAAGAGCAAACGCGAACAAGCCGTGTTCTACGAAGGCTACGGCAAAACCGAGGTCAACCTGTCCGCGCTGGCATACTATCGCTATGAACGTGTGATTGAAGATTTAGCCGTGTATGGCGAACAATTGTTACTGACCAATGAAGGTGGCGCAGATCGGGAAGAAGCATATCGACGGTTTAAGTCCAATTTCGAGCCTGGTCAAACCATTGAGATTGCTGAGAAGACTAACATGCTTATTGATAATAAAGAGAGGGATTGATTGTGAGGGAAGGGCGTTACCAAAATTTATATTTTTATTTTGTCTCTTATTTTGACAAGGTCCTTATTGGTTAATCCAGGAATTTTCAGTAAATCACCAATTGTCAAAAACCCTCCATACGTTGAACGATACTTGACAATTCGTTCTGCTAATTTTGGACCAATACCAGGGAGACTAGCTAAGGTTTTTTGTGTAGCAACATTGATATCTACTTTTTTAGTGGAAATGTTTACAGGATAATCCAGAATTGAGGCAAGGTCATCAAAGCGACTAGAGATGCGAGCTATGTCATCTACTAAATTCTTCTGTATTTCTTCATCGGTCAATTTACCTAAGCCTTCTCGACTACCTAATACTATAAGTTTGTCATCCAGAATACGTTCTGTAATACCTTTTTCAGGTGAGCTGGTCATTACAGCCTCAGAAACTGCCTTTCTATTACTCTCGTTTACTTTGCCCAGAGCAGCACCAAACTCATAGCCGTCATCTGAAAAGTGAAAAGTCGTTGTTATTAGAGCAGTTCCTGTTGGCAAGCCAATTACTGCCTCATGCTTTTTCTCATCTGATTTGTAAGGAAACTCAAAGCTATTTGCGAATTCATTGAAGATTGAGACTAATCTTGATTTTTCACCTTCAGTTTTGACACCACTTTTTTCAGGCAAAGTTTTATCAACTACATTGGTCGCCTTTTCCGAGACTGTAATTGCTTCCTGAAAGAGAGGGTCTGCATTTGCCCTTTCACCTAATTGCTTATATACATTTCCTAGATTTGCTAAGCTTGAGGCTTCTCCATCTAAATTGCCTATCTCGCGAGCAATGGCTAATGCTTTTTCATAGGCAGCAATAGCATCCTTATGTTTATTGGTTGCTATATGGACGTTTCCAAGGTTGTTAAGGATAGAATACTCTGCACGTCTATCTCCAATAGACTGTGCGGTTTTTAGAGATTGCTGATAGTACTCAATAGCTTTTTCATACTTCCTTAAGGCACTAAAAACATTTGCGAGATTGCTTAGCGCAATGGTTTGTCCTTCTAAATCTTGCACTTCGTGTGCAATCTTCAAGGCTCGTTCAAAGAATTCAACAGCACGATGTTGTTGACCTAACTTAGCGTAAGTATTACCCAAATTACTAAGTCGGCTTCCTTCTCGTTGTCTGTCTTTCATTTCCTGTGCTATTGATAATGATTGTTCGAAATATCCGACCGCATTATGAAGTTCGCCACTTTCCTCGTATACCAATCCAATGTTGTTTAGAATATTACCTTCTTCCATGCGATTACCTAGAACGCGTACTAGCGACAGAGCCCTCTGATAAAGCTCTATCGCTTTTTGAATGTCGCCAAGAACAACGTAGGCATTTCCTAGATTGCTGAGGGTGCTAGCTTCACTGTGCTTATCCCCAAGTTCACGAGTAATGGAAAGAGCCTTTTCATAATTTTCAACAGCCCTTGAGATTTCACCTGAAGCAAAGAGCATATTACCAAGCTGTCCTAAGAGAACTAACTCTTTTTGCCTATTATTCCCACTTGGTATTCTAAATAATTGATTTAGGAAACGTGTAAATCTGTTCATTGCTCGCTCTTCTTGGGCTTTGCGAAAAAAGCAATTATTTCGAGTATACAGGCTGACACAATCATCACCCACCCAGCCCAATTGCTTGGATTTGAAGTGGCAATATTTACTCCTAATCCAATTAATACAGCAGCAACTAAAGTTAATATGAAAACTATATGCGACCTTCGGTTTGCCTCATTCAATTGAATTTCAAGTCGCTGTTTATTTAATTCCATTTCGTGGATATTGATTTCCAAATCCCTAACTCTATCCCTCAAATCAAATGACTCCAGAAGAGCTAATTGCTTTTCCTCGAACAATTTTTCAATCATTGGCTTATTTCCAACGTACTCGCTTATATTAAAGCGCTTTATCCATTCAGTACGTCTGCCAATAATCGTTCTTTTAGTAATTTCAGCAGCATTTAGTGGCATTGGATGAAGGGTTGAATCTAAACAAAACAAAAATGTTCAAAACGCACTTTCCTGCCTAATGTAGTATAGCTTGATTGCAAATATTATAGCATCAGTCTTGTTGTTATCCAAAATCCTGGCATGGGCATGCGCTGGGGGAGAGTGCCCACCAATTCATTTCAACGCATCTCCAAAACTCTTCGCAAACTTCCTCGCCGCATCAACACCGCAGGGCTAAAGCCGCTTGCTCAGTACATGGAAGCCCTACGGGCTGACGAGCAAGTCGCTTGAGCCGACTTTCACGAACTGAGGCAGGACTTTAGCCCGCCAAAACAAAACAGGCGCGTCACCGCTCTGTTTCATTTATTCGAAGAAATTATCCGGCCTTCGATTCTACAAGTTTTTCCTTCAACCATAAATTGACCAATGTTTCCACGTTGATACCGCGTACGCGAGCCAGCTCTTCAATGTCAGAAAGCAAATCAGGCTCAACGGGAATTGCAACCGTGACGTGAAAGTCAACGTCGGGCGCGTTCGAGTCATCGAATTCGGTAAAGTCGTGCTTATCCCAGAATTCGCCCATCTTTTCAAGTGAGTTGGTTTTTGATACAGAACTTTTATTTGCGGGCATAGGATTTACGCTCTTTCTTACTCATCTCGCGTGCGCTAATTATAATCAATGTGTTGTCTTCAACCCGCCGAGTCATTTCAACGCGTCTCTAAAACTTTTCGCAAACTCCCTCGCCGCCTCAACTGGATTTTCACTTCCCCCAATCGTCTTCACACACGCCGAACCGACAATGACACCATCCGCCATCTTCCCAACTTCTTTGGCTTGTTCAGGCGTGCTGATTCCAAATCCCACGCACACAGGCGCAGAGGTATGCTGGCGTACACGAGTAATCAACCCGTCCAATCCATCTGAAATAGATGTTCTTGCTCCCGTCACACCTGTGACCGAAACGAGATAAATAAATCCCTTTGCATTGCGCGCAATCTTCTCCATGCGTTCGTTAGGTGTAGTCGGTGCGAGCATTTGAATGAGTGGCATCGCGCTGAGCGGAGGGCTGAGACGCTTTGCGTCGAAACCCGCAGTCGAAGCGCCGCTCAATATAGATTCAAACTCATCCGCTTCTTCCATCGGCAAATCAGGGACAATGAATCCATCCGCGCCCGCCTCCACCGCATCGTGGACGAATTTCTCCAATCCGTATGCCAGCATAGGATTGTAATAGCCCATTAAAATCAGTGGGATATCCACGCCGCGTTTGCGTAATTCTGCCACCGCCTCCAGCGATTTCTTGACCGTGATTCCTTTTTCCAGCGCAATTTGTGTAGCATGTTGAATCACAGGTCCATCCGCCAGCGGGTCGGAGAAGGACAAGCCCACCTCAATCAAGTCCGCGCCGTTGTTTGCTAAGGCTTCGATGATGTCAATGGATGTGTCCAGGTCAGGGTAGCCTAACGGGAAGTAGGGCATGAAGATGGGCTTGTTGACAAAAGCAGATTCAATTCGATTCATAGATTCCTCATAATGGAGATTAGAGACTGGAGACTTCACAGGCTCACGGGTTGCTGTTCGACATAGCCGAGAAGATTTTGGTAAAAAATCACCAAGTCTATTGGATGGTTGTATCAACATCCAATCTCCAATCTCTAGTCTCCAATCTCTTTAATAACCGTATTCAAATCCTTATCCCCGCGTCCAGATAAATTGACCAAGATAATCTCATCCTTCCTCATCGTCGGCGCGCGCTTGATGACCTCCGCCACCGCATGAGACGACTCCAGCGCAGGGATAATCCCTTCGGTGTGGCACAAGGTCTGAAAAGCATTCAACGCTTCCTCATCCGTTGCAGATGTGTAGAAGGCGCGTTCGGTATCTCGCATCAGCGCGTGTTCGGGACCGACCGCCGCGTAATCTAATCCCGCCGAGACCGAATGAGTCTCTGCGATTTGACCATCATCATCCTGCAACACGTATGTACGCGTGCCGTGAATGACTCCCACGCGTCCCTTCGACGGGTCGCCGAATCTCGCCGCGTGTTTGCCCGTTTCGATTCCGCTTCCGCCCGCTTCGACGCCAATCAGTTCAACCGATTCATCTGCGACAAATCCGCTAAAGACTCCAATCGCATTCGAGCCGCCGCCGACACAGGCAATGACCATATCAGGCAAGCGTCCCACTTCCATCAATATCTGTTCACGCGCTTCCGTTCCAATCACTGACTGAAACTCACGCACTATCGTCGGGTACGGATGCGGTCCCAGCGCCGAGCCAAGCAGATAATGAGTATCGCGCACATTCGTCACCCAATCACGTATCGCTTCGTTGATGGCGTCCTTCAATGTCTGCGTACCCGACGTCACAGGTCGCACTTCCGCGCCGAGCAATTTCATGCGAAACACGTTCGGCTCCTGCCGCGCGATATCCACCACGCCCATGTACACCACACATTCGAGTCCCAATAACGCTGCGACAGTTGCAGATGCGACTCCATGTTGCCCCGCGCCTGTCTCTGCCACGATGCGCCGCTTGCCCATCCGCTTGACGAGCAGCGCCTGCCCCAACGCGTTGTTGATTTTATGCGCGCCCGTGTGCGCCAAATCTTCGCGCTTCAAATAGATTTGCGCGCCGCCTAATTTTTCCGAGAGTCGTTTTGCGTACGTCAACGGCGTGGGTCGCCCCACAAACGACGCCATCAATTTGTTGAATTCTTTTTGAAATTGGACATCTGCCTTTGCCGATACGAATGCTTCTTCCAATTCAATCAACGCGGGCATCAGAGTTTCGGGGACGAATTGTCCGCCGTAACTTCCAAACTTTTTGGGTAACAATGTTTTCATAATTCCTCTTGGTAATTGGTAATTGGGAGATAGAGAATTACCACTTACTATCTACCAATCTCGACTCTCTTGACTTCTTTCACAAACTCAACCATCTTCCCCGCGTCTTTCTCACCCGGGGCTGATTCAACACCCGACGCCACATCCACACCCCACGGCTTGACTCTGCTAACCGCCTCAGCGACATTCTCTGGCGTCAAGCCGCCCGCCAGCAACAATGGATACTTCTTCGCCAACTCCGCCGCGCCTGACCAATCCGCTGTGACTCCGCTTCCGCCGTATAAACCTTTGACTGATGCGTCCACCAAAAACGCTGGAGCATCAAGTCTCGCAAAACCATCTATGTTTTCAGGTATTCCACGAAATGCCTTGAATGCTTTGCCATCAAGAGCAGATAATATCTCAGGCGTTTCATCTCCATGCAATTGCGCAAGACTTAATCCGCAAGTCTCGATCGTGGCGCGGATCACTTCCACCGATGCGTTGACGAACACACCAACGTAAGTGACATGCCCATACTTCCGCATCACAGACATGATGTCGCGGCAAATGCCAACGTCAATATAGCGCGGGCTTTTTGGGTAAAAGTTGAAGCCGATCAGGTCAGCACCTGCCTCCATCGCGGCCAGGGCATCGGTCACAGTTTTGATACCGCAGATTTTTATTTTCGTCATAATCTCTCTATCATGTCATTGCGAGGAGCAGAGCGACGAAGCAATCTCCTCTTAAGTGGCAAATGCTATTTGGCGAGACACACCCGTTTAACAGGAGATTGCTTCGGGCGACCCCTAAAAAGATTCGGGGCAGGCGAGCAAGAACGCCCTCGCAATGACATGTTAATGGGGCGATTGCTTCGCCAAAGAATGGCTCGCAATGACATTGGTTCCTGCCAACTCTCTTACCTTCGCACCAATATCATCAGCTGTAATTAATGCTTCGCCAACGAGGATTGCATCTACATTTACTTTAGTCAATCGCTCGACATCGCTTGCATTAAATATTCCGCTTTCAGCAACCACGGCAATACCAGGCGAAATCATTGGACGCAGGCGTTCGGTCGTTTCGAGTGACAGGTCAAACGTAGCCAAGTTGCGGTTATTGATGCCGATCAATTTCACACCCTTCAACTTCAACGCTCTCTCGGTTTCAGCCTCATCATGGACTTCGACGAGAGCAGTTAATCCCAAACTCAATGCACAGGCATGTAAATCGGCGAAGAGGTTGTTGTCCAGCAACGCGGCGGCGATGAGCAGGATGGCATCGGCTCCGTTGGCTCTGGATTCGTAGAGTTGGACTTCGTCGATGATGAAATCTTTTCGAAGCAGAGGTAGAGGGCATTGATACGTGTTGCGTAGAGCGTGTAGCGTGGTGAGGTTGCCGAGGAAAAACTTCTGGTCGGTCAAGACAGAAATTGCGGAGGCGCCGTTTTGGGTGTAGATGTCGGCTACTTGGAAGAGGTCGAGGTGTGGGGCGAGGAGTCCCTTCGAGGGTGAGGAACGTTTGAGTTCGGCAATCAGGCTCGGGCGTGGAGAGAATCGGCGGCGCTTTATTGCGGAGAGAAAATCTCGAGGCGCAGAAGTAGAGTCGGCGGCGCGGCGTAGGGCTGAGGCGTCGAGCGCCGCTATCTCCATCTTTTTGTGTTCAATGATTTGGGCAAGGATGCTCATTGGAGGGTTTGAAATTGTTGCGTAAATTCAATCAGCGCGTTGAGTTTGGTGAGGGCTGCGCCGTTATCGAGCGAGGCTTGGGCTTCGATGAGCGCGGATTTGAAGTCACCAGTTTCGGCGGCGAGGGCGGCGGCGGCGTTGAGGAGGACCGCGTCGCGGCGCGCGCCGTTTAGTTTGTTTGAGAGGAGGTCGCGCATCATCTGCGCGGATTCGTCGGGAGCGCCGCCGCGTAAATCCTGAACGGTGGAGGGCGCGAGATTGAGGTCGGCGGGATTGAGGTCATAGGTTTCGACCGCGCCGTTTTTCAGATGACTGACGCGGTTGATGCCCGTCGTGTTAAGTTCGTCGAGACCGTTCGCGCCGTGAATGACGAGCGCGGCTTTGGAACCGAGTTCTTTGAGGACGTGCGCGAGCGGCTCGGTCAGTTTAGGGTCGAAGACGCCCGTGAGTTGGATGTTCGCGCCCGCAGGGTTGGTGAGCGGACCGAGAATGTTGAAGATGGTGCGTTGACCAATCTCCTTGCGCGGACCGATGGCGTGCTTCATCGCG
>Ga0247727_10008799_pt1 | contig 18590 bp, 17 predicted proteins | sample WisWelCaveWW1625_FD_202498 | JGI IMG/M metagenome (GOLD analysis project Ga0247727, IMG submission 202498) | Biofilm microbial communities from Wishing Well Cave, Virginia, United States - WW16-25 | ecosystem: Environmental > Aquatic > Deep subsurface > Groundwater > Cave microbial mat | place... | reverse complement strand
AAGATGTTTGTAATGCGGAGCACGCTGCACAATCAGGTCAATGAAATGCTGGCGCTCAGGACGAGGACCCACAATGGACATATCTCCTTTCAGCACATTATAAAATTGCGGAAGTTCATCCAATCGTGTTCTGCGCATAAATTTTCCGAACTTGGTGATGCGCGGATCATTTTCACTTGACAACTGAGGTCCGTTGTTCTCCGCGTTTTGATACATTGAGCGGAACTTATGAATCATGAATGGGTCTCCATGCCTTCCAATGCGTTCGTGCCTGTAAATAATTTTTCCGGAAGAGCCAAGTTTCACACCAATAGCAATGGCGAAATAAAGCGGGCTGAAAACAATAAGCACCACAATTGAAATCACAATATCAAGCGCGCGCTTCAGCGTTTGCTGCCACACAGGCATGATGCTGCGTGAAATTTCAATGAGCGGAGTTCCAAGCACGTTGCCCATCTTCACCTGCCCCGATAAAATATCATACATGTCGGGAATAATTTTTATGCTGGCTGACGTATCTTCAAGTTCCCCGATTATTTTTCCCAAACTTTCGTGCTCAGATGATTCAATGGCGATAATTACTTCTTCCACATTTTTTTCTTTGATGCTTGCCTTAATACTGCTGATGTTTCCCAGACAAGGAACCTGCTGCTGAAGTTTGTGCGAATAACCATTCTTGTCATCCACCATCACAAAACCGATGAATTTATTTCCCGAAGATTTTTTCTGCGTTTCCATTTCCTGGAAAATTTTCCACGCTCCTTCATTGCTTCCAACAAGAAGTGTATTAAACCCGATAATCCGGTTGTGCACTTTGTAAACGGTGCTGCTCACCAGGATGTATCTCGCAAAAAATGTAAACGCAAAATGCAATCCTAATATCACTATAAAAGATTGGTAATATGTTTTATACGTAATGATGTCGTCATCCAATATGAACGCAAAGAAGATAATGATGACTCCTATGAGGGAAATTAAAAGCGTTTGCCCGAGTTCTCTCAAACGGGATTTTCGGAAAATATCTTTGTAAGCGCCAGTGGATGCATACAGCACAAACCAAAAAGCCATCACCAGAAAAAGACCGAAATAAAATTTTCTCGGAAAATCAAGAGGTATGTCTTGCTGATATTTTACGCTCTCAATAAAGACCTTTCTGAAAATATAAAAGGAAACCCACGCTGCTGCTGCAGTAATAAGGTCGGCAATAATGTGCTTGATTATCTGTAAAGATTTTCCCTGCATGAAAAGAGTTAGTCGGGGCAACGCAGTGCTTGTTTCGATATTGTGAGTTTAGGATAGAGAGTTATTAACAAGATATACACTTCAATTCACCAACTTCACATTATCTAAATAGAAATAAGAAGTGGAAAGGTTTGCGTCTTTAGCCATGGAAAAGAAAATACCGAATTTAACTGAGTTTGTTCCAACAGCAATGCTGTTTGTCAGGTTTACATACACTTTATTCCACCCGCTTGTGGGATTAAGCGTGAGTGCAGGCCACTGAACATCTATGGTATTAGAGGAGGTGTACCCAACTATGCCGACTTTAAATTCTGTATTGCAATTATAATTCATTTCAAGAAAAACAGTCTTACCTTTTAGTGAATCATATTTATTACAGGAAACACCTATATAACCGTTTGTTCCGCTTCCCAAAGCAACCACACCGCTTCCTGTTCCTTCAAAAACTTCAGAAGGAGTAGTGGTTTGTTTCATTACCGTATCGGAGTTGATGGTATCACAAATGCTCGGAGTAGCGCTTGTAAAATCCTCCAACCATGTAAAGTCGGCAAATGAAGAATAAGTAATGGTCGGATTAAGAGTGATGATTTGTCCGCGTGTCAGCGTTACTGTTTGAGTAAAAATTTCATAGAACGGATAATAAATTCTTGTATCCGCAATCCCATTCTCTTTGATGCCTGCGCGAATTTTTATTGTATGCTCTCCTTCGTATAAAACAGGTACGGTACATGGCATTTCGAACGCGCCTATTTGCTGGTCATCGACATAAATCCAAGCGTCAAGAATTTTATTTGAGATGCTTCCTTGAACAGCATAATTTGTAGTAAGATTAATAGTATCAATATGAATGTAGGATGGAATGGGTTCTTCTTTATTGCAGGAGAAAAACAAAACCAGCACCCCTGCCCTAAAGGGAGAAAAAACACAAAGAATTACTTTAGTTATATTTTTCATTTTCTCATTCACCCTTTAGGGACGGGGCTAAACATCATCTTCTCCATCACTTTATACGCCACATCCAAAGCGCGAAAGCCGTCTTCAGCAGAAATGGCTGTTGGCTTGTCATTCATGATTGAATCCGCAAACGATTCCAGTTCCATTTTTATTGCGTTGCTCTCCTCCACTTGCGGGTTATCAAAAAAAATCTGTTTCATTCCTTTATCTCCCAAATCAATAGTCACTGCAAACGGGTCGGTGGGTTCTTCGGCAATTGTTTTCATGCGGATGATTTCGGTTTTCTTTTCAAGGAAATCTACCGAGATGTACGCATCGCGCTGAAAGAATCTGCTCTTGCGCATGTTCTTTAAAGAAATCCTACTTGCCGTAACATTCGCCACAGCACCATTGTTAAATTCAATGCGCGCGTTACAGATATCGGGCGAGTCACTCACCACCGCCACTCCGCTCGCGTTTATTTTTTTCACGCTCGATTTAACTACGCTCAGCACAATATCAATATCATGAATCATTAAATCAAGCACCACCGAAACATCCGTACCGCGCGGATTGAACTGAGCAAGGCGATGCGTTTCAATAAACATAGGGTTATCAAAATATTTCTGCACGGAAAGAAAGGCAGGATTGAAACGCTCCACATGTCCTACCTGCACTTTCACATCGGCTTCATCGGCAAGTGACCTGATTTGTTTTGCTTCTTCTAAAGTATTCGCAATCGGCTTCTCAATAAAAATATGTTTTGACTTTTTTAATGCGTTAATGGCAAACTGGTGATGCGTAATGGTTGGCGTAACAATATCCACCGCATCACATTGAGCAATTAATTCATCTGCGGAATTAAAAACAGGGATATTAAATTCATTATGAACTTTCTGCGATTTCTCTTTATCTGAATCAAAAAATCCTGCTACTTGAAAATGAGGAATCTCCCTCAGCAACTTCAAATGAATTTTTCCGAGATGCCCAACACCTAACAATCCGATTTTAATCATAAATCATTTTACTTTTGCAAATGTAATGAATACGTTGTATTCAAATCGTATATTGCCATGACTCCTAATCAACTGAAAGATGATGCGATTCATCAAGGAATGCGCGCGCGGCTGGTGAAACTTCTTGCTGAAAAAGGAATCATAGATAAAAATGTGCTGGCTGCAATCGGAAAAGTTCCGCGCCACTATTTTTTCAATACCACTTTCATAAAATTCGCTTATGAAGACAAAGCGTTTCCTATTTCTGCCGGACAAACTATTTCCCAACCTTACACAGTTGCTTTTCAAACACAATTATTAGAACTAAAACGCGGAGAAAAAGTGCTGGAGATTGGCACAGGCAGCGGATACCAAACAACTATTCTCATGGAAATGGGCGCAAAGGTTTTCACTATCGAACGCCAGAAAGAACTTTTTGACAAAACAAAAATACTTCTTCCTAAAATAGGATACACCCCGCAACTATTTTATGGTGACGGATACAAAGGGCTTGAAGCATTCGCGCCATTCGATAAAATTCTTGTCACCGCAGGCGCGCCATTTATTCCTGAACCATTAAAACAACAGTTGAAAGTTGGCGGGAGATTAGTAATTCCTGTTGGAAAAGATGAATTGCAGGAAATGGTTCTCATCGAAAAGATACCTGCCTCAGAATACAAACAAACACAGCACGGCATGTTTCGTTTTGTGCCTTTGCTCACACAGAAAAATAACAGTTTTTAGTCATTAGTCATTAGTAGCAGCCAATGACCAATGACTAACATCACCTTGTTTACAACAACAAAATATATTATTGTTATTTTCGTTGCGGCAAAGTAACTTTGTAAAACCTTATCGTAAAAATTAAATCTATGAGAAACATATTTCTGCCTTCTGCCTTCTGCCTTATTACTTCTGCCTTGTTCACGCAGGATTTAACCTCCAGAAAAGGAGAGCCCATTCTTCCTGAGGCAAATGATTTGGCTATCAGTTTTGATGCGGTGCCTTTTTTTAATTATGTTGGCAACCTTTTCAGCGGAAGCACAAGCGCTAATACTTCTCCCGGAGCAACTTGGGTTGAGCCCAATACGATGACCATCACAGGAAAAATGTTTAAAACGCCAAAGACCGCCTTGCGCGGAACTGTTCGGCTTGGTTTGTTATCCGCAAAAGTTTTAGCAATTGTTCCGGATGCCGCAACAACCACACCTCCCATCTATCCTGCTCCCGTACCAGCAAGAGAAGACGTTCATAAAATCACCCGGTCAAACATTGGCGTGGGCATTGGCAAGGAATGGAGAAGAGGAAAAACCCGCCTGCAAGGTGTGTATGGCGCAGAAGCAATGCTCTGGCGAAGCACAGAAAGACACACCTACGAGTATGGCAATGCATTGTCTGAAACCATAGTGGTTGACACTACCAATGGCACCACGTATAACTTCGGCTCAAACATTATGACAGACCAATACGGCAACACAGCAAGGATAAAAGAAGAAAAAATGAATCCAATATTCGGATTGGGAATCAGGGGCTTCATTGGCGGAGAATATTTTTTGTTCCCTAAAATATCTGTGGGCGCTGAATACGGATGGGGAATCGGCATAGCGGTTATCAGTGAAGGTTTTGTAATAATAGAAAGTGTGGGAGGTTCTCCCGCGCAAAAAGGAGAGCAAAAACTAATAACCGGAAAAGGTTCCGGCTTTGGCATTGATACAGACATCAACGGAGGCACCGGCTCAGGAACCGCTCAACTGAAAGTTACTTTTCATTTCTGAAAGTAAGGAGTCCTTCGGACAAATTAAACGGGGTTTACTTAAAATAGAACTCTCTTTATCATAAATACTTAAGTTTCTATGATGAATACTTAAGTTGTTATCACGATTACTTAAGTTTCTATGACGATTACTTAAGTTTTTGTAACGAAAACTTAAGTTTATATGACAATTACTTAAGTTTATGTAATAAAAACTTAAAAATGATGATTAACGAGAGAGAATAATCTTCTTGGTAACGTTTCTTTCCTTGCAATGTCTCCCCATTTTGGGAGGATGCTGGTGATTTACGCTCCAAAGTTCCTTCTAATCTCCCTGTCGCTGTCTCTTTTTTTAATCACCTCGCGCTTATCGTGAATCTTTTTTCCTTTGGCAAGGGCAATTTCTAATTTAGCATAGCCCCTTTCGTTAATGAAAAGGCGGAGGGGGATTATTGTGAGCCCTTTGTTCTTGAGTGCGTCCGCAAGTTTTTTGAGTTCGTTTTTTGTGAGCAGGAGTTTTCTGTCTGCTGTTGGCATGTGTCCGAACTGCCCGGCATTTCTGTATTCAGCAATGTGCATTCCTTTCACAAATAATTCTCCGTTGTGAATGATGCAGTGTGCATCATTGATGGCTGCCTTTCCTTCACGTATGGATTTTATTTCAGAGCCCTTCAGTTGAATGCCTGCCACATATCTGTCAATGAAAGCAAACTCAAAAGATGCTCTGCGGTTTCTTATGTCAATAACAGTACTCATAATCTTTCAAAAAAATTAACTAACTTTGTAACATGAATCTCATTCGAAATTGTCTATTGCCTGTTGTCTATTATCTATTGTCTATTGCCTATTTGTTTGCTCAGGCGGATATGGATGATCCCGCAAAGATAAAGTTGAACAAAATCAAATCTCAGAAAGTGCTAAAATATAAATATGAATGGGGCGAGCCGCTTCTTCAGGGCAATTTAATCTTCTCAAAAACGTATGATGAAAATGGCAACCTTCTTGAGAGCAAATCGCCCATGGCGCGTTTGGCTTACAAGTACAATGAAAAGGGGAAAATGATTCAGGAAACTTATTTTAATAACGATGGTTCAGTAAAATACAAATACACTTACAATTATGACGGGCTCGGCAACCTCACGGAAGAATCAGAACTGAATGTGAATGGGAGTTTCTTTTTCAAAACCGCGTATGAATATGATAAGAACGGCAAGCGCGTGAAAACATTAATGTATAATGAAGACGGAAGCATTAAAACCGCCTTCAAATACGATGAAAAAGGAAATCTGCTTGATGCCGCCTCGTATGACAAAGACAAAAGTTTTTATTTCAATACGGTGAACAAATACAATGCTGATGGAAGATTGATTGAAGAAACATCTTATAACCAGGACGGAACCATCAGCAAAAAAGTATTTTATGCGTATGATTCAAAAGGAAATAAAATAAAAGAAGTCCGCTATGGCATTGACAGCAAGGCAGAAGACAAAAAAACATTTGCCTTTGATTCCAGAGGAAATAAAATTGAAGAAGCACAGTACAATTCAGAGGGACAGGCGTATTCTAAAAATGTTTACCGATGGGGCGTACTCGGAAAACTGCTTGAAGAAACCGCTTACTCATACGGTAATTTTTCATCCCGCACCACTTATCTGTACGATGAAAGAGGAAATGTGATTGAAGAAATGATTTATGGAGAGAAGGATGTTATTTTATCCAAAACCTCTTATAAGTATGATATGCAAAGCAACCGCACCGAAACCGTCAAGTACAATAATCTGGACGAGCCGGAAACTCTTTTAAAATACGAATACGAATTTTATCCCTAGTTTTTCACCGAAGAAGAGTTTATGCATGAAAGAATCTTTTACAGAAACCCTCCACCTCACTTTTGACGGAAAATTTCTAACCTGCAAATTAATCGGTGATGTTGAGATTGATGTTCACCACGTTAAAGCCGACTTTGAAGCATCTCAAAAGATAACGGAAGGCAAAAAATATCTTTCGCTCGTTCTTACTTCTCAGGATACTTCCATCACCAGCGAAGCGCAAAAAAAATCAATGACAAAAGAGAAGTATGAAAATGCAGTTGCGCAGGCAATCGTGATTCACTCTCGCGCGCAGCGCCTGTTAGGAAACTTCATGGTAAAATTTATTAAGTTTCCTGTTCCCTGCCAGTTGTTCAGTTCAAAAGAAAAAGCAGTTAAATGGCTGAACAATGAATGGACAAAGGCAGGAATGAATTAATTACTCTCTAACAATCATCACAGGAATTTTTACATGATGGCGCACAGATTCAAGTGTGGTGCCGAAAGCAATATCTTTCAGCGCTCCGTGCCCGTGCGCACCCATCACCAGCAAATCGGCATTTGATTCTTTTACTAAATCAGGAATAGAAATTTTCGGATTGCCATAACCAAGTTTGATGTTCGCGTTCAATCCAATATTTTTTAATTGCTCTGCGTATTTTTTCAGGTTAGCAGCATCCGCTTCCGTTTCGTAGTCGTCAATATCTTCACTCATCATCAATGCGCCCGCAGTTTCAACCACGTGGATAAGAATATATTCCGCATTCTTTCCGCCCTGCTCCAGCGCTTCGCGTATTGCCATTGAATCAGCCAAAGAAAAATCAACCGTAACAGCAACTTTCTTGTAACGGCTTTCCGTATGCAAACTGAGTCCCGCAGGAATGACAAGTTGTTTCGCTTCTCCATGCGGGATTTTTGCTTCGCGGGAAATAAATTTCTTAAAGAAGGGAGCAAACGTCACATATAAAAGAAGCATTCCGGCTGCGGAAGCAATCGGAATTACAATGAGATAAATCGGCAGCACATTTACACTTATCTGCGTCCATTCAATAATTGTGTCAATAACAAGTTTCACATTGAGCGAAACAATTATTCCTGCAGTGAGCCACGCACAGATTTTCACCCATGGCTTGATAACAAAATCTCCCATCTTCTTTTTATCACTGGTGAAATGAATAAGAGGAATCACAGCAAATCCCAACTGCAAACTCAGAATCACCTGGCTGAACACAAGCAAATCTCCTGTGGCTCCTTCGCCAAAATAAATGATAGTGAGGTAGGCAGGAATGATTGCAATCAATCGCGTAATCAATCTTCTCAGCCACGGCTGAAGGCGGATGTTCAGATATCCTTCCATCACAATTTGTCCTGACAATGTTCCTGTAAGTGTCGAACTTTGTCCGGCAGCAATCAGCGCCACCGCAAATAACATAGGTGCGAACTTGGTTCCGAGAACACCATCAAGAAGTTTATGAGCATCCTGAATTTCAGTAACGCTATTCATTCCTGAATTGTAAAAAGCCGAAGCAGCGAGAATGAGAATTGCCGCGTTCACGAACAATGCCAGATTGAGAGCAACGGCTGTATCAATGAAATTGAATTTGATCGCGGAGCGTATTCCTTTTTTCGAGCGCTCAAATTTTCTCGTCTGCACCAATGCAGAATGTAAATAAAGATTATGAGGCATCACCGTTGCACCAATAATTCCAATGGCAATATAAAGCGCATCCGCATTTGGAATGGAAGGAATAAATCCTTTCACAATTTCCGCTGCATCAGGTTTTGCAAAAATCATTTCAAAGATGAAACACATTCCAATTATTGCAACCAGCGCAAGAATGAATGCTTCTAATTTTCTCATTCCATACCGCATAAAAAATAAAATCAGAATAGTATCAAACACCGTAATGGAAATGCCAACAAGAATCGGTATGTCAAACAACAATTGCAGTCCGATAGCCATGCCAATCACTTCAGCAAGATCCATGGCCGCAATTGCTACTTCGCACAGAAGCCAGTTAAAAAAATTTATTGCCGGATGATATGCTTCTTTTGATGCCTGGGCTAAATCCATCCCTCGTACCAAACCCAGACGTGCGCTCAAACTCTGAAGCAGAAGTGCCATCAGGTTGCTCATCAGCAAAACCCAAATTAATGCGTATCCGAACTGGCTTCCTCCGGCAATATCAGTAGCCCAGTTGCCTGGATCCATGTACCCAACACTGACAAGATAAGCGGGACCTATGAACGCAAAAAGTTTTTTCCAGAAACCGGAATACTTGATTGTGTCCACTGAAGCATGAACTTCGTCCAGTGATTTACCAGATTTATTTTTTTTTGCCGCCGGCATTTGACACTAAAATATTTTTCGCAATCTGATTACTGATGCACAAACGTTTTTTTCCGTTGAGAAGAATGGCGAGAGATTTATCATACGGCTGAACATCTTTCACTTTTATTTTGCTTCCAAGAAGGATTCCTGATTTGTCAAGCAATTGAAGAAAAGCATTTGAGTGGTCAATCACTCCGCTTATGACATACGTGGAGTTTTGTTTTGCTTCAGAGAGTTGAAAAGATTTCTCTTTTGATGAAATAAATTTTCCATGTGTATCAGGGATAGGATCACCGTGCGGGTCGAATTTAGGAAAGCGCAATACCTTATCTATATGCTGAACTAATTTCTCAGAGCGAATATGCTCTAACTGCTCTGCCATTTCATGCACCTCATCCCATTTAAATTTAAGAACCTTTACTAAAAACATTTCCCATAGCCGATGTTTGCGAATGACACTTAAGGCAATCATTTTTCCTGCTTCTGTCATACTGAGTCCTTGGTATTTTTTATACCTGATTAATTTTTTCTTCGATAATTTTTTCAGCATATCGGTAACCGAAGCGGGAGTAGTATTAATTTTTCGGGCAATGTCATTAGTGGTGATATACCCGTCACCGCTCTCAGCGATTTTATATATCGCTTTGAGATAATTCTCTTCCGTGAAAGAATTCATGGTTATTAAATTTAGAACAAATATAAAAATATTTTAGATTGGTTTAAAAAAATTGTTAGTTTTGTAAAAAATATTATGAAACAGCTGTTGTTCATATCTGTTTTTTGCATTTTTATCGTGGAAATATTTTCCTGCAAAAAACTTTTGCCTCCAGCGCCCGCGCCAGAAGAAACTCTTGCCGAACCACTGGAAGGGCTGACACCTGAACAACTCGCTCTTTTCTCTTTTGGAGATGAAAACTTCGCTCATGTATTCAGTAGAGAGGAAGGTCTTGGTCCCATCTTTACTCAAACTTCCTGTGAAGGATGCCACGCAGGTGACGGAAAAGGAAATCCATTCAACAACTTAACACGCTTCGGAAAATACACCAACGGAATTTGGGATCCTATGTTGTTACAAGGAGGACCTCAACTCCAGCCAAGAGCGATAACAGGTTATTCGCCAGAAACAATTCCGCAGGGTGTTGCTTCCACCCAACTGCTTCCACCAAATGTTACAGGGCTTGGTTTTCTGGAAGCAGTAACAGACGCGTTCATTCTTTCTCTCACAGATTCCCTTGCAAATCCAGATAGCATTTCCGGAAAGGTTAACTGGATTTCTCCTCCCTCCTACTTCGTTCCAAACCCAAATCAAATTTCACAAAACGGAAAATACATCGGGCGGTTTGGAAGAAAAGCAAGCGCGATAAATCTTATTCATCGTGTAACCGATGCCTATCACGATGACCTTGGGATTACAACCGACAACTTATCGATTGACCCGATTAACTACAACGTTTCAGGATTGAATGGGGATAATGTGGCTGACCCTGAAATTCCTTCCGCTACTTTAACGCAGACCATTTTTTATATGCGAACATTGAAAACTCCTCCGAGAAGGAACACAGATAACCAGGACGTAATAGACGGTTCAACTATTTTTATTCAAACGGGATGCGTTAAATGCCATATGCAGACACTCACAACTGGTTCGTCAGAAATTGAAGCGCTCAACAATAAAACATTTAATCCATACACCGATTTGCTTCTGCATGATATGGGACCAGGATTAGATAATGGGTACACTGAAGGTTCAGCCGAAACATCCGAATGGCGCACACCACCGCTGTGGGGGCTGGGTTTGCAGGAAAATTCACAGGGGGGACAAATGTTCCTTCTGCACGATGGGCGGGCAAGCACTTTTAAAGAAGCAATAACTTATCATGGCGGGGAGGCAACCACGGTAATAATGAATTTTAAGGCGCTCAGCGACACAGATAAAGAGAAACTATTTGCCTTTCTCAAATCACTTTAGAATGGAAAGAAGAGATTTTCTTAAAAGTTCTGCTGCAATGTGCTTTGCGCTGGGAACATTTTCTCTCGCAGGATGTGTGAATTATAAATCCATATCAGCAGAGGAAACAAATAATAAACTAAAAATAAGTAAATCAGATTTCGCAGAAAATAAATTTATAATGGTCAAATCAATGCGAACAAATGCTCCCGTATATCTGGCAAAAAATGAAAATGGTTATTACACCGCGGTGCTGATGCTTTGCACACACAAGCAATGCGAACTCAAACCGCAGGGCTCAGCACTGGTTTGCCCCTGTCACGGCAGCGAATTTTCAAATTCAGGAAAAGTGCTGAAAGAACCTGCCGATAAAGACCTAGTTCAGTATGAAACATCTGCGGATGAAAACAACATATACATCCATTTGAAATGAAAAATTATTTTATTATACGATTTGCCGTTGTCATGCTGAGCGTAGTCGAAGCATCTTTTATTTTCTCACAAACTGATTCTATAAAAACTTCTCAGGATGCCATTTACAACCGCCCATTTATTACTATAGGAAAAACAAACACCGCAGTAGGCGGATATGTGGAAGGAAATACAAATTATTTTATGGAAGATGGAGTAACAGAAGGGTTTTCCATGGAACTAAGGAGATTCAACATTTTCCTTTACTCAAACATTCATAGTAAAATTAAATTTCTGTCAGAAGTCGAATTTGAGCACGGCACGGAAGAAATCGCTCTTGAAACCGCATTGCTGGATTTTGAATTTAATCCTGCTCTGAACTTACGCGCGGGAATAATTCTGCCACAAATAGGGCTTGTGAATGCCAATCACGATTCTCCCAAATGGGAATTTGTTGAACGCCCGCTTTCTTCCACAGAAATTATTCCCACTACACTTTCTGAAGTTGGTTTCGGACTACACGGGAAATTATTTCAGGACAATACAATCTTTTCTTACGATGCATATGTAGTTAACGGTTTGCAGGAAAATATCATTCTTAACGATGTCGGGAAAACTCATCTCGCCAGCGGGAAGAGTACAGAAATGTTCGGAGAAGATAATAACGGCACTCCTATGTTCAACGCGAAAATGTCTTTAGCAAACAGGAAGATGGGAGAAATTGGCTTATCGTATTACGGAGGAATTTACAACCGATTCAATCTTGAAGGAAACATCGTGGAAGAAAAAAGAAATCTTTCGCTCTTCGCATTTGACTTGAGCGTAACTATTAAAAAACTGAAAGTGATGGGGGAATTTGCCTACGCATCTGTTGAAGTGCCTGAGGATTTAAAAGACATTTATGCGACCAATCAATACGGAACATTTGTTGAACTTTCTTATCCCGTTCTCAAAAGAAAAATGATTGGCTTTGAAAACGCAGTAATAAACCTCAATCTCAGAGCGGAAAGAATTGATTACAACCTCGGCACTTTCAAACTTGATGGCTCAAACATTGGGGATGAAGTTTCAGCACTTTCTCTCGGCATAGGTTTTCGTCCTGCATCCTCAATAGTTATCCGCGCTAACTACCGCTACCATTGGATTTATGATTTCCTTGGTAATCCAGCAGCGCATCTTGCAGGGTTTCAATTTGGAGTTGCAAGTTATTTTTAATTCACTCCTCATTTTTACAATCTTCCATCATTCCATCATTCCATTATCTTTGTTTTGATGGAAAAATATTTTTTTGCCGATGTTATTCTGCCTCTCGCGGTTCCAAATTTTTATACGTATTCCGTTCCTGATTCTTTCCATAGAAAAATAATTCCCGGACAGAGGGTTGTTGTGCAATTCGGACAGAAAAAACTTTACACCGCACTTGTACGAAATGTACATTCCAACAAACCCGAATATAAAACAAAGCAGATTGAAAGCATCCTGGATGCCGAACCTATTGTGAATGAAAAACAATTTCAATTATGGAAATGGATTTCGGACTATTACATGTGCACAATAGGCGAAGTGATGAATGCAGCGCTTCCTTCGGGATTGAAACTTGCGAGCGAAACAAAAATGATTCTCAATCCTTCGGTGAATGATGAGAATGTCAGCAATTTTAATTTATCGCACGATGAGCATCTTGTTTATGACGCGCTTCACAAAAATGAAATGCTCTCACTGAACGAAGCAGGAGAAATCGTTCAGAATAAATCCGCTCACGCTACAGTGAAATCACTTCTTGAAAAAAATGTGGTGCTGATTTATGAAGAACTCAAAGAAAAATTCAAACCTAAGATTGAAGAGTTTATCAAGTTGACAGAATATGCAAGCGATGAAAAGGCGATGAAGAAAATTTTTGACGAGTTGGAAAAGAGAGCATTCAAACAACTGGAAATACTGATGGAATATGTTCATTTATCTTCTTCACAAAAAGAAATTAAAAAATCAGAATTACTAAAAAGAAAAGATGCTTCGCCTGCAGTCATTGATGCACTTGTGAAGAAAAACATTTTTGAAGTTTATAAAAAAGAAACAGGACGGTTCTCCTCAGACCCAAAATCAGAACTCAGTAAATCGCTTTCAGAAGATCAGAAAGAAGTGCTCAAAAAAATAAAAGAGGATTGGCAAACAAAAGAAGTCGTGCTTCTTCACGGAGTAACATCAAGTGGAAAGACTGAGATTTACATAAAACTCGTAGAGGAAACGTTGAAGGAAGGAAAACAAGTTTTATATCTGCTTCCTGAAATCGCCCTCACCACGCACGTTGTCGGCAGGATAAAAAAATATTTTGGAGATACGCTGGGAGTTTATCATTCGAAGTTTAATGAGAATGAACGGGTTGAGATCTGGAACGAGATATTAAAACACCAAAAATCAAATTCGAAATTTCAAATTATTCTTGGAGCGCGCTCGGCATTATTTCTACCCTTTTCAAATCTTGGTTTGGTGATTGTGGATGAAGAGCACGATTCTTCTTACAAACAATATGACCCTGCTCCGCGCTATGAGGCGAGAGATGCAGCGATTCTTCTCGCGAGTATTCACAACAAAGCGAAAGTGCTGCTTGGTTCTGCCACGCCCTCGGTAGAAAGTTATTACAACGTGCAATCAGGTAAATACGGTTTCGCAGAATTGAAAACAAGACACGGAGGAGTTCAGATGCCTGAAATTCTAATAGCAGATATCAAAGATGCAATGAAACGCAAGAAAATGAAATCGCACTTCTCCCCTCTTCTCTTCCAAAGCATACAAAATGCACTTGACAAAAAGGAGCAGGTAATTTTATTTCAGAACCGCAGAGGCTTCGCTCCGTATCTTGAATGCAATGCCTGTGGGTGGACTCCTCAATGTAAAAACTGCGATGTGCGTTTGGTCTATCACAAAACAGGAACGCTTCTTCGCTGTCATTACTGCGGATACACGATTCCTCCTCCTTCTTCATGCAAAGCATGCGGTGACACTAACATGCAGATGAAAAATTTCGGTACAGAAAAGATTGAAGAAGATTTGCAATTGCTTTTTCCTGATGCGTGCATTGCGAGAATGGATTTAGATTCCACGCGCTCAAAACATTCTTACCAAAGATTGCTCGGTGATTTCGAAGAGCGAAACATTGATATCCTCGTGGGTACACAAATGGTGACCAAAGGATTGGACTTCGACAATGTGAGCACCGTGGGAATTCTCAGTGCGGATAGTATGATGAATTTTCCTGACTTCCGATCGCACGAAAGAAGTTTTCAAATAATGGCTCAGGTGTCAGGAAGAGCGGGAAGAAAAGAAAAGGGAAAAGTCATCATTCAAACATACGACCCAACCCATGCAACGATTCAGCATGTAATCAAAAATGATTTCTCATCCATGTACACGGAAGAAATAGAACACAGAAAAAAATTCCGGTATCCGCCTTTTCACCGCATCATTGAACTCACGGTAATGGACAAAGACATTCACAAAATAAATTCCGCGTCTGATGTGCTTGGAAAAAAATTAAGAAGCGCGTTTGGAAACAGGGTGCTGGGACCGGAGTTTCCTCTCATCCCCAGAATCAAAAATCTTTACCACAAAAAAATTATCATAAAGATTGCGCGGGAAGAATCTGCGGTGAAAGCGAAAGCGAAAATTAGTGCGCTGATTGCTGAATTACAAGGGAATCATTTGCCTTACGAAAACCCTTCCCCTTATAAATACCTGAGAATTCAGGCGGATGTGGATCCGATGTAAAAGGAGTATGCAATAAATACAAAAGCCCTTGTGATTTCTCGCAAGGGCTCTTTTGTAAATTTTATAAGAGACTACTCTTCGATCTGTATCATTTTAAACGGCACGTTGATGATTGCCTGATAATCCTCACCTGCTTCCAACATATCTTCATCATCTTGTTCGTAATACCAGTTAATCACTAATTGGTTTCCGCTCTTATGAATTGATTCAAGTTTCTTGAATACGTCAAGAATACATTTTGACGAACTGGTATTAAAATATTCCAGTTGAATATTCACCGTAGTGACGGCTATCGGCTTGGCGCCATACTTCTCCAGCGATTCTACAATGGGCTTGTAGAACTCTATGGAGTTTTCAGGAATTGATCTTCCTTTGATTTCCAAAAAACCTTTTTCAAAATCAAAATTGATAGATGGTGTTTTGGGTGTTGATTCGATGTTTATCTTTTCCATAGCGGTATTATGAGATTTTAATATTTAAACTGAAAAATGAAAATTTATCGTCAATGGGCATGAAGGTGTAATTCAACTTCTCCCCTGTTTTGCGCGCAATGTCTATCATTCCTAATCCGCCTCCGCCTTTGGCTGACATTTCTCCGTTGGCAAGAACTTTTTTGTAATACTCTTTTAACTGGTCAGGGCTGAGCGCGTTTATTTCCTTCAGGCGGCCATCCAATGAACTCACATTTTCTGTGCGGATATAGTTGCCTGTAATGATGGTGTATTTGCTTTCGAGTTTTCCTATCATGAAAATGGCAGAACGTGTTCTGTCGGTGGAAGCATCCACTTCGTCCATGTGGTGATAAAGATTCTGAAGGCACTCCACGAGAACATTGTAAACCTTCTTTTTTACTTTAGGTTCTTCCTGCAGGTTTTCCAACTTGGATTCCATGATTTGCAGGATGGACGTGAGCAATTCAGAAGTTATATCCCCCTTGAAAGAGAGCAATATATGGTTGCGCTCCATCTTATCATAAAAGTCGTAAATATCGAGCATCATAGAGGGTTAATCGAATTGCCTTTATTAAGAAAACAAATATAGGAATTAATTATTTATACGAACTAAACAATATTTATTGAAGCGCAAACTCAAATGTGTTGCCGGCAATAGTAAGAGTAGCCCTGTCATCGCAGGTGCCGTTGCCAAAGTCAATCGTTCTGTCTTTTTTACCCTCAAGTTTAAGCGTCATGGCACCTGAAACAATCCATCGGCAGGCCATTTCTCTTCTTAGCGGAGTGGTAATGTCAATAGAAAAAGTTTTGCCATTACGGTCGGTGCCATTTGCGGTTCCGCTTATCAAACTGACATCGTCTCCGGGTTCAGTAGGGTTTCCAATATCAACCGTTAAGGTACGGGAACAGTTCCAAAGAATAGTCCAGAGGCTTCCATTGGTGGCTTTTCCATTTGTAACAGTTTGCGTGAAAGAATTGGAGGTATTCCTTGTAACAGAAATAGTTCCTTCGTACTTGATTCCGCTCACATAATAATCTATCAAATCCATAGTAACAGTGGAGCCGTTTATACTCCATGGCGCGCTGAAAACTGCTTTAATAGTTCCCATTCTTATTTTTTCGCCAGGTGTGTTGCACCCATAATCAAAGGTGCCATCGCCTGTGGTATCAGCACCGAACTCCATCGTCATAGTAATGGGGAAAAGAGTGTCTTGATCGAGCCAGTAATTGGGACAATAGTTGGTGGGAAGCGGAAGATAAGTTCCCTTCTGAAACTGAACACCACTGTCGCCCACTGCAATGCTATTTGTTACGATAAACATGCGGGAGAATTCTCCTTCGGCAATACTGTTGTCGGTTGCTGAAGTAGTTTCGGTATCTGGTTCTTCTTTTTTGCAGGAGTTAACAAGCAGAAGACAAAAGACAGAAGACAGAAGACAGAAGACAATCAGATGTTTTTTCATTATATATATATTAGAAAATATTAAGATTCCACTTCCACCGATTCAACCACAGTTTCAGATGAAGTATTGGGAGTTCCTGTCATTCCATCAAACTTGCCTACCGTAATGGCAACTGCTCTGATAATTTTAATCTTCAACTCTGTGGCGACTTTTTTCAACTCCTCTTTTGCTTTTGTGGGGCTCATCTCTTTTCCCTTTTTCCACATTACGTTTGAAGGGAGATGATAGGTTATTTCATCCCTGCTGCCTCGTTGAACTTTCCAACTTGACATATAATGTTTGGCAGAAAGTTGCTCTCTTACCTGCTCCAGTTTATCGTTTACTTCAAAACAAAGTAGAATATTCATAATAACGAGTGTTGGTTTGTGTTTAATTAGTTCCCTCTATCCCGATAGTTATTGGGACAGGGCAGGCAAAAATACAAAATAGATTTTAAATACAAAGATATACGGATGAGGAATGAGGGAACGGGAAAACTTTACCTCATCACCACAACTTTCTTTCTCCATTCTTCCTTCCCTTAGGGAAGGGTTGGGGATGGGCTCTATATCCTGATACCTATTACGAGCACATCATCAACTTGCGAGTGAATTCCTTTCCAATCATCCAATGCTTTTTCAAGCAATACTCTTTGCTCGCGCATGGGCAGGATATTTACAGAGAGAAGTGTTTCGTGCAGTTGCTTTATCATGAATTTTTTTCCGTTCTCTCCGCCAAACTGGTCGGCATAGCCATCTGAGAACATATAGAGCATGTCGCCTTTGCGTAATTGCTTACGGTGTTTGGTAAAAATCCGTTCGGTATCTAATTGCGCGCCTCCAATGGGAAATTTGTTGCCAACTATCTTTTCCATTTTATTATCGCTGATGATGATGAGATTTCTCAGAGCGCTGGAGAACTGCACTTCATGGGCATTCATATCAATGGAGCAAAGGGCGATGTCCATTCCATCGGTGGTTTCTATTTCAGCGTTTGCTCCCTGCTTGAGCGCGGAGCGAACTCCATGATTGAGCGCGGATAAAATGGCATCTGGTTCTGTAATTCCGTTTTCAAAAATAATCTGGTTGAGCAGGTTGGTTCCTATCATGCTCATGAACGCGCCCGGAACTCCATGCCCGGTGCAATCCACGCAGCAGGCGATTTTTATTCCATTCTTTTCTCCGAACCAATAAAAGTCTCCGCTCACAATATCTTTTGGTTTGAAGAGTACGAACGATTCGGGGAAATGCTTTTTTATTTGTTCGCGTGTGGGCAAGATGGCATCCTGAATGCGCTTTGCGTATTGAATGCTGCTGGTGATGTCTTTATTTTTCTGGGCAAGTTCGGCAGTGCGCTCTGCCACTTTGTGTTCCAATATTTTTTTCTCTTTCTGAATGGATGCCGTGCGGATGCGGATGAAACCAAATACAAAGGCGATGCAAAACAGCACGCATAAAGTATAAAATGCTTTTGTCCTCCACCAGGGAGGAATTACTTTTATGTGAAGTG
>Ga0247727_10008798_pt1 | contig 18592 bp, 18 predicted proteins | sample WisWelCaveWW1625_FD_202498 | JGI IMG/M metagenome (GOLD analysis project Ga0247727, IMG submission 202498) | Biofilm microbial communities from Wishing Well Cave, Virginia, United States - WW16-25 | ecosystem: Environmental > Aquatic > Deep subsurface > Groundwater > Cave microbial mat | place... | reverse complement strand
TTGGACGACATTTTCTCTCAATCTAAAACAGAAGTACTGCCATCGATAAGGGGAGACATAAAGCCGGTAAAAGGTTTAGGAGAGCTTGCAAACATTTACTTCTCAGGCACAATGGCTCCAGGAGGGGTCATACACCCACTGGAAAAATTCCTGTTCTTGTCAGCCGGACAATGGTATGAACTCGCTCCGAATTACAGAGATTACGCCCCGCTCAAGAAAGATGACGTTGAAACCCTGTCCAAGCAACCATCCAAATGGCTGATAATTGGGCCTTTAGACACAATGCCTTGCGGCAAAGAAATGTACGCATTATACGAGCGTGACCCAAATCGTAATGTTTATAAACACACGCAGTAATTACCTTCTCCAGACAAAAGAGGCACGCCGAACAAGGCTGGTCTCTTTTGCAATGCAAAAGAGGTGTATGCATGAATCGTAAAGCAGCATTAGAGCTCTCTATTACTGCCATTGTCGTTCTCATCATAGCAATCACCGTTCTCGGCTTAGGAATAGGCTTTATCAAAAAACAGTTCGGAGAAAGCGGCAAGATTATCGAAGAACAGCTCACCGGTATCAAACAGCAGCTCAGAGACCAGATACGAACAGGAGGCGAGCTGCTGGTAGTCTCAGTGCCTGACCAGGTCAGCATCGGCAAGCAAAGCAGCATAGTAATTGGCGTCAGAAACACCGCAGCAAATCTTGAAGGCGACAAGGTCTGTTTCAGACTTGAAGTCAAGTGTATCCAGCCATACAAGCCGGAATCACAATGCTTTTCTGACGTTCAAGGACCGGCAGCAGTTGGCGGCTATGACTCAGATGCCGGCTGGCAGCCAGTCACGAGCAACCACAACTGGTTCAGAAGCTTGCTCAGCCAATTTGATTTGAAAAATTACGAAGGAGACGTTTTTGACGGAATCATTTTGGTGCGAGGAGTGGCGCCAGACTCATACCAGATGGAAATCAACGTTTACAGAGAGCCAGAATACAGAGACTGCTCAGCAAAAAGCTTTGGCGACAAGAAAGAATCACTCTATGCAAGCAAATCATTCACTCTGAACGTGGTACAGTAAAAATGGCAAAAGTAAAACGACGCTTGGCAGGACACGAAGAATTCGAAATAATGAAACTCGTGCTCGACAAATTCCTATGGCTCGGCACGGCATTAATGGGATGGGGACTCTACAGAAGCCTCGCAGTCGACTTCCAGGACGGATTATGGTATATAATCACCGGAGCCATCATCATGCTCGTCTTTGCCTGGGTCATCATCAAAGAATTCGAAGCGATAAGATAATCCATGACGGTCAAAGAATCCGCCCAAAAACTGGTTTCTCTGGCAAATGACGGATTTGAAGCAACACTCAAAGTCTTCTCAAACATTGCGTCTGAAACAATAGGAGAGTTTGGCGATGTCCGCACCATTCTCAATTTCTTCAAAACAACAACCAAGGCGTTTGAGTTTTTACTGCTTGCCCTGCGCTCACTCCAGAAAATCACGGATGTGGACAAGCTTGCAATCAACAAAACCGCTGAAGAAGCGATAGAGCTGCTCTACCCTTCAATTCAAAGTGCTGGTGTATACAAAGGTCAAATGGTCAGAACGCTAAGCCAGCCAAACCAGGCATTATTCTCACTTGTCGCGGTTGCAAAAAAATATCGTGAACTGTCAATCATCGCAGAGAAAACAGAAAATCTTGCGCAACTGCAAGACCTCAAAATAGCGGCATTCCAGTTGAAGGAAGATTATGACGCAGCAATAACATGGGCACAGACTTACCCTGAAGAATTCAAACCACTGCAAGAACTCAACCATGTGGAAGATATTTTCCAGACAATAGCAGAAATTGAGCATGAAGGAAAAAAAGAGCCGGTCAAAAAAGAACACGACACATTATTCATCCCACGAGAGATTCTTGGGCACTAAGAAATGTTTATAAAGCACTATGGCAGAGAACTATTAAAATGAGGTGCAAATCAGTTTTCATTCTTAGCGTAGCTGTTCTGCTACTTCTCGCAGCGTGCAAAACAGAATGCAAGAAAGACGCAGACTGCATAAAACAGCATTTCACCGGCAAGTGCGTTGACAAGAAGTGCAGCTATATAGCTGTTCCAAATGAATGCGGAAACGGACAATGCGAAGAAGGCGCCGGAGAAAACAAGTGCACGTGCGCAGCAGACTGCGGGCAATGCATCGGCAAGGTCCCAAATACGCAATTCCTTACGCAGCAATGCATACAGAACATGTGCATCGAAGACGTGCAAGCCATTCAAGTCAAGCCAATCTACAGCTCAGTAGACCAGAGCTATGCAGGCGACAAATTCAAGATTGACACGATTTACAACTTGCCATTCAATCTGAAAAAGGACACCTTTGACGTTGCAGTCACGCTCACACAACAAGCACCGCAAAACAAAGACGCGCATCTGTTAAACCTCGAATTAATCGCAACCACAAAAGACAGAAGAACCATAACGCTCGCACGGCAGGACATCAACAAATACCTCTGGACAGCCGGCAGCACAATCAAGGAAGAAGTCGCCATTGATTTCCCAACAGCAGAACTTGAAGGAGAACTTACAGGACTTGTGCTCAAAATCCAATATGAATATTCAGTAACGCAGGCAGGCAAAAAAACACAAAAACAAGGCACTTTGCAGGCACGATACGAAGGCAAGTTCATTTTTGCAAAGCCAACAGCAAACTATCCGTGCCCGAAAGATTGCAATGACAAAAACCCAGGAACACGCGACTATTGCGGAGCACAAACCAATTACTTCTGCAAGCACGAGCCAATCGCGGGCGCGTGCGGAAACTTCAAATGTGATGGTTCTGAAACAAAATGCAGCTGCCTACAGGACTGCGGACATTGCTCTGGCAGTGCAGGAAACTTCCTTGACTATACTTGCCAGGGCACGAGCTGCATAACAATACTCAAGACAGGGGCAACAGTGCAACAAGTTCCGTTGTTTGACGACAGAAGCCTCGGACCGGTTCAGCTGCAAAACAACTACAAATTCAACACTCCCTTCAACATCAAAACAGACAAAATACAGCTCGACTTTACTTTATACCGCGCAGACCCAACAGTATCCCACTTCACCCTGGAAACAGTACGCCTCCTCGAAGGACAACAACAGCTCGCGGAAATGCAGGTTGACAAGGAACTCGGAGACAAGCCAACACTTGTGAGCATAACGATTCCAAGCATTGTTGCTCCGGAAGAAGAGCACCAGCCAACGCTCGCAGTCTGGTATAGGTACACCCAGAACGGACAGGAAAAAACAGGCAAATTCGAGAAACAGCTCGGCAAAATCACGCTGATAAACCCAGGATGATGAACAAACACGGATTTGAGCTCAGCATAGGCATGGTCGTCACCCTGATTCTGACCATCCTCATATTCTCCCTCTCAGTATACTTCCTCTTCAACTGGTTTGGAAAGGCAAAAGAGCTACAGGCAGAAATTGACAGGCAGACAAAAGAGCAAATCATGACCGCGCTCACGGCAGGAAACCAGCTCGTCGCCATTCCGATAGCCATACAGCAGACAAAAAGAGGAAGCTGGGCGGCTTTCGGCGTCGGAGTCCGCAATATCGCATCAGAAACACAATTCAGCATGTCCACCAGATTCTCAGGAGCATATACCCCTGATGGAAGGGAAATCTGCAGGACAGGAGATGTTTGCGCAGACTACATCCAGGAAAAATGGCTTGGAAACTTCGCCACAACGCCAACATTCACGCTCAAAAAGAACGAACAAAAAATAATTCCTTTGCCAGTAAAGGCAGAACTCAACATTGCGCAGGGCACGCAAACGACAAAAGGAGACTATGTGTTCAACGTGTGCGTGTACGACAAGCCATTAAGGTCTGATGGAGCGCCACCCTGGCCGTGCACCATCGCCGCATTCGATGAAGACTCAAGCGTTTTCTACACAGGAAAAATATATCAGGTCACAGTAAAGATAGTATGAATCAACACACTCTTCTCTTGTGCACGCCGGGCACTTCACGAAAGGTCTTCCGCAAATACGCCATGTCTGCAGTTGCTTTCCTGACTGTTTCCTGGTCTTTTGTCACATTACGCAACTGCAAGAGTCTGCGTATAACAGGAGCATAGCCGTCCCGCTTAACAAGTTTTTCCAATAATTTTCTGCGCTCAGCCTGCGGCAGCTTCTTGCTCCAGCCGCCCAGCTTGCCACTCTCAAAATGTGCCCACTTGCGGACGTATTTTTTCATCTCACTGTTCCTACAAAAATGCCTTTCACGTGCTCAAAGGGCACAAGCCATGCGTCTTCATCAGGGTTTGCGGCGCCTTTTGTCTGGAAATATTGCTGGCCGTCCTGCTCAATAATCCCGATGACCATGTGCAATACAACCTTGTCGATTGTCGGTTCATAAAACGAAATAATATCGCCAACATGAATCTCGTCAGCAGAGGTTGGCACTTTCTCGAACACAATTGAATCGTGCGTTATCAAAGGAGCCATGGAATCAGAGGTCACTCTTGCATACCGCAAGCCAGGATACTGGATGCGCACTTCTTCAGGATAGACCTTGATGGCATCAAAAGGAATCCGCTGCGTGCTCTCTACTGCGATATCAGTTGTGGCAACACGCTGCTCTGCAGCGAGGGGCACGTTAGACAGCGAGAAACCTATGATGAGCAATGCTATGGATATAACAACCCCTTTCATGTATTAACCCCTGAACAGTTGATGCAAAGAACAGTTAAAAAGTTTCATAGTCACGACAGAGTGAACGTTCAGAAAAGCCCGCCCAGTATACAAAAAAGTAACCTTTTTATACTTGTATCACGCGCAAATAACCGAAAAGAGGATGAGAGTGAAGACGCCTGTACTTGTGATATTACTATTGCTCGCAGTTGCCGTACAAGCAGTCAATACTACGCTGACGCCTGCAACTATCTATGAAACAACAAAGCAGTGGGAAACGCTGGACGTCAACAACTATCAGGGAAATTCTATCATAACAGAAGTTTCTGTCAGCTCGCCAAGCCTTGCAATCACTGACGCGGAAACATACTTGGGCTGGACAACAGACTTTGACGCCAGCAGCGCAGAATGGACAGACGGCATGCTTGCGACAAATGCAAGAAGCGCAGTGTTTGAGTTTCAGGTAAGCGCGCCCAATGTGACTGCTGACACCATTGCCACGGTTACCGCTTCTCTTGGTTCATCAACTACTCTTTTTAACATAACAATTCTGAACGATCCAACTCCCCCAAGCATCACTGAAATAAGACCGTACGGCTATGCCAAAGCAAACAATCCATCACAATCAGTCAGCGCGAATGCAACAGATGCAGAAACAAGCATTGCCAGCGTAAGCTACGAATGGAATGACTGCAATGGCGGCGCGAGCAACACAATCACCCTGCTGAACGTCAATGGAACGTACAATGGAGCGGCAGACTTCAGCGCATACGATGAAGGAGAAAAAGCATGCTACACATTCACTGCCAGAAACACTGCAGGAGAAACAGCAACACTCAATGGAGAGCTGCTCTTTGACGGCACACCACCAAGCGCCACCATCATATCACCAACAGCATTCGCAACAGAAAATACGGTGTTTGTATTCACCGCATCAGACAATATTGCGGCCGGCCTATCCTGCCAGCTCGAACTTGACAGCACAATGCTGGGAATAACAAATGTCACCAACGGAACAACAGCGAACGTCACCTACAACCTCAGTATCTTTGAACAAGGCAGCCACACGTGGAGCATCACCTGCACAGACGGAGTTGGCCTTGAAGCAACACACGCGCAAGCAATCATACTTGATACGATGCCACCAGTCATGATTTCCACAATACCGTCATCAATACCCCGCAACCAGCCAACTAGCTTTAGCGCAAAAGTCACGGACAATATTGGATTAGCAAGCGTTACCGCATCATTTGACGGAAATGATGTTAATATGAGCCAGAATGGAGACGACTATAGCGGAACAATAAGCTCAAGCGAGCTGGGAACAGAAACACTCACGATTGAAGCTACAGACGACGCAGGACACACAACAACAGAAACAAAGACAATCACCATCGTGCCAAATCACCAGCTTACCCTGACACTTTCAGACATCACAACAACACCCGGGCACCAAATAACCGCGTCAGGCACGCTCACACCAGACGGAAATCTGACAGAAAACAACATCACGATACGAACCCCAACAGAAGATTACACAGTTGCACTCGGCAACAATGCGTATAGCGTTACATTTAACGCGCCAGATGCAGGAACATACGTCATCACCGCAGAATACACAGAAAACGGGCACACTTACACTGCACAAGCAACACTAAACGTGCGGTCACCCGGGCAATCAGCACAGGACTACAGCCATGGGTATGAGTCATCATGGAGCGGCGGAGAGAGTTATGTAGCACCGGAAGACAGTTCAGAACCCCAACAGGAATCTGAACCAGTGCCAGAAACAGAGCAAGCTCCTGCGCCAGAGCCGGAAACAGAATACGTGCCACTGCCACCAGAAGAGCCACGCGAGTCGTTCGCACCCAAATCCACTGGCGTATTCTCGCTTGGAAAGACCATCAAATGGCTTTCACTGCTCATGGCACTTGGATTAATCCTTGGCCTTGCAGCATACACGTACAGCAAACGACCGAAGAAAGAAGAACCCCTTAACTGGGATGGATACTTCAACCGTGGTCCTTGAACAATTCCTTGATAGAAAGATTGTCGTCAAACATGCTGCCTTTGTATTCGTCCTGAGCGCAATTTACGTTTTTGTCGCGTATGCAGTGCAGAATTTCTTTTTTCCAGGACAAAGCATCGCAACAGTGCTATTGGTAACAATACTGCTCGTTCCCAGCCTACACCATCTGATAATACTTGAAGAGAAAGTGGAAAGAGCAGGCAGCAGCCACTTCTGGAAAAGGCACCGGATACTCATCAAATGCTATTCTGGAGCATTTCTTGGCCTGCTGGCAGGATTTCTCATACTCGGCTTTGTCAATCCAGCAGCACTTAATTATCAGATTGCACAGCTTGAACAGGACCATTTGCGACCAGAGGCGATAAACAGGTTTTCAGGGCAACAATATGTTCCAGACATGACGACAGCAATCGCACTATTCTCGCACAATGTCATGTATTTGCTTATTGGTTTTATCCTGTCGGTATTCTACGGAGCAGGCGCAATATTTCTGGTCGTTTACAACGCCTCATTTTTTGCCGCGTTCATTGTTGAGCTGTTTGCGCGATGGAGCGCTGCAGCACAGCTCGCAGGAGTATCCTTGTTACATCTTTTGCCGGAAAGCATTGGATTTATTCTGACAGCAATGGCAGGCGCATCGCTCTCCCGCGCGCTAATTCATGAAAAACTCGCGGAGCAGAAATTCAAGAACGTGCTCAAAAATGACGTGTTGCTCCTGGTATGCGCCATTGCATTTATACTGCTGGCAGCAATTGTAGAAACATATGTTACTGCAGTTTTCTTCCACAGCAGCATCTAATCTTTTGGAATCTTTTGCAGCACGAATTCTGCGCGCTTGTCGTACCCTGCCTGCTTGTACGCATCACTGAGCTGCCTAAGCACATCTTTGTTCATCTGCTGCGGGTCAGCTGCCTTTTTCTCAAGGTCAATTATCTTAACATGGTTTTCCAAGCCAGACTTGTCAGGAATGCCTGCAATGCACTTTTCAGCATCACTAACGCGGCCAACGCCGAGATAGATTTTCACCAGCTGCGTATTTGCGTTGACTTTTTCTCCATTTGTGCCATCCTTTGCCTGTTTCAGGAAGACTGAATATTGTGCAGCTTTGGTTTCAAGCTCTTTCAGCATAGCATCTTTTGCAGTAAGTTGTTCGTACGCCGGCTTCAACTCGTCAGAATTGATTTTCTTGTAATTATCCTCTGCTGCCTTGAGCACATCCCGTGCGCCCTTCAGCTGTTCAGCCACGCCTTCTTTTGTGTAATCCTGCACTGCAGCAAGCATGCCATCAAGCTTTTTTGACTGCTTTGAGAAGTATGCGCTCGCGTTTGTGTCAAGCGTCTTCCTGAGCACCGGCAGTTTGGCTTTCGCCTGCATTACCGCATTCACCTTCTCCTCAAACTTGGGGTCGACTTCAGGATTAATCACGGTAATCTTTCCTGTAATGTCGTCAAGTGTGGCAGTCATATCGTCGATTTCTTTTGGAGCGAAGAATTTGTCTTCCTTGAGCAGTTTGTCCAACTTGTCATAATCAGCTGAAACTTTTCCAAACAGCTCAATCAAACCATTGTATATTTTGACGTCGGTGATTATCTTGCCAATCTTCTTCTCCTCTTCGTTCACTTTCGCTTCAAGCTCCTCAACCTGCTTCCTGAACTCAGGCGAGTGTGCCTGGATTTTCTCCAACGACTTTCTCAAATCCTTGATGGCTGCATCAGCATCGGAATATTTTCCTTCTTTCAAATGCGCGCTGGCAGCCTGATGGAGCTGTGATGCGTTGTCGTAATTCTCCCTGTTACCAAGCTCGATTCTTGCAGCTTTTATGCGCTTGACCAATTCAGATGAAGCGGGCAGGTCCTTTGATGCGTCCTCCGCAACGTCAAGCAATCTACGGGCACTGGAGTAATTCTTTTCCGAGATTGCCAATGCCGCTGCTGAAGTGTTCTCCGCTATCTGCTCCTTCAACTGGTGATTCTGATAAACATGGTTGCCGGCAAGCGCTGCAATTCCGAGCGCGGCAGCGGCTATTCCGGCACGCACAAAGTTCTTCATGTGATTCTTTGGCTGGCGCTGGGTTCGGGCAACTCCGAGCTGCTGAAGGCGCCGGTATTCCAAAGCAATGTATTTTCGCAGTTCAGACATCCGGACATCCAGATCGTCTGCAGCCAGAACCGTTTGTGCGTTATTTTCAGCAAGCTTTGTGTATTCAGCAAGCGCGTTCTCAAATGCATCAATTCGAAGGTTAGTCTCCTCTTTCGTTCGCGCATATAACATTCCGAGCTCACCATATGTTTCAGCACGTGAAAGATGTTTCTTCGCTCCAACTTTCCAGCTCTTCGCGTCCCTCTTCAAAGAAGCAATTTTTGCAACGCGCTCCGTCTCCTGTTTCTCGGTTGACGAACGGTACGTTAGCAGTTTTTCCTGCATGAGATATTCAAGCTGGCTTCGAAGCTCGTATGCAGTAGGACGGTCTTCGCGCGTTTTAGCCAGCGTCATCATTACGATATCCTCCAATTCATCAGATACTATGGGCTTTTTATTTCGAATCCAGGCGACGGTGTCTGTTGGCTGTCCGATTTCAGCCAGGATTTCGAGCACGGGTCTGTCTTTGGTATCCACCGGCGGCTGACCGGTGATAAAATGGTAGAGCGTTGCGCCAAGGCAATAAATGTCTGATTCCTTGCCTGCTTTCTCGCCTCTTGCCTGCTCAGGATTGATAAATGAAGGCGTGCCAATAATCGCGCCTGTCGCAGTCAGATTCTTTGCAGTCATACTTGAGCTTGAGGCGGTTGCCTTTGCAAGCCCAAAATCAGCAAGCTTTACCTCGCCGGTTTTTGACAGAAGAATGTTGGCGGGCTTTATGTCGCGGTGAATCAAACCATATTCATGAACTGCGATGAGTCCTTTCAATGCTTCATACGCAACGCGGACTGCGTCATCCACATTTGTAAACAAGCCCTTGTCCAGCGAGCGGGCGACGTCAACATACTCTATGGCAGCGTAATGGACAGGGATTTGCTTCACTTCCTCATCGCCTTTTTCCTTCATGTTGTACATCGCTTCGCCGGCTTCTATAACTTTGACGACATTCGGATGATTGATTTTGGACTGTGCCTTGATTTCCTGCTTAAAGCGCTCAACGATGCGCACTTTGTCCTCAAGCGACAGCTTCGGGTTCAGCATCAATGCAGGGTCAAGAATCTTTATTGCACGCCTGCAGTCCTGCAACTGCTGCTTAACGTCCAGGTATTCAAGCACGTCCTGATAGTACTTCTGCTGCTCTGCAGGCGACATGCCGATGAATTTGGCAGAAAGCTCCTTGGAAAGGGTACGCACCTTTGCCTCAATCATTTTTGTATCCTGCTCCTTGATGATGTCCCCTTCATCAAGACCGACCATTGCACGCATCATTGACGTGCCCCCGCCGGCAAGCAAGTCAGCCCTGAGCACCTCGTACGGGTCAAGAAGCCCTTCACATACGCCTCCCATGCCGCCACTGCTTATGAATCTGGTAATTATGTACGGGCCGAGTTTCTTTCCAATCAATTGCTTGACGAGTTGCTCAATATCTATCATGTTAATCCATCCCTTGCGCTGCGTGATCGTGCGCCTTGCTCAGCTTGTTAGGCAAGCCGGCAGCGACCATCTTCTCAGCGGTCTTCTTCCAGTCAGCCAGCTCCAGCTCAACAATAGTTACGTCATTGCTTTTGGCAGCAGGATTCCAAATCGCATAGGTTGACGAAAATGACTCACCACGAGGAATTCCTACCGAGCCGACATTGACTATTTTTATACCTTTGTAATTGCTATCTGAATATTCGCCTGGACGATGGGAATGACCAAAAAACAAGCGCGCAATTCCCTGTTTTTTCAGCCGCTCGTATACCACATCATTAATCACATACGAGTGTCTGGAGAGATGGCTGTCTTCTGCTTCCAGCATGTAGCGCATGTCTCCGGGGCTTTCCTCATTGTCATGCACCAATAGCACACCGTCCTTCTCATGCTTGACAGGGAGTTTCTGCATGTACGCGAGCAATTCGTCCCCTTTCTTCTGATTCTGAAGTTTCTGATAGAAGGAAGCTATTTTTCTCTCGGCAATTGTGTCGGCAAGCAGCGCTTCGAATACGCGCCGTGGAACAACTCCTTTCATGCGCTCGACCATTGAAAGCTTTACCCCATCATCTGTCAGCAACGTTTCACTGATTTCTCCTGCACAACGCGCGCGATAATCTGCAGACCTAACTTTCTGTATGAATTCAAGCGTGTATTTCTCCATTTCTGCATCATCTTTTTGCAATGCAGTAGCATCTCCGTACATTTGGCGTGCAGTCCAGTGGATGCCCCGCACGGCTCCCAAGCCGGAAAATCCAACCAGCCCGTTTGAAGGCGCATTAATCTTTGTACGGGCGGCAATCTCATGGTTTCCAGCAAGAACAATCTCGCAATTATTGCGTAACAGCTCAAGGCATTCAACCGGATTGGCGCCATAGCCAACTGCGTCCCCCAAAAACCAGATTCGGCTAATCTTTCCTGACTTTGAGCGACCCTTTTCAACCTCATAATTTCTGAGCTTTATATCTTCAAATACAGCAAGCAACGCTTCCAGATTCCCATGCACATCCGAGAGGATGGCTACCCTTCCTTCTTCACCCATAGTTCACCATGCAATCACTGCCAGAATTCCCACATATAGGAAATTCTGGGCGTTTATATGCTTTTCGACATACAGCTGGAAAATTTCCAATTCCGCTCATTTCAGCTCCGGTGGATGTTTTCCCATCACACTTCCAATCTTGTTAATTACAGCACGTGAAAATGTAAAAGATTTGTTTCCTTTGCCCAATGGAACATATTGCTCGCTTATGCCGGCACGCTTGACAACATCCGAGAAGCGCGTTCTTGAAATTCCAAGCGACTGTACCAAGCTTTTTTTGCTAACAGGTTCGCCTTCGTTTGGCTCATGTCCGAGCACATGGCATAAGTTCTGGTAGATGAGCTCCCCAAACTTCTCATTGCCTTCAGGGCGCTTCGGGTCAGGCTGACCAGCAACAATCATGTTGAGTTCCACTGCAACTTCGCCTTTGAGAGACTCTTTCAACCGCTCGTAATATGCATCCTTTTCCATCCATTTCTTGTGCTTTTCACGCAAATCAGCAAGTTCCTTCGTCGCTTTCTCCGCTTCTTTCTCCAATTCATGGATGTTTTCTTTTGCGGCAGGCTGCATTCTTTTAATGTAACCTTTTGCAACTCCCAAACTCTGGCATGCCGCGCGCGCCAAGTCATGCATGCCCAAGAATTCAGCTGTTTCCCGCAGCCTTCGCTGCTGCCCAATCAGCTGCTCAAGCTGCCCCTCATTGTCTTTCCTATGCACGTTTTCTGTCGTAATCGCTTCCTTTCTCTGTGCGACAAGCAGGTATTTTTCGATTGCATGCAGGTCTGTATTCATCTCTGTTAATGTCTTTTCGTCATTGCCCTGTTTGGCAAGAGAATAAACTGTTCTGTAACCTTCCAGCACTGACTTTAACCTGCCCTGTTCCTGCTTGAGCGGGATTTCTTCCTTTGAAAGACGCATTGCCTCATAGAGATTGTGGATTGATTCCTGGCTGAGAGAAGAGGTGTTCACAACCGGCAAAGTTGCTGCCTCGGCTTGCTTTCTCTGTTTCATGCGCTGGATCTCGTAAACCACCTTAAGCAGGTTCAAGCGCAAATTCCCGATAACTTTTTCCTGTGTTTCCTGCCCGATTTTCTCTTCCCAGATAAATTCTGAGCCGATTGGAGTTGTAACAGTGTTTCTTACAATTGAAAAGGGCTGGTTTTTCTTATCCTGGTCACAGTAACTAATCTTGAATTTCGGATTGCCAAGCTGTTGCGGAATTGTTTCGCCATTTCTGTTTTTTACCGAGAAATTAAATGAATACGCCAGTGCAATGGTCTTGTCAAAAAGACGCTCGTGGTCAATATCACGACTTAGCAGCACGTGTGATTTGTCGGGATTTGTTACTGATAAGGTCAAGGCGTATGCCAAGTTCTGCAGGTCGACTGTGGTTGGCGGACCATGCTGGTGCCTTTTGTTATGCCGGATTTCCAGCGACGCATCAATATAGTCCAACGCGTTCAGAAATTCGGCATATATGGTGGCGTGTTCCTGCGGCACTTGTGTTGGTTTTGGCAGATTTGACATGAGCCGTGCAATAGCTTGTCTGTACTTTTGAAAATCAACATCATTTCCCAACTGTTGCGCGGCATTCTGCTCGGTTGTCAGCAAACTTTTCATTTCACCGTATATTGCAGGCTGCACGCGCACTTTCGGCGAAGCAAATATGTCTTCCAGTGCCTTGTAAAGAAAGCACACGTTCCGCGCCTGGCGCGGCTGCAAACGGGTAATATCCTTGTACACTGTTGGAATCAGCGGCGTGTCAAGAATGACAACATCCGCATCCTGCACAATTTTGTCCAATGTGGGCAACATTCCAAATCTGTCGTGCAGATTATCTGCGAGAATCGCATACTTGTTTTCGTAGTTGCTTGTATCCAGTGCCCCACTCATAAGAGAATTCTATTCACTCGGCGTTTATAAAGCTTTCTGTTTGTAACCACTGTATAGTCGTTAAAAGATAACATTTATATAACGTTTCCAATTATGGTACGTATATGACTGTGCCTAACAAACGAACACTGGCAGACTCTCTTCGCCGTACAGAGCGCCTATTTGACAGTCCCCGATTGAAAGTACCACCCGTTGTTTCTGAAAAATCATGCCTTATTCCAATCACCTATTTTAACCGTGCAAAACAACGGATAGTTATTGATTCATTTTTTCATAAGCAGCCCGATGACATGCAGTGTTATCTTCTTGGCAGGGCATTGGCAGAATATGTGTACGATAAGGTCAACCCGCACATTTTACACCGAACCGGCACTGAAGCACTTCAAAAATATACAGATGCATCGGCGTTACCTCTTCGGGAGCTTGGGCAATCGCTGCTTAATCTGGAATATTCGCCTTTACATAAGATCTACCGACTCATACCAGCTTACGCAGGTCTGCTGTTAACCGAGAATTTTCACCGAAAGCAGAATGCTGAGATTCCGATTCACGCTGATATTCCGATACCTCACGACATGGTGGCAGAGCTCAAGATGGCTGCATTTATGAAGCAATGCGATGAAAGCAGGTACTACGCTTTAACGGCTTCTGCCAGCTCACCGCCAACTAGATCGCTTGTTTCCATTACTAATGAAACAATCACTTGGTATCTTCGCAAAGAAACGTGGCTGCCGCGGCTTGCTCGTCTGACAACTGTGGACGAATACCGCGCGCTCGTCAAAGAGGCAGGCATAAAAAGCGAGATATTGGACCCTGTCAAGGTTGACATTCCAGCACCAGAATCGCCTTATACGCCAAAACGCCGGTTCATGCCTTAACATTACCTTGTCAAGCCGCGCACCAACTGCGTCAACGCTTTCTCAGGATTTTTCGCGTTTGTTACAGCATGCGCAACCAGAATTCCCTTTGCGCCAAGCTGGACTGCATGCTGCACATCTTTCCTGCTGTGAATGCCAGCACCGCACAGAATCGGAATTCCCTTGATTTTGTGCGTTGTTCGTGTAATAATCTCCGGCTCTGCCTCAGAAACGGAAATATTGCCGCCAATCAGTTCAGGAGGCTCAATCGCGATAATGTCTGGCTTGAATTTCGCAATCTTGGCAGCCATTGCAGGAGTGCTCGCGCACGCAACAGCAAGCATGCCATGCGAGTGTAGCAGTTCAATAGTTGATTTAATCGCTGACAATGGAATCTGACGCTCAGAATGATTGATTAAGCTGCCAACAGCACCTGCCTGCATCACGCTCTCGGGCAGAATCCAGCCGGTATGCGCGCCAAACTCAATTGCGTCGACATGTTGGGCAAGAACAGGAATCTTCACATTCGCGGCAACAGCAAAAATGTCAGCCGGCTGCACTGCAACAGCAATATTAGCACGCTCCTTTCTGGCAACTTTCTCGCAGATTTTCGCCAACCTGATTGCGTTCAGCCCGATAGAACTCTTGTACGCCTTGAAGTTGATAATGGCAAGCATTTACGCAGCTTCAAGCACCATTGTCAGCTTCTTCTTCAACTGGTCCTCTGTCTGGAAGCCGACAATGCGCTCAACCTCTTCACCATTGCTGTAAACGACAATGCAAGGAATGCCGAGAATGCTTTGCTGGTTGGCAAGCCCCTGGTTTTCATCAACATTCACCTTTACAAACTTGACATCCGTAAGCTGGCTGGAAAGCTTCTCAAACGCCGGAGCAATCATCTTGCAGGGTCCGCACCATGGAGCCCAGTAATCAACAACTACGGGCTTATCGCTTTTCAACACTTCCTGCTCAAAATTATGCTCGCTTACTTCCACTTTCAACACCCATACTATGCGTTTCAACTTCCTTGTTGACCGGCGTCAGCTTTTTCATCGGCTTAATCAGGTATCTTTTTGTATTCTTGTCCAAATCCAGGAAATCATCCGCTGCCTCAATTGATTTGGCGCTCGCGCTCTTGCCAAACGCAACAACCTCAACCCTGCAGCCAAGCGCCTTTTTCAAATGCTCAATCAATGGAACAAAATCACCATCTCCGCTGACAAGCACAATGGTATCAAGGCGCGGGGCAAGCTCGATGCAATCCATCGCAATTCCAATGTCCCAGTCGCCCTTCTTTGCGCCGCCATAAAATATCTGCAAATCCTTTGCGCGAATCTCAAAACCAATATGGCCTAATGCGTCAAAAAACTTCTCCTTGTTGATGTCCTCTGTGCGAATGACATATGCAAGCGCGCGGACAAGTGTCCTGTTCTTAACCGCGTCCATAAGGATTGCCTTGAAATTGACATGCGCATTGTACACAAATCTGGCAGAATAGTACAGGTTCTGCACGTCAACAAATACGCCAACTCTCTGCGCTTTATGAATTTCAGTCATGCTCTCATCCTCACTTCGTAGCCACAGGCACTACACACCACGCGATTGGTCTCAGGGTCAAACGTCAATGACAATTTCCTGCACCGTGGGCATCGTTGCGCCGGCGTCGGCGGAATTACCTCTTTTGGCAACGCCATACTATTCCTGTATGTTGTTTATTTAAATAAGTTGCGAATGAATTTGTTGTTACTGCCAAATGATTATGAAGCGTTAGATTTATAAATATCCTTTCTCTTGCTACACGTATGGCGCAAAAACCAATTGCCGTACACCTCGAGCCAAACGAGCGCATGCGGGCATTTTGTGCAAAAACGCTCAACGGCATGGGATTCTCGTATCGGTCCAGGCAGACGGATATTTCTCAGGACATGCAGATTCTCATTGTGAACTCGTCAAACCTGAAATATGTTAAAGAAACGCGTGATGCCGGCTACAAGGGAAAAATTGTGCTGCTGACTGCGGATACGAGCATACCCTATTCGACCTACCAGTCAATTGGTGTTGATGAAATCGCGCACAAGCCGATTTCCGGCACAGAACTTTCTCAAATAATCAAAAAGCACACGTCAAAGCAGTATCACATACTGTCAGTTGAGGACCATGCAGATTCCCAATCCTTCCTTGAAAACACCATAAACATGTTTGGTCACGAGCCAGTTCTCGCCAAAAATGCTGAACAGGCACTTAAGCACGTGCCTGGAGTGCACATGGTAATCAGCGATATTAACCAGGACGACAGCATGGGAGGATATGGGCTTTTAAGAAAAGTGCGTGAAAGATATGATGGAGGACAGCTGCCTGTAGTGCTCACCTCCTGTAGCGATATAGACCGCTCGAAAAGCAGAGGCGCACAGGCAATACTTCAAAAGCCAATCGATGTCAGGTATCTTAGAACAATAGTCAAAATGTTTGTGCCAAAACAGTATAGTTCCCAAGAGAATTAGAAACTTTTATAAGGCAGTGACAAGGTGAAAAAATTCCAATGACTGAAGAAAAACGCGTTGCAACAATTCTGTGCATGGCATATGATTCATCAGTTGCATGGTACATGCGTGAAATTTTCGAAAAAAAGCTCGGATATGATGTTATCACAGCTTCCAGCGGAGACAAGGCCATTGAGCACGTGCACAAAGCTGATTTTGTCATCAGCGACTTTAGTCGCGGAGGCGATAGGTTAGCGGAGTATGCAGCCAAAAACAGGCGTGACCTCAAGATGGTCTTCATGCTCGGAAGCAACCACACGATGGTATGGAAAAATACACGAACGTCGTTGACATCCTTCCAAAGCCGTTCACCAGCAGCGCGCTGGAAGCCATCGTATCAAAGTACGTTCCGGAACATTTAAAACCCGGCAAAGCGCAATAATTCTCGTGAAAATACTGTTTTATCCAACAGACATTACCTACACGGTAAGGAACGGCAAGCCAATCGTACAGCTATACGGGCGCACGACAGACGGCAGGCAGATTTGCGTTCTTGATGAGCAATTTGAGCCATACTTCTATGTTGTAGGCACTCCTGACATTGCACAGCTTGAGGCATTGCGGCAGGATGATTACCGCGTTGTTCGGGTTGAGAAGGCAAAAAAGAATCTTAATGAGCACGAAATCGAGGCGCTTAAGGTATTTGTCAATATCCCAAAAGGAGTGCCCGCAATCAAAGATTTAGCCAAGAATCTACCGGGAGCAAACAGCGTCTACGAATATGACATCCTTTACACGCGCAGATACCTTATTGACAAAGGAATAATTCCTTTGACGCTCACAGAAGTTGAAGGAACAGAAGTGCCCGCACAATCACGCGTGCCATGCATTCAGGCAGAAAAAATAACGCCTGCAGAGGACAAACCACTCAGCCCAAAAATTCTTGCGGTTGACATTGAAACGTACAACCCTGAAGACAAGATAGACCCACGAAAGCATCCCATACTTATGATTGGACTGTACGGCAAAGAGTTCTCGCGCGTCATCACGTGGAAAAAATTTGAAACAAAAGAGAAATACATCGAATTCGTGCAAACAGAGGCAGACATGCTGCAGAGATTTGTAGAACTAGTTCAGCAATTCGGGCCAGACATGATTGTTGGCTACTACACTGACGGATTTGACTTCCCATACATTGTCGAAAGAGCGCAAATAAACAAAGTCAAAATTGATTTGGGATTAGATTACAGCAGCCTGGAAATCTTTGGGAAAACACAAAAAGAGGCAAAAATAGCAGGCATTGCGCACATCGACATCTTCAAATTCATAAGAAAAGTCATTGCCCGCTCGCTCCGGACAGACAGTTTCACTCTTGATGCAGTATCAAAGGAGCTCTTGGGCGCGCAAAAGCACCCGGTCGACATGAACAAGTTCTTCAAAGTCTGGGATACGGGCAGCAATGAGCTGGAAGAATACTGCAAGTACAACCTCATTGACTGCAAGCTAACCTATGAGTTGACTGAAAAACTCATGCCCAACCTCATAGAGTTTGTCCGCATCATACGACTCCCTCCTTACGACATCAACAGAATGACCTTCTCAACATTCGTTGAATGGTATTTGATGAACCAGGCAAGCAGCAGAAATGAAATCCTGCTCAACAGGCCAAACAAGAGGGATGAGCTGCAGCGAATGGGCGACAGGGTCAAAGGGGCATTTGTCTACGAGCCAAAACCAGGATTCTACAAGGGCATAACAGTGTTTGACTACAGAAGTCTGTATCCAAGCATCATCGCAAGCCACAACATAAGCAAAGGAACACTCAACTGCAATTGCTGCAAAGACACTCCAAAAGTAGAAACAGAACGGGGAACGTTCTGGTATTGCAGCAAAAGAAAAGGGCTCTTCAGTACCCTCATCTCAGACCTGATAGTGCGCAGGGCAGAAATAAAGAAACAGCTAAGGACAAGCAAAGACCCGTTATTGGCAGCACGCTCAGAAGC
>Ga0247727_10008797_pt1 | contig 18592 bp, 11 predicted proteins | sample WisWelCaveWW1625_FD_202498 | JGI IMG/M metagenome (GOLD analysis project Ga0247727, IMG submission 202498) | Biofilm microbial communities from Wishing Well Cave, Virginia, United States - WW16-25 | ecosystem: Environmental > Aquatic > Deep subsurface > Groundwater > Cave microbial mat | place... | reverse complement strand
GACCATCACCAAGCGCGCCTCGAATTGCGCCGAGCGGTTGCCGGTGAACAGCGGCCAGTGCTCCGCGCCGGGGATGATCTCCTTCAACGCCGCCATCATCTGGCAGCCGTTGCAGGAGCCGAGCGCAAAGCTGTCGCTGCGCGCGAAGAAGGCCTCGAACTCGCGCCGCGCGCGCGCATTGAACAGGATCGACTTGGCCCAGCCCTGCCCGCCGCCCAGCACGTCGCCGTAAGAGAAGCCGCCGCAGGCGGCGAGGCCCTTGAAGCCGGCCAGCGTGGCACGCCCGGCAATGATGTCCGACATGTGCACGTCCACCGCCTCGAAGCCCGCGCGCGTGAACGCCGCGGCCATCTCGACCTGGCTGTTCACGCCCTGCTCCCTGAGGATTGCGATTCTGGGTGTTGAATTTCTGCCCACGAATGTTTTTTTGATTGCAAAGGTCAACTGAAACGACAAGCCCGGGTCCTGCGTGTCGAGGATCCGGTCGTACTCCTCCTGCGCGCATTGCGGGTTGTCGCGCAGCTGCTGCATGCGGTAACTCGTCTCCGACCAGGCGCGCTGCAGATCGACGCGCTTTTCCTTCAGTACCGGCCCGGCATCGCGCGTGAAGGCGAGTTCGTCCCTTGGATTGATGTGTCCAATGACAGAAGACAGATTCCCAAGATCAAAGGAACGAAGCAAGTCCATCACCCGCGTCCGGTCGGCGGCGCGAATCTGGATGACCGCGCCCAGCTCTTCGGCAAACATGGCCTGCAGCGCGCGCTCGCGCAGCCGCCCCGCCAGTTGTTCCTCGTTGGCGCGTTTGAAGCCGTCCACGTCGTCGCTCAACGGGTCGAATACCAGCTGGTCGAGGCTGACCGTCACGCCGCAACGGCCGGCGAACGCCATTTCGCATACCGTCGCGAACAGCCCGCCATCGGAACGGTCGTGGTAGGCGAGCAGCAAGCGTTGTGAATTCAGGCTTTGAATAGCGTGAAAGAAATTCTTCAACTGAACGGCGGAATCCACGTCCGGCGCGGCATTGCCGAATCTCGAGTAGACCTGCGCAAGAATCGAACCGCCGAGCCGGTTCCTGCCGCCGCCAAGGTCGATCAGGAGCAGCTCGGTTTCTCCCGCATCGGTGCGCAGCCGCGGCGTGAGCGTGGCGCGGGCGTCCTCGACCGCCGCGAAGGCCGAGACGACGAGCGACAGTGGCGCAACCACTTCCTTCGCAGCGCCGCCCTCCTGCCACGCGGTGCGCATCGAGAGCGAATCCTTGCCCACCGGAATCGCCACGCCGAGCGCGGGGCACAGCTCCAGGGCGACCGCGCGCACTGTATCGAACAGCGCCGCGTCTTCGCCGGGCGAGCCGGCGGCGGCCATCCAGTTGGCCGACAGCTTGACCCGGTCGAGCGGGCCGACCCGCGCCGCGGCGAGGTTGGTCAGCGCTTCGCCCACCGCCATGCGGCCGGAGGCGGGACCGTCGATCAGCGCCAGCGGCGCGCGCTCGCCGATCGCGAACGCCTCGCCCGCATAGCCTTCGAAATCCAGCAGCGTCACGGCGCAATCGGCCACCGGCAGCTGCCAGGGCCCGACGAACGGATCGCGCGAGCAGAGCCCGCCCACCGTGCGGTCGCCGATCGCGATGAGAAAGGTCTTGTCCGCCACCGCCGGGTGGCGCAGCACGCGGTAGGCCGCCTCCTTCAGTTCGATGCCGTCCAGCGACAGCGCTGCGAGGGCGGGCGCGGCCCGCTTCACGTCGCGCAGCATCTTCGGCGGCTTGCCCAGAACGATCGAAAGATCGATGTCCACTGGTTTCTCTTGCAGAAGTAAATCCTCCACTACCAGCTTGCCGTCGGAACTTGCCGTGCCCAGAACGGCGAACGGGCAGCGCTCGCGCGCACAGATGACATCGAAGGCCTTTAGGTCCGCAGAGGCGATCGCGAGCACGTAGCGCTCCTGCGCCTCATTGCACCAGACTTCGCGCGGCGACATGCCGCTGTCCTCCGACGGCGCCGCACGCAGGTCCAGGCGCGCGCCGTGGCCGGCCGCATGCACCAGCTCGGGAAAGGCGTTCGACAGGCCGCCGGCGCCGACGTCGTGGATCGACAGGATCGGATTGGCCGCGCCGAGCTGCGAGCAGCGGTCGATCACTTCCTGCGCGCGGCGCTGCATCTCGGCGTTGCCGCGCTGCACCGAGTCGAAGTCCAGGTCCTCGGTATTCGCTCCGGCGCGCATCGAGGAGGCCGCGCCGCCGCCCATGCCGATCAGCATGCCCGGGCCGCCGAGCTGGATCAGCAGCGCCTTTGCGTCGAATACTTTCTTCGCACAATTCTCAAACGAAACATTGCCGACGCCGCCCGCGAGCATGATCGGCTTGTGGTAGCCGCGCTGCGCGCCGCCCACCGCCTGCTCGAAGGTACGGAAGTAGCCGGCGAGGACCGGGCGGCCGAATTCGTTGTTGAACGAAGCCGCGCCGATCGGCGCCTCGAGCATGATCTGCAGCGCCGATACGATGCGGCCCGGCCGGCCGTAGTTCTCCCGCTCCCAGGGCTGCACGGCGCCCGGGATGCGCAGATTGGAGACCGAGTAGCCGACCAGCCCCGCCTTGGGTCTGGCGCCGCGACCGGTCGCGCCCTCGTCTCGGATCTCGCCGCCCGCGCCCGTGGCCGCGCCGGGGAAAGGCGAGATCGCAGTGGGATGATTGTGGGTTTCGCACTTGGCTACGTAATGGGTCAGTTCTTCCTTCGAGCAGTACACCCCGTCGGTTCCGGGAAAAAACCGCTGCGCGACGGATCCCTCAAGAATGGCGGCATTGTCGGCGTAGGCCATCACGGTGCCCTGCGGATTCGCCGCGTGCGTGTGCCGGATCATCGCGAACAGCGACTGCGGCATGCGCTCGCCGTCCACGATCCAGTCGGCATTGAAGATCTTGTGGCGGCAATGCTCGGAGTTGGCCTGCGCGAACATGGTCAGCTCGGCATCCGTCGGATCGCGCCTGAGCTCCCGGTAGGCGTCGCGCAGGTAGTCGATCTCCTCTTCGTTCAGCGCCAGGCCGAGGCGCGCGTTCGCGCCGTCGAGTTCACTCAGCGCAACCCGCTCCAGCGGCCGTGGCGCGACGTGCCGGAACATGCCGTGCGCTTCGTCCAGCGAACCAAGCACGCTCTCGGTCATGCGATCGTGAAGCAGCGCGCCGATCCCTGGCCGATCAAGATCTCCCGATGCCTGGACAAAGAACAGAGTCCCGCGTTCAATCCTGCGCACCCGCGCAAGACCGCAATTGCGGGCGATGTCGGTCGCCTTGGAAGACCAGGGCGAAATGGTGCCCAACCGGGGCACCACCAGGAATGGTTCCCCCTCGGGGGTTCCGTCGGCAAGCGGTCTGCCGTAGCGCAGCAACCGCTCCAGCAGAGGGCGCTCCTCCGGCGCGGGCTCGGCATCGGCCTCGACGAAATGCCAGAATTCGGCCGCCAGGCCGCGCACCGCGGGCTGCGCGACCTTGAGTTCCTTTACCAGCTTGGCGAGGCGGAAGTCCGACAGCGCGCGGGCGCCGCGAAAACGGAGAACGGCGGGCTTGGTCACTTCCTGATCACGGGATCCTGCAGCTTGCCGGAAACGTTCAACGTCGCGCGCAGCGTCTGGTTCGGCGTTTTCACGTCCGCCAGGATCCGCCCCGAGAGCCCGCCGCTGGCGTCCACGTTGATGCTCGCGCCGGCATTCATGGCGCCCGCGGCGATGGCGACGTTGGTGATCTGGACCGCGCCCTTGTCGTACACGCCCTGGCCGGTCAGCTCGCTGAAGATGGTCCGGCCGCCAGTCTGCGCGCCGCCGGTCTGCAGCGCGCGCGTCAGGTCGAAGCTGCCGAGCACGCCCTTCTCGATCTTGAATTCGCCCTGCAGCCGCGCGGTTTCGAACAGTTTCGCTGGCGTGCTGCCCGCCATGGTGTAGGCGCCGCGCCCGTCGACCTTGCCCTCGGACACCAGCGCCGGCGCGAAAACCGCGACCTTGACGCCGCGCGAGCGTACTTCGCCCTCCACGGTCCAGGTCGAGCCCCAGCGGATCCGCGCGCTGCCGCCGATCACGCCATCGAAGGCGCGGCCGTCGAACTCCGAGCTGGTCACGCCCTGGCGGTTGGCCGTGCCTTTCATGCTGAACTCCGACAGCGTCAGCGCCGGCACGAAGGGTATCGCCAGCGACTCGGCGCTGATCTCGAAGCCGACCTCGCTGCCCTTCGGCGAGAGCTGCACGCTCAGCTTGTCGGGGCCGCGCAGCGTCAGCGACTGCAGCGAACCGTCGCCCGACACCAGCGCATCCACATCCAGCGGCGGCAGCTTGAGCGCCCCCTCGAGGTTCGCCTGCCTGATCTCGACGCGCCCGATGCGGAAATTCGCGCCGGCGGCCTTGCCCAGCACCGCATCGGCGAGCTGCGCCTGCGACAGCGAGACCCCGTCGAGCTCGACGCGATTGAAGGCCTTGCGCGCGCCGAACAGCGAGCCCACCTCCGGGAAACCTCGCACATGCCGGATCTTCACCGCATCGCCGATCGACACGCCTTCGAAATTCATCTGGATGCCGGTGATCAACGACAGCCGCGCCGAGGCGATCTTCACCGGCGCGCCCAGCGCTTCCGCTGCCGCCTTCTCGTAATCCGCCGTGGACACCGGCATCACGTGCAGCACGCCGACGCCGCCCACCAGCAGCACCGACAGCCCGATTGCGGCAGGCTTGCCCCAGCTTCTCGGCCGGCCGGTCGCGACCACGACGGCCGGCTGCTCGCGCGCCAGCTTGCGCGCTCTTTCCGCCAGCGCCTTCTGGTCGCGCTTGACGTCGTCCATGTCGAGGTCGTCGTCCGTGACCCCGATGTCGTCGTCGCCCGCGCCTTTCCCCCTCACCGCAGCCGCCCGGGCTGCTTTCTCCGCGGCCTGCTTGGCGGCGAGGGCTTCCTTCGCCTTGCGCTTGCGGTCGGCTTCCTCCTGTTTGAGCCGCTCCTCATCCTCGCGTGCATTGCGCTCGGCTTCTTCCTGCGCGCGCCGCTCCTCTTCTTCCCTGCGGCGGCGCTCCTCTTCGTCGCGGCGCTTTTTATCGGCCTCTTCCCTTGCCTTGCTCTCGGCAGCCTCCTTCGCCCTGCGCTCGGCCTCGGCTTTCGCTTTGCGCTCCGCCTCCTCCTTGGCGCGCTGCTCCTCTTCTTCGCGCTTGCCGAAGGAATCCAAATCCGCGAGCAGATCATCGCCAATACCGCCGCCGGCCGCCGCGGCAGGCGGTGGAGATGGGGGCGGCGGCGCAACGACAGGATCGATCGAGGGCAAGGATGCCGAAGTCGCAGCAGCCTGCGCCGCGCGCGCCCGGGCATCGGCCTCGTCGCGCGCACGACGCTCCGCGTCGTCCTTTGCCCGGCGCTCGGCTTCCTCTTTTGCGCGGCGCTCGTTCTCGTGGCGCCGCCCGCGCTCCTCTTCGTCGCGCTTTTTCCGGTCGGCCTCGTCCCTCGCCCTGCGCTCGGCGTCGTCCTTGGCGCGCCGCTCTTCGTCCGCCTTGCGCCGGCGCTCGTCTTCCTCGCGCCGCTTGCGGTCTTCCTCCTCGCGCGCACGACGCTCCGCGGCGTCCTTCGCCCGCTCGGCTTCTTCCTTGGCGCGCCGCTCCTCGTCTTCCTTGCGGCGGCGCTCGTCCGCCTCGCGCCGCTTGCGGTCCTCTTCGGCGCGCCGGCGGTCGTCCTCCTCACGCCGTTTGCGGTCTTCTTCCTCGCGCGCCTTGCGCTCCTCGTCCAGCTTGGCCTTCATCTCGGCTTCCAGCCGCAGGCGCAGTTCCTCGGCGTCCCGCTTCGCCTTTTCCGCCAGCTCCTTGCGTGCCCGTTCGCCGGCCTCCGCCGCGCGCCGCTCGGCGTCCTCGCGCGCCTTGCGCTCGGCTTCAAGCTTCGCGTTCAGGTCCGCCTCGAGCCGCGCCTTGTCTTCCGCCTCCCTGCGCGCCCGGTCCAGCGCCTCGCGCTCGCGCTCCGCCGCCGCCGAGGCCGTGGCCCTGGCCTCGGCTTCGGCCTTGGCCTTGACCTCGGTCGCCATGCGCACCGCTGCTTCACGCGCCGCCTTGACCTTGGCGTCGGCTTCGGCGTGCGTCTTCGCATCCGCTTCGGCGCGCGCGCGCGCTTCCGCTTCTGCCCTGGCCGTCGCTTCCGCGGCAGCCCGCGCCTTCGACTCGGCGTCGGCTTTCGCCCTGGCTTCGGCGGCTGCCCGCGCCTTCGCTTCGGCTTCCGCTTTTGCCTTTGCTTCGACTTCCTGGCGCCCCCGGTAGTCGAGCGCCTGCTGTTCCTTGGCCTTGCGCTCCGCGTCGGCGCGCGCCGCCGCCGCGAGGTCGACTTGCGGGGGCTTGGGCGCGGCGGACGCCGGCGCCTTCGGCGGCAGCTTGACTGCCTGCGTGAAATCCATGTCGTCGCCGTCGTCCGCCTTGGACGGCGCGGACTTCGCCGCCGGCGCAGCGGGGCGCGCGGTTGGCGCGGCGGGCTGGGAGCCCGAGGACACCTCGCGGATGAAGCCGTCCTTGTCGAGCTGCTGGATCAGGGCCTCGAACTTCGGCGCCGCCAGCTTCTCGAACTTTTCGTGCACCTCGGAAAGGCGGGTCTTGCCGTCGATGGCGGATAGCACCGCCCGGTCGGCGCGCGACAGGTGGCTGGTCTTGCCGGACGCTTCCTGCACGCCCTTGCCGGTCTTGGAGAATATCGCGGAGAGGTTCAAGCGCCTGGGGCTCTGATGGGGCGCGCTATTATAGCTATAAGTGGCGGTTTTTCAGGCTTCATTTCCATTCACAGTCCATGGATAGGGTCGAGTGCGTCGTGATCGGCGCCGGGGCGGTCGGCCTGGCCGTCGCGCGCGCGCTCGCGATGGCGGGCCGCGAAGTCGTCATCCTGGAAGCCGAGGACGCCATCGGCACCCATACCAGCTCGCGCAATTCCGAGGTGATCCATGCCGGCATCTACTATCCGAAGGGGTCCCTGAAAGCGCGCTCCTGCGTCGCAGGACGCCAGCGCCTGTACAGGTATTGCGAGGAACACGGGGTGCCGTACCGGCGCTGCGGGAAATTAATTGTCGCCACGAATGAAGGTCAGGCTTTTCATTTGCAAGAAATTTTAAAAAAATCACGCGAAAACGGCGTCACCGACGTGGTCGACCTGCCGGCGGCGGCGGCCATGCGTATGGAGCCGGCGCTGCATTGCGTCGCGGCGCTGCACTCGCCCTCCAGCGGGATCATGGACAGCCACGCACTGATGCTCGCCTACCTGGGCGACGCCGAGGCCGCCGGGGCCGTGCTGGCGCTGAAGAGCCCTTTGCAGGGTTGTCGTTTTTCTTCCGGGGAGTTTTTCCTGCGCGTGGGCGGGGAAGAGCCACTGGAAATAAGAACAAACATTCTCGTCAACAGCGCCGGGCTGCGCGCGCCGAGCGTCGCGCGCCGGATCGAGGGCTTTCCCGCGGACAAAGCACCGCCGGAGCTCTACGCCAAGGGCAACTACTATTCGCTCACCGGGCGGCCGCCCTTTTCGCGCCTGGTTTACCCCGTGCCCGAGCCCGGGGGCCTGGGCGTGCACGTCACTCTGGACCTCGCCGGCCAAGCGCGTTTCGGGCCCGATGTCGAATGGGTCGAGCACATCGGCCGTGCGATGGACTATGCGGTGGACCCGCGCCGCTCGGAGCGCTTTTACGCGGCCATCCGGCGCTACTGGCCTGGCCTGCCGGACGGCGCACTGGCGCCGGGCTACGCCGGCATCCGCCCCAAGATTTCCGGGCCGCAGGAGCCGGCGGCCGATTTCCTCATCCAGGGCCCCGCCGAGCACGGCGTGCGGGGGCTGGTGAACCTGTTCGGCATCGAGTCGCCAGGATTGACAGCGTCGCTCGCGTTAGCCGATGATGTGGCCGCCCTTCTGAACGACTGACCCCGGAGAACTCCATGATGCTCAAGCCCTTGCTCGTTTCGTTCGCGGCCTTCGCCCTGAGCGCCGCCGCGCAGGCCCAGACCAAGTGGGACATGCCCACGCCCTATCCCGAGGGCAATTTCCACACCGTCAACATAAAGCAGTTCATCGAGGACGTGAAGAACGCGACCGGCGGACAGCTCGACATGACGGTGCACTCGAATCAGTCTCTCATCAAGCATCCCGACATGCTGCGCGCGGTCTCGACCGGCCAGGTGAACATCGCCGAGTTCCTGCTCGGCCAGTTCGGCAACGAGGAGGCGGTATTCAATGCCGACAACATTCCGTTCCTCGCGGCGGGATACGACAACGCCTGGAAGCTCTACCAGGCGCAGAAACCGGCGCTGGAGAGAAAGCTGCAGGGCCGCGGCCTGAGGCTGCTTTATTCGGTCGCCTGGCCCGGGCAGGGGATCTACACCAAGGTCCCGCTGAAGTCCGTGGACGACCTCAAAGGGCAGAAGATCCGGACCTACAGCCCGGTGACGGCGCGCCTGTTCGAGCTGCTCGGCGCCAGCCCGACGGTGATCCAGGCCTCCGAGATCCCGCAGGCGTTCGCGACGGGAACGATCAGCGGAATGATCACCTCTTCGGTCACGGGCAGCGATTCCAAGGCGTGGGAGTTCGTCAAGAACTACTACAACACGAGCGCGATGCATCCCAAGAACGTGGTCGCGATCAACGAGCGCACCTACCAGCGCCTGCCCACTGCGCAGCAGCAGGCGCTCGGCCGGGCCGCGGCCACGGCCGAGAAGCGCGGCTGGGGCCTGTCGCGCGAGCGCGAGGCGAGCGCAAACAAGCAACTCGCCGACAACGGCGTGACGGTGCACAAGCCCGACGCGGCGATGATGGCCGCTTACGGCAAGGTCGGGGAGGCCATGCTGGGCGACTGGCTGAAGTCGACCGGCGCCGACGGCGAGGCGATCGTCAAAGCCTACCGCGGCAAGTAGCCGCCGATAGTCGGGTGTGAAGCGCGCACTCGACTTGCTTTACTCCTTCAGCGGCGGCCTCGCCGCCGTCTGCCTCGCGGGCATCGCCATCCTGATGCTGGTGCAGGCGGTCGGCCGCGAGTTCGGGCTGCTGATCCGCGGCGCCGACGACATCACCTCCTGGCTGTGCGCGGCGGCGGCGTTCCTCGCGCTCGGGCACACCTTCCGGCACGGCGAGCTGGTGCGGGTGGGACTGTTCATCGACCTGCTGGCACCCGGCGCGCGGCGCATCGCGGAGATCGTCTCGCTCACGGTGGCGGCGCTGTTCGTCGGCTACATGGCCTGGGCGGTCACCAGGTTCGTCTACGAGAGCTGGAAATTCAACGAGGTCGCGCAGGGTCTGGTGAAGATCCCGATCTGGATCCCGCAACTGTGTTTCGTACTGGGAGTCCTGATTCTTCTGGTGGCGATTCTCGACGAATTGATTCTTGTCATCGGAAAACAGAAACCCGCCTACCAGCGCGCCGAAGAAGACCGGCGCGCGCGCGGCGACTATTCGGAAATGGCATAGCTTTGGGCACCCTTACCGTCGCGCTGATCCTCATGGCGCTCCTGTTCGTGCTGCTCGCGGGCGGCGTCTGGATCGCGATTTCGCTGGGCGCGGTCGCCTGGTTCGGCCTGCAGTTCTTCACCTCGACGCCGCCCGAGGTCAACCTGTTCCAGACCTTCTGGGGCTCGAGCGCTTCGTGGACCCTCGCCGCGCTGCCCCTCTTCATCTGGATGGGCGAGATCCTTTACCGGACCAAGCTCTCCGAGGAGATGTTCGAGGGCCTGGCGCCCTGGCTTACCTGGCTGCCCGGCCGGCTGATGCACGTCAACGTGCTCGCCTGCGGCATCTTCGGCACCGTGTCGGGCTCCTCGGCCGCCACCTGCGCCACCATCGCCAAGGTGGCGCTGCCGGAGCTCAAGAAGCGCGGCTACGACGAGAAAACGGCGCTCGGCTCGCTGTGCGGCGCGGGCACGCTTGGCATCCTGCTGCCGCCTTCGATCATCATGGTGGTCTACGCGGTGGCGGCGGAAGTGTCGATCCTCAAGGTGTTCCTCGCGGGCTTTCTGCCGGGATTCCTGCTGATGGCGCTGTTCTCCGGCTACATCATCGTCTGGGCCTGGCTCCATCCGGGCAAGACACCGCGCGAGGACATGAAGCTCAGCTTCGGCGAGAAGCTCTACAGGAGCCGGCACCTGATTCCCTGCGTTCTGCTGATCGTGTTCATCGTCTGGGTGATGGTGATCGGCTGGGCCACCGCGACCGAATCGGCCGCCTACGGCGTGCTGGGGTCGCTCGGCATCGCCTGGTGGGCGGGCGGCCTCAGCCGCGAAACCTTCTGGCAAAGCCTGATGGGCGCGACGCGCCTGTCGTGCATGATCATGTTCATCCTCGCCGGCGCCGCGTTCCTTTCTTCCTGCATGGCGTTCACCGGCATCCCCAAGGCGCTCGCCGCCTGGGTGGCGTCGCTGGAACCCAACAAGTACACGCTGATCGCGGTGCTCGCCGGCATCTACATCCTGCTCGGCACCGCGCTCGACGGCGTCTCGATGATCGTGCTCACTACCTCGATCGTGATTCCGATGATCGAGAAGGCGGGCATCGACCTGGTCTGGTTCGGCATCTTCATCGTGCTGCTGGTCGAAATCGCCGAGGTGACGCCGCCGCTCGGCTTCAACCTGTTCGTACTTCAGACCATGAGCGGCCGGGACAGCAATTACGTCGCCTATGCGTCGATACCGTTCTTCGCCATGATGGTGCTGTGCATCGCGCTGATCACGGTGTTTCCGCAGATCGCCACCTGGCTGCCCGACGCCCTTCTGGGCAAGCCCAAGTGATCGTCGTCCATCACCTCAACAATTCGCGTTCGCAGCGCATCCTCTGGCTGCTGGAAGAGCTGGGCCTGGCGTACGAGGTGCAGCGCTACCAGCGCGACGCGAAAACCATGCTCGCGCCGCCGGAGCTGCGCGCGGTGCATCCGCTCGGCAAATCGCCCGTGATAACGGACGGCGACGTCACGCTCGCGGAGTCTGGAGCGATTATCGAATATCTTGTTTCCCGCTATGACAACGGAAACCTAGTCCCAAAGGACAAAAGTCCACAACATCTCCGCTATGTCTACTGGATGCACTTCGCCGAAGGCTCGGCGATGCCGCCGCTGCTGATGAAGCTGATCTTCGACCGCATCGAGAAAGGGCCGATGCCGTTTTTCGCGCGGCCCATCGCACGCGCCATCGCCGGCAAGGCCAGGAGCGGCTTCGTGCAGCCGAACATCGACCGCATCCTCGATTTCATGGAGGCCGAGCTCGGCGGGCACGCCTGGTTCGCGGGCGCGCAGTTCAGCGCCGCCGACATCCAGATGAGCTTTCCGCTCGAAGCCGCCGCCGTGCGCGGCGGCCTGAACGAAAGCAGGCCGAGGCTCTGGGCCTTCCTCAAGGCCATTCACGCGCGCCCCGCCTACCAGCGCGCGCTGGAAAAAGGCGGCAAGTACGAGCTGCTGCGCTGACATGCCGCGACCTGTCTACCTCACGTCCGACATCCGCCGCATCGAGGCAGCGGCCGGGAGCGTTTCCCCTCCCCTCATGGAGCGGGCGGGCGCGGCGGCGGCGGAACTCGCCGCCACGCTGTCGCCGGACACCGGCAAGGAGGCCTTGGTTCTCGCCGGCCCCGGCAATAACGGCGGCGACGCGAGAATTGTTGCGAGAATTTTGCAAGAAAAGTTCTTCAGAGTCACCCTCGCGGACACGACAAACCATCCTCCTGATAAAAAATACAATCTGGTCATCGACGGCCTGTTCGGCATCGGCCTCGCCCGGCCGATCGAGGGCGACTACGCGAAGCTCGTGGCATACGCCAACGCGCAAGGCTGCCCGGTGCTTGCGCTGGACATACCGAGCGGACTGCACTCGGATACCGGGCAGGTCCTCGGCTGCGCGGTGCGCGCGACCCACACCATCACGTTCATCGGCTTGAAGCCCGGCCTGCTGACGCTCGATGGCCCGGACCATTGCGGACAGGTTACTGTTTCAGGTCTTGAACTCAAACCCGATTCCCTCGAGACCGGACATGGCTGGCTTGCCGAACCCGCTCTGTTCGCGAACATACTCAAACCCCGGCTGCGCAATTTCCACAAGGGCATGGCCGGTTCGCTCGCGGTCATCGGCGGCGCAGCGGGCATGGCGGGAGCGGCGGTGCTAGCGGGACGCGCCGCGCTCCGGCTCGGGGCCGGCCGCGTCTATGCCGGGCTGCTGGAAGAGCACGCTCTCGACCCGGGCGCACCGGAACTCATGCTGCGCCATCCCGACGACGCGCTCGGCCTCGACCTGGATGCGATCGTGATCGGTCCGGGGCTGGGGCGGAGCGAGCGCGCCGAGACGCTGCTCGGCGCGGTGCTCGCCAGCGACATCCCCTGCGTCATCGACGCCGACGCGCTCAACCTGATCGCGGAGAACGAAGACCTGCGCAAAGCCTGCGCGCGCCGCAGCGCGGAAACCCTGCTCACGCCGCACCCGGCCGAAGCCGCGCGGCTGCTCGCAGAAACGACCGCGCAGGTGCAGGCCGACAGGCTCAAGGCCGCGCGTGCGCTTGCCGCCAACCTGAACGCGCACGTGGTTCTCAAGGGCAACGGCAGCATCCTCATCGCACGCGACGGCCATTGGTTCATCAACGCTTCGGGCAACCCCGGCATGGCCTCCGCCGGCATGGGCGACGTGCTGTCGGGATTCCTCGGCGCCCTGCTCGCGCAGAAATACAGCGGCGAAACCGCCCTGGTCCTCGGCACCCACCTGCACGGCTGCGCTGCCGACGAATGTTCCCGATCGGGAACAGGCCCGGTCGGCCTTACCGCAGGGGAACTCATCGACCCCGCGCGGCGGATCTGGAACAGCTGGCTTGGCGGCTAGCCCTCAGGCCGCGCGCACGCGCGCTTTCGGCTCGGGGTACGGGTAGAGCATATTGAAGGCGATCGACTGCTGGTTGGCCTGCACGATGCGCACGTGCTCGCGCTTGAGTTCGCGCGCGTGGCGCACGCCGCAGGAGTGCGCGATCATGTCAATCTCGCGGTTGATGCCGTTGCAGTAGTTGGCGACGCGCAGGTATTTCTCCTCCACCACCAGCGCGCGCTGCAGGCGCTTGTTGTGCGTGGTGACGCCGGTCGGGCAGGTATTCTGGTGGCAGCGCAGCGCCTGGATGCAGCCGAGCGAGAACATGAAGCCGCGCGCGGTGTTGATGAAATCCGCGCCCGCGGCGAGCGCCCAGGCGGCGCGCGCCGAAGTGACGAGTTTTCCCGCGGCGATGACCCGCACGCGCTGGCGCAGGCCCGATTCGATCAGCGAATCCGCCACGCGCGGCAACGCTTCGTCGATCGACAGGCCCATGTGATCGGCGAGCGCCTGCGGCGCGGCGCCCGAGCCGCCTTCGCCGCCGTCGATGGTGAGGAAGTCCGGCGCGAATTCCAGGCCGCGGCGCTGCACGGCTTCGCCCAGCTCGTTCATGAAGCGCCAGCCGCCGATCGCGGTCTTGACGCCCACCGGCCGGCCGGTGAGGTCGCGGATCCAGGCGATCTTGTCCAGCAGCTCGTTCATGTTCGAGATGTCGCGGTGCCGGTTCGGGCTGATGGAGTCGCGCCCTTCCGGGATGCCGCGGATCTGCGCGATTTCCGCGGTCACCTTCCTCGCCGGCAGCACGCCGCCCTTGCCCGGCTTGGCGCCCTGGGAGAGCTTGATCTCGAAGGCCTTGACCACCTTCGAGAGTTCCACCAGGCGGTCCGGATTCAAGTTGCCCTGCGCATCCCTGACGCCGTACTTGGCGGTGCCGATCTGCATGATGACGTCGCAGCCGCCTTCGAGGTGGTAGGGCGAGAGCCCGCCTTCGCCGGTGTCCATCCAGCAGCCGGCCACCGCGGCGCCGCGCGAGAGCGACCGCACGGCAGGCGCCGAGATGGCGCCGAAGCTCATGCCGCTGATATTGACGATCGAGCGCCCCTCGAACGGGATCTTCGCGTAGCCCTCGCCAAGCGTGAGCGACGGCGTCGGCAGCCGCTCCTCCTCCAGCACCGGGAAGGGGTGATTGACGAAGATCAGCGCGCCCGACTGGTGCAGGTCGTAGGTCGAGCCGAAACCGAGGATGCCGCCCTCGTTCTTCGCCAGACGGTAGACCCAGCCGCGCGTCGAGCGGTTGAACGGCATCTCGTCGCGGTCGCCGGCGAAGAAGTACTGCCGGAAATACTCGCCCAGCTCCTCGAAGAAATAGCGCAGCCGCCCGATCACCGGGTAGTTGCGCAGCACCCCGTGCTTCTTCTGCGTGATGTCCCGGATGAAAACAAACACGAGTGCGCCGATCGCCGCGAAAGCTGCCAGCGTGCCGATCCCGTACGACAGGATGTCCATCACCATGCGGCGCTCCCTCCAGAGGGAGGAATGATAGTCGAAAACCGGGTTTGCCTTGCCGCGGCGGCGCCAGCCGGAGCACAATGCTCTGTAGCGGCGGGGGTCGCCGGCTATGAAGAGGCTTTCAATCTCACCTTAGGGGGACCGCAATGGCAAAGTACATCGTGTTGGTCAATTTCACCGATCAGGGAATCCGCACCGTCACCGAGTCCGTCAAGCGGGCCAAAGCCAGCGTGTCGACGTTCGACAAGCACGGCGCAAAGAAAATCGCCCAGTATTGGACGCTCGGCGCGCACGATATCGTGATCGTGCTGGAAGCGCCGAACGACGAGGCTGCGATGCGGGGCTGTCTTGCTGTCGGCAAGCTGGGCAACGTGCGCACGACGACGATGCGCGCCTTCACCGCGGATGAAATGGAGGCGGTCACCTCCGGGCTCTGAATCCCGGTGCGCGAAGCGGGCTCCTTGCCCGAAGAGGCCGGCGGCGGGCTGCGCGCGCTGCTGCGCGCGACGCCGCCGTTCGACCGTCTGCCCGCGGAGGTTTTGCACAAGCTGTGCGCGCGCATGACCCGCGTGCGGGTACCCGCGGGGCAGGCTCTGTACGAGAAGAACGACCGCAGCGATGCGATGTACATCGTCATCGCCGGGCGAGCGCAGGCCGTCGCCGATTCGCCGGGCGCGGCGCAGAGCGCGCCCGGAGACTTCGCGCCCGGCAAGCTCATCGGCGAAGTCCAGTTTCTGGTCGGGGGCCGGCGCGCGACGACGGTGCGCGCCCGCGTCGACAGCGAATTCGCGTGCCTCGCGAAATCCGACCTGGAGGCGATTGCGCTCGAGGCGCCGCAGTTGGTCACGACGCTGGGCGATCTCATCCGCAAGAGCCTGCGGCACGAGCAGCTGCAACGCGTGCTGAAAGACATGCTTGGCGAGCTGGACGACCCGACCCTGCGGCGCATCGAGGGCGATCTCGAATGGTCCGAATTGCGCAGGGGCGAGGCGCTGTTCCGGCAAGGCGATGCAAGCGACTGCATGTATATCGTGGTGAGCGGCCGCCTGATTGGCGTGCGCGAGACCGGCAGGGGCGAGGAGCTTGCGGTCGAATTCGGACGCGGCGACACCATCGGCGAGATGGGATTTTTCACCGACGCGCCGCGCTCACTCGCGATTTACGCGCGCCGGACCAGTCACCTGGTGCGTTTCTCGCGACCCGTGTTCGACCGGCTCAGCCACGATCACCCGCAGGCGATGCTCTACATCATGCGGCTCCTGATCCGGCGCCTGCAGCGGGCCTCGGGCTATGTGCGCGCAACCTTCGAACGCGCCAACATCGTGGTGCTGCCGATCAGCCCTGGCGCAAACGCTGCGGTATTCACCGAGCGCCTGATAAACACGTTGCGCCCGCACGGCGAGACCTTGTACGTCAGCTCGGCGCGCCTGGACGCCTTTCTTGGCGTTCAGGGATTCGCGCAGACCCCTTCGAACAGCCCGCTCGATCTCGCGCTCGATGCCGGGCTCGACGACCGCGAGTCGGGCTTCCGCTATGCGGTCTACGAATGCGATCCCGCCGACACGCCCTGGACGCGCCGCTGCGTGGAGCGCGCCGACCGCATTCTCTTGCTCGGGGATCCCGCGGCAACGGCGGCGCTGTCGCACCTGGAACGCGATCTGCTCGGCGAGGAACCGGGGCTGGTCGCGGCCCGCCGCACCCTCGTCCTGCTGCACCCCGAGACGACCGGGCTGCCTTCCGGGACCGGCGCGTGGCTCGCGCCGCGCCGGCTCGAGGGCCATCACCACCTGCGCTGCGATCGCGAGCCCGATTTCGAACGCCTGGCGCGGTTTCTCACCGGCAACGCAATCGGCGCGGTGCTGGGCGGCGGCGGCGCGCGCGGCTTCGCTCACATCGGCGTGATCCGCGCGTTGCGCGAAGCGGGTGTCCCGATCGACCTGATCGGCGGCACATCGATGGGCGCGCTGATCGCCGCGCAACCTGCGCTCGGCTGGAGCGACGAGACGATGCTCAGCCTGAACCTCAAGTCGTTCGTCGAATCGAGGCCCGTCACGCTGCGCGACTATACGGTTCCGGTGTATTCGCTGGTCAGGGGGCGTAACGTAGAGAAAGGCCTGAGGGAGCGCTATGGCGACGCGTGCATCGAGGATCTCTGGATCAGCTACTTCTGCGTCTCCAGCGATCTCACCCGGGCGAGGACCAAGGTGCATCGCCATGGCCCGATCTGGAAGGCGGTGCGCGCCAGCATCGGCCTGCCCGGCGTTTTCGAGCCGGTGGTGGACGGCAAGCATCTGCTGGTCGACGGTGCGGTATTGAACAATCTGCCGGGTGACGTGATGCGCCGGCTCGGCGGCGGCTGGGTGATCGCCGTTGATGTCAGCCCGGAGCGCGACCTCGAGGTCCGCGGCGAGCGGCTGCCCTCGCCGTGGAAGGTGCTAATGGGCTGGTTCCTTCCGTTCCTCAAGCCTCCGCATCACCCGAACATCTTCGATCTGATGATGCGCACCACGCTGCTCGGCAGCATCCAGAAGACGGAAACCGTGAAAAAATCAGTGGACCTCTATATCCAGCCACCGTTGAACCGCTTCCGCATGAACCAATTCAAGGCGCTCGAGCAAATAGCCGAGGCAGGTTACGACCACGCGAGCGTGGCGCTGAAGGAATGGCTGAGTACGCGGCCCGAGGTCGGGCGGTTCACGCGCCGCTGAGCGCAACCAGACTCAGGATTTCAGCTTGCGAACGACAGCGTAGATCTGGGCGGCGTGGTGCTTGGGGTTGACTCCGTAGGCGGCGTGCCGGATCACGCCTTTCTTGTCGATCACGAAGGTGGAGCGCACGAGACACTCGCGCCGCACGCCGTCCATCTCCTTTTCCTGCAGCACCCCGTAGCGACGGCAGACCTCGCCTTCCGGGTCCGACAGCAGGCCGATGGACAGGCCGTGCTTGTCGCGAAACTCGGCGTGCGTCAGGCAGTCGTCGCGTGACACGCCGAGGATCACGCAGTTGCGGCGGCCGAACTCGCCCTCGTGGTCCGAGAACTCTGCCGCCTCCAGCGTGCAGCCGGGCGTGTTGTCGCGCGGATAGAAATACAGCACGATGTGCTTCTTGCCAAGGAACGAAGACAACTCGACCGCCTGCATGTCGGCGTCCGGCAGCGTGAATTCGGGGGCGTTCTGGCCTGGTTGCAGCATGAGATGGGCTGCGGGAAATTTTATGCTTGCACCTGCGTTTGACAAGCCCTGCGCCGCCGTTTTGTCGCACCCTCGCCACATCTATAATCAATTGATGGAAGAAGCGCCGCTAGGGGGCTTGTCGCCGCAGGTTTTTTTGCGCCGCTACTGGCAGAAGCGCCCGCTGCTGGTACGCCGTGCGCTGCCGGGATTCCGTGGCGTGATCGGCAAAGCGGCGCTGTTTGCGCTGGCGGCGCGCGATGACATCGAATCCCGTCTGGTGCAACGGCGCAAGCGCGGCTGGCAGGTGACGCACGGGCCGCTGCCCCGCTCAATTCTCGCCCGGGCGGCGCATCGCAACGGAAATCGCGACTGGACCGTGCTCGTCAACGGCGTGAACTGCCAAAGCGAGGCCGCGGAGCGCCTGCTGCGGCGCTTCGCCTTCGTGCCCCAGGCGCGGCTCGACGACCTGATGGTGAGCTACGCCGCGCCCGGCGGCGGGGTCGGGCCGCATTTCGATTCCTACGACGTGTTCCTGCTGCAGGGCGAGGGCCGGCGCATCTGGCGCCTCGCCCGCGCACGGCATTTCGACCTGGTCGCCGGCGCGCCGCTGCAATTGATAGCCGGCTTCCGCGCCGAGGAAGAACTCCTGCTCGAGGCTGGCGACTTGCTCTACCTGCCGCCCGGCTGGGGCCACGATGGCGTCGCGCTCGACGCCTGCGTCAGCTGTTCGATCGGATTCCGCGCGCCGCGCGGCGCGGAGCTGGCCGCGGCGTTCCTCGACCACCTGCACGAGCGCGGCTTGCCGGACGCCGGCTACCGCGATCCCGCCCTGCGCGCGACCGCGCATCCCGGGCGGATCGGCAGCGACATGCTCCGCTTCGCGGAAAAACAGATAGAGCGCATACGCTGGCAGCGGTCCGAGGTGGCGGAATTCCTCGGACGGTTTCTGAGCACGCCCAAGCCCAATGTAGTCTTCAGGGGTTCGCGCAGAGGGAATTTCGACCTTGCCAGTTGTGAAGCAGTTCTCGAGGCAAAGACCCAATTGCTGTACCTGCGCACCCGCTTCTTCATCAACGGCGAATCGATCGTCCCGCGCGCTGGCCAGCGTCGCGCGCTGGCGCAGCTGG
>Ga0247727_10008796_pt1 | contig 18592 bp, 12 predicted proteins | sample WisWelCaveWW1625_FD_202498 | JGI IMG/M metagenome (GOLD analysis project Ga0247727, IMG submission 202498) | Biofilm microbial communities from Wishing Well Cave, Virginia, United States - WW16-25 | ecosystem: Environmental > Aquatic > Deep subsurface > Groundwater > Cave microbial mat | place... | reverse complement strand
TCATGAAACGCGTATTGGGCAGGCAGAAGCGGTCCTTCTTGTTCGCTGCCAGGTAGATGTGTGTGCCGGCGCTGGCGACCCAGCCCGTGCCGATCATGCGCACCTTCGGCTTCACGAAGCGCACGATGTCGTGGATCGAATCGCCGGCCTCGACGTGCCCACCCTCGGAGTGGATGAAGATGATGATCGGCTCGTCGCTCTCGGCCGCGAGCGCCAGCAGCTGGGCAGTGACGGTCTGTGCCAGGCGCGAGTCCACCTCGCCGTGGAGCAGGACGGTGCGCGACTGGAACAGCCGGTCGAAGATCTTGCCGGGCATCGGGGTCGGAAGCTGCGGCGTCTCTTTGTCGTCCGAGTCGTTCATCGGTCCTCCTGGCGGAGGGCGGAACGTAGCGGATCAGCCAGGAGCGGCGGCGGATCATCCGGCAGCCCGGGCGCGCGCCAGACGCCGTCCCCGTTTGAATCCACGAAGATCGGATTCGCGACCGCGAGCGGTGTGAAGCCGGGCGCGAGCGCCGACCAGGTCGCGTCGGGTGTGCCCTCCACCTCCACCACGAGGAAGCCGTCGTGCTCGAAGCGGACCTCTAGCTCCAGCGTTTCGCCACGCGCGACCCTGCGCGACGCCACGATCTCGGCGTCGCGATGCACGAGCAGGTGGTCTACCGGAACCCAGGGCGCAGCGTCCACGCGCACGCGGAGCGTTGCCGCACGCCCGGTGAAGCGTTCGCCCGGGCCGGCGTCGCCGAGGCGCATGTCGAGCAGCGGCCCGCTGGTGGCGAAGGCGCGTCCGCCCCGCAGCGCCGCGAAGAAGGCGGCCTCGTCGAAGCCCGCGATCGCGTCGCTCTCGACCGCGACGTAGGTGCGCGGCAGCCCCGGCAGCTCACCGGCGTGGTGCGAGTCGCTGTTGCCGACGCCTACGTGCACGACGCCTTGCAGCAGCAGCGACAGCCAGTCCGCACGCGTCTGCTGATAGCGCGGCACGCTCGGGCCGTTCAGCAGCTCGACGCCGTCGTAGTCGAGGTCGCGCAGCCCGGTCACAGGGTCGCGTTCGGCCAGCACGCGGTTCGGCTCGGCGTCGAGCCCGCGCGTGGGCTCGTAGGCCTCGCCCGCTACCGCGAGATGGGTGAAGTAGGAGCTGTCCTGCAGCTGGTTGTGCATGTGGCCGCGCGGGTGGTTCATCTGCACGAAGGGCGCGCCCGCGCCGCGGCCGAGGTCGCCGAGCACCGCGCGCAGCCGCCGGCCCTCGGCGCGTGGCGCGCCGCCGCGGAAGGCCAGTGGATCCTGATGCATGGGATAGGCATTGAAGTGCCCGATCGAGTACGGCGAGTCGCCGCCCGTGAACGCGGTCGTGACCTCGACGCCGGTGATGGCGACGAGCCGGTCGCCGAGGCCCAGCGCCGCGAGCGTGGGCCGTGGGTCGTGGACGCGGTCGTGCTCGGTCGAGACGAGCACCTCGGAGCCGTTGGCGGCGAAGGCGGCGAGCTGGCGCGCCAGCGGCCAGGAAGTGTCGAAGCTCTCGGCGCTGTGGACGTGGAAGTCGGCGCCGATCCAGCCGGGTGTCTCGAGCACGCGCGGCGGTGAGGCGAGCGTGAGCGTGGTGCGCTCTCCTGCGGCGAGCGTGAGCTCAGTCTCGCTCACGCCGTACTCTGGGCCGCGGGTCGCCAGCACGCGGTACCGGCCGGGGGCGAGCGTGACCTCGCGCGGGTCGTCCGCGAGGCCTGCCAGCGAGAGTACATTCGCGAGCGCACCGGGCGGGACTTCTTCGCCGTTCACGCGGAAGCCGAGCAGATCGTCGCCGAAGCGCGGATCGGGCGTACTGCCTTGGCCGACGAAGACCAGGCGCAGCGTCTCGCCGTGCGGCAGCGTGAGGCGCGCGGCCTCGCCCAGTGTGATCGGCTCGAGCGCGATCGCCGTCGCACCAAGGGCGACCTTGCGCACCACTTCGCGCCCGCCGGGCCCCAGCGCGCGCAGCCGGTACGAGCCGGGCGGGAGGCGCAGCGAGAAGGCTCCGTCGGCTGCAGGCCGTACCTCGCTCACCGGCGCGCCCGCCGCAGTCGTCAGGTGGATGCGCGCCGCCGGGTCGTCGATTCGGCCCGAGAGCTGCGCAGCGTCCGCCCACCAGGCGTCGCTCACAGACGCGACGTCCGCGCGCTCACCGACGCGGAGGCTGCGTTCGAGCACGAGTACGTCGCCCGGGTCGAGGTCCATCAGCGGCAGCTGCGCCAGCTCCACGAGGCCCGGTGCGCCCCCCCCGCCGCCCACCCAGAACGGGTGCGCGAACACGCCCGTCATCGTGAAGCTCTCGCCGGTGATGGAGAAGGTGGCGACCGGCTCGGTCTCCCCGTTCGCGCGACGCAGCTCTGCGCGTTCGAGGGCGATGCCGTACGCGAGGCCGGGTGCGATCTCGTCGCCGCCCACCAGCACGTGCGCGTCGGCCGCTACGATGCCGCGCAGCATGGTGAGCGGCGAGCTCGGATCGCCCGATGGATGCGCGAAGCCCACCGACCCCTCGAGGTCGCGACGCAGCAGCGAGAAAGGCCGCAGCTGCCCGACCGCGTGGAACGCGACCTCGCCGAAGGCGAACATGCGCTCGCCGCCCTCGCTGCGCTCGAGCTCGGTGGTGATCGACAGCACGTCGGGCGCCGCGAGGTCGAGCGCGTAGATCGTGCGGATCCGCAGGCCTGGCCGGCCGCCGCTCGCGATCACGCGCGCGGAGCGCTCGTCCCGCTCGCTGCGCAGCTCGGTCACTGGCACCACGTTCGAGCGCGACAGGTTCACGAGCGGCACGAGCGCGCTCCACTGATCGTTGGCGTTCCCGCAGCGCACCAGGTCGAGCAGCCCGCCGCCCAGCGGCGAGATCGGCGCCTCGTGCGCGGCGTCCGCGATCACCGCGCAGAGCGTGCCGTTCTGGAGCGCGAAGTCCGAGGCGCCGCCGTCGGCGTCCGGCCCGGCGAGCTGTAGGCGCGCAGCATTCTCGGGCGTGATGCGCTCGGCCACCAGCTCGGCGGCCGCAGGCTGCGCGGCGAGGATCGAAGACACGAGTAGCGTCGCCAGTCGCAACCGAAGCACCTCAGACTGCCCTAATGAATGGTTCGTCCTAGTCCGACTCGGCGTCTGCCGCGACCTTCGCGAGATGCTCGATCTGCCCATCCTCGCGGCGGTGTAGCACCTCGTTGTAGTAACGGCCGCGATGCGAGCGCGCGCCGGGGCGCGTGTAGCCGGTCACGGCGCTGATGCGATAAGTGTCGAGGTCGTCGCGCTCGGGCGGCGGCGCCGCGTGCATGGTGTCGCCGTAGTGGAGCGAAACGTCGCCGGGCGCCGCGGCAAAGGAGACGCCGCGCGGCGCCTGCGGGTGGCGCGCGTCGATCGGGCCGCAGCCGCGCTGCCACGAGCCCGGCAGCATGCGCAGCTCGCCGCTCGCGGGCGTAGCCGGCGTCAGGAACACCGAGACGATCAGGCTCGGGCACATCAGCGCGTGGCCGCCCATGCCGCAGTCTCGGTGCCAGGGCAGGTCGCCGAGGCCCTCGCTCATGTTCGGGCGTTTCCAGATCACCGAGACGCCTTCCTCTGCGGAGGGCGGTGCGCGGTGCTCGAGCTTCTCGTCCGCGAGATCCTTGAGGGCGCTGAGGCGCGGATCGCGCGGCAGCGAGCGCAGGCCGGGCTTCGCCGCCGCGCGTGTCACGCGCGTCAGCACCTCTTCGCCGGCCGCGTTCTTGCCCCACCACGAGAGTTTGTCGCCCTTTCTCGCCTCGCCGGCGAGCACCTCGGCCTCGGCGCGGAACACCGCGATCTCGTCCGGTCCGAAGACGCCGCGCACGAACAGGTAACCGGCCGTGCGCAGGAAGTGCGCCATGTCCTCGCGCTCTCCCGAGAAAGCGAAGCTGGCGGCCGGATCCAGCTTTGCCCCGCGCAGGTCCTGCAACTCGAGCTGGTTCGCGTCGTAGACGGGCCGCCCGCTCCACAGGGCGCGCAGCGCCGGCTCCCACGCCACCCAGCGCAACGCGCTCCCGCGCAGGCATTTGGCGCGGCCTCCGTAGAGCAGGCCGGCGGCAGCATCGAGCTCGTTCACCAGGTTCTGCCACAGCTCCAGCGTCAGCTCGATCACGGTGTCGGCCGAAGCGTCGCCGGCGACGACGCCGACGTCCGCGCCGTTCGGCAGGTAGGTGTAGGCATCGCCACCGGGCAGCCGGAAGGCCAGGCTGCCGAGCGCGCGGGTGCCGCGGGCCGCGAGCGCACCGCGCCCGGCACGCAGCAACGCCGGCAACTCTTCGCGGTGATAACGATGGAAGTCGAGCGGATCGCTGGCGGTGGCGGTCATGGCGGCCCTCCGATGCGCAACATGCTGGCGCCTCGGCCGGTCCCAAGTCAACAGGGAGGCTTTGTGCTTGAAATGCGAGCCACCCGCCCCCCACACTCACACCGCCATTTCCCGCCTATCCCTCGGGCCACGCCAGCTTCGGCGCCGCGCTGTTCCGCATCCTCGAGCGCTTCTACGGCACGGACGCGATCGCCTTCACGTTCGTCTCGGACGAGATGAACGGCGTCACCACCGATTGGGCCGGCCTGGTGCGGCCCCTGTCAGCGCGCCACTACGCGACGCTCTCGGAGGCGTCCCAGGAGAACGCGCGGAGTCGCATCTACCTCGGCATCCACTGGGACTTCGATGCGAGCGAGGGCTCGGCCCTCGGTGAGGCCGTGGCCGACTACGTGTTCGAGCACGCGGCGGGGACGTTCGTCAAAACGTCAAACGGTGAAGCGGCGTTCTCGCGTTTTGACGTTTTGACGAACGTCCCCGAGCCTAGGCGGGTGCGAGTCGGAGAGATCGGGCATCCGGAGCGGGGGAAGTGGGGTAAGCCGCTCGAGGGCGTGCGCGTGCTCGCGGCCGAGCAGATGCAGGCGCTGCCCTTTGCGACGCAGCTGCTCGCCCAGCTCGGCGCCGAGGTGGTGAAGGTCGAGCCGCCGGGGCGTGGTGAGACCGGGCGGGCGTCGAATCCGTTCCTGGTCGATGAGGACGGGCGCCAGGTCGGCGCCACCTATCTGCGCAACAACCTGTCGAAGCGCAGCATTGCCATCGACCTCAAGCACGAGGCGGGCGTCGCGTTGTTCCGCCGCCTGGTGCCCCACTTCGACGTGGTGGCCGAGAACTTTCGTGCGGGCTCGATGGCTGCGCTCGGGCTCGGCTACGACGCCCTCGCGGCGCTCCACCCGCGCCTGGTCTATCTATCGCTCTCGGGCTTCGGCAACCTCGAGGCTTCGCCCTACGCGCGCTGGCCCGCGTTCGCGCCGATCGCCGAGGCGATGGGCGGCCTCTACGAGCCGACCAAGCAGCCGGGCCAGCCGCCGCCGGTGGTGGTGGCGGGCGCGCTCGGCGACATCTCGACCGCACTGTTCGGCGTGATCGGCACGCTCGCGGCGCTGCGCCATCGCGACGTCACGGGCCTCGGGCAGTACGTGGACGTGGCGATGTACGACTCGATGATGGCGATGACCGACATGGTGCCGTTCCTGTGGTCGATGGGCGCCCCGGCCGCGATGGCAGGCCCGGGCTCGACGGCGTTGGTCGGTGCGTTCGCCGCGCAGGACGGCCACTTCGTGGTGGCGGTGTTTCGCGAGCCGATGTTCGCGAAGCTCTGTCACCTGCTCGGCCATCCAGAGTGGCTCTCGGATCCTCGCTTCGCCGGCCGCACCGGCTGGGCGCGCTACACCGACGACGTGATCCGGCCCGCGCTCGAGGCCTGGGCGAGCGACAAGACCAAGCTCGAGGCCGCCGCGGCGCTGTGTGCTGCCGGCATCGTGGCGGGGCCCAGCAACCGGGCCGAGGACATCGTGCGCGACCCGCACGTCGCCCTGCGCGACATGCTGATCGAGGTGCCGCGCCCCGATGCGGAGCGCCCCTACCTGGTGGTGGGCAACCCGGTGAAGATGTCGCGCCTCGCGGAGGGGCCGGTCACGCCGACGCCGCGCCTCGGCCAGCACACCGACGATGTGCTGCGCCGCGTGTTGTCGCTCGGCGACGACGAGATTGCGAGCCTGCGCGCACAGGGCGCGATCGAGTGAACCCTGGTGCGGCGGCTCGAGTCAGAGTCCCGGCGACTCCTGCGGCGGCCAGCTGCGGCGGCTGTCGTCCTGCGGGCTCATGATGCCCACGTCGTTGCCGTCGGGGTCGGCGACCACCGCGTAGCGAGCACCGAAGAACGTGTCGTAGGGCGGCTGCCGGCCTGCGTAGCCGGCGGCGATCAGGACGGCGTAGCGCTCGTCGACGGCCTCGCGCGTCGTCACCGCGAAGCCGAGCAGCGCGCGGCTGCCGCCGGCGGGCCCGCGCCACGCCGCATTGTAGGTGCGGGCGAGCGCGAGGTTGTCGAACTCGAGCACGAAGCCGTTCGCGAGGGTCACCTCGGCATGGCGGATCTCGCCCGGCGAGGGCCGCTCGGGGATCTCGACACCGAGGCGGCGATAGAACGCGAGCGTCGCGTCGAAGTCGCGCGCGACGAGGTTGAGCTGGTTCAGGACGAGGCTCCGGTCGGCCATGCGCGGCGCTCCTGCTCCGCCGCAAGGAGGGCGGGCCCGGTCATGCTACCCGGTGGTAGAGTGGCCGGCGCAACCTGTGTGAGGTCAGCCCATGCCCATCGATCTCATCGCGCTCGTGAATCCGAGCCACACCGCCGTCGTCACCTCCGAGATCCAGCGCGGCGTGATCGGCGACTACTCGGCGCTGCCCGAGCTGGCGAAGCAAGGGCGCGAGATCATCCCGCAAGTGGCGCGGCTGGTGGAGGCGGCGCGTGTCGCCGGCACCCAGGTGATCCACTGCATCGCCGAGCGCCGTGCCGACAACAAGGGCATGAACAAGAACGCGCGCCTGTTCGGCTACATGGCAAAGGCCGAGCCGAGGCTGCTGCCCGGTTCGCCGGCCACCGAGATCGTGCCCGAGGTGAAGCTCCACGAGTCGGACGTGGTGCTGTCGCGGCTGCACGGCCTCTCGCCATTCTCGGGCACCGAGCTCGACTTCGTGCTGCGCAACCTCGGCGTTACCACCGTCGTAGCCGCCGGCGTCTCCGTGAACGTGGCCATCACGAACCTGACCTTCGACGCCGTGAACGCGGGCTACCAGGTGGTGCTGCCGATCGACGCCGTGGCGGGCACGCCGCGCAGCTACGTCGAGCAGGTGTTCGAGTACACGCTGCGCAACGTGGCGACGCTGGTTACCACCGACGATCTCGTGCGTATCTGGAGCGCGGCCTCCCGCTAGCGCCTCGTTGCGCGATCGTGGGATCCGGGGAGTGAAGACGCAGATGCGGGCCGTGCACGAAGCGAGCGCGAGGGGCCTCGCTCCCGACGTCTCGGAATGCGTTCGGTGAAGGGCGGTGCGTCGCGGGGCCTGCTCGCGTGTAGCGCCGTGCTCGCGGCCTTCCTCGGCCTCGGCTTCGTCGCCGTGCTGCACCACGAGCCCTGGCGAGACGAGATCGAGATCTGGCTCATCGCTCGTGACAGCGCCAGCCTCGGCGAGCTGCTGCACAACATGCGAACCGAGGGGCACCCAGTGCTGTGGTACCTCCTGAACTTCGGCCTGACGCGATTCACACGAGATCCGCTCGCGATGCAGCTCACGAATCTCGCCATCGGAGCGGCGGCGGCACTCCTCTTCTTCCGTGCCGCGCCCTTCGGCCTCGCGACGCGCCTCTTGTTCGCTTTTGGCTACTACGCACTCTTCGAGTTCACGCTGATCGCCCGCAGCTATGCCCTCGGGCTGTTGCTGCTCTTCGCCTTCTGCGCCCGCGCCTCGCGCCGCGAGCCGCGCATCGACTTCGTCGGTGCGGTGCTGCTCGTCCTGCTCGCGCACACGAACCTGTTCGGCACGATCATCGCCGTCGCGCTCGTCTTGCTCGACGCGTTCGAGGCGTTCCTGGCGCAGCGGCGAGGGCGCCCGGCGCAGCTTGTGAAGCAGCTGCCGGCGCTCGCCCTGGCGAGCCTCGGAGCCATCGTGGCCTTCGCCCACGTATGGGCGCAGGCGGACGCGATTTCGCCCGCGCACGGCGGCAGATACCCGTCGAGCTACGACCTGGGCTGGCTGCTCGAGGGACTCGCAACGCTCGCGCTCGGCGCGTTGCCCCTCCCGCTCCCGGCGTCGCAGCACCCCTGGAATTCCAGCCTCGCGCAGGGGCTCGCGGCACCCTGGTATCCGCTCGTCCCGGTAGGCGTGGGCGTCGGCCTCGTGATCGCCGGCGTCCTGGCCCTGCGTCATCGTCCGCGCTCGCTTGCGGCGTTCGGGCTCGGCGTCGTGCCGATGCTCGCCCTGACGCTGTTCGTCTATTTCGGCTCGCTTCGTCATCATGCGCAGCCATTCCTGTGGTTCGTCGCTTGCGCGTGGCTCGCCGGGGGGCTGCGGCGTGAGCCGGGTTCCGCGAGCGGACCCCCCCGCGCCGCGGAGCCCCTGCTGGTCGGGCTGCTCGCGGTGCAGGCGATCGCCGGTGCGATGCTGCTGGCAGCGGACGCTACGCGTCCCTTCTCCTCGGCCCGCGCTACCGCCGCCTGGCTCGAGCGTCCCGAGTACGCCGACGCACTCCTCGTCGGGAGCGTCGACTACGCCGTACAGCCGATCGCGGCCTGGACTGAGAGCCCCTTCTACTACCCCGAGCAGAGACGCTTCGGCACCTTCGTGGACTGGGGTGGATCGCGCGTGCAGCTGCCGACGAACCGGGCGCTCGAGGAGGGCATCGACCTGGTGCGCCGCGAGTCACGCAGCGTCGTGTTGGTGCTCACCACGCCCCCCCCGAGCCTGCTGCGGGAGACGCAGGTCGAGCTGCGGCCCGACGTCCACGCGCGCTATCTGGCGAGCTTCGAGGGCGCGATCGTCCCCGACGAGAACTACACGCTGTTCCTGCTCTACGATCCGCGCGGTCCGTGATCACCCGGCGCGGCTGCTACGCGCAACAGCAAGAAGGCCCAGCCGCCGAAGACGAGCAGGAACAGCAACACGTCGAAGGGCGGCGTGAGCCCGAGCAGTCTGCCGAGGTTGAGCGTGTCGCCATTGTGCGGGTACGCGCCCGACAGCAGCTCCCGGTAGGCGAGTCCGTACAACGGGTTGCGCTCGGCCTCGTCCACCATCACCTCGACAGCGGTCACGGCCAGCATGTTGAAGCAGGAGAGCGTGAGTGCGCCATAGTAGAGTCCCCTTGCCCACGCCGCGAGCCCGCGCGTGGCCGGCGAGAGGATCGAAAGCAGGGGAATCGCAACGATCAGGTAGCGGGGCCCGTTCGCCGAGCCCCCGGGCCACTCATTGAAGCTGGCCACGAAGGCCACCGATGCCGCAAAGGCGGCGAGGCATGTGGCGACGAGCATGCGCCGTCCCGAGTGCCAGCACTGCCAGCCGCCGAGTGCTGCGAAGAGCAGGACGGGGCAGAACAGGAAGAGCCCGCGGTAGCTCGAGAAGAGCAGGCCAGAGACAGCGCCCGGATCGATCTCGCCGAGCACTCCGAAGACCCGCACGGGGTCGCGGAAGATCGGGTTGCCCTGCGAGATCGCCGTGGTGAGGAAGCCGCCGAAGGCGAGCTTCTGATAGACGGCGAGCAGCAGCAGGGGCCCCGCGGCGCCGGCAGCGAACGCGAAGCGCTGTCGCCGGCTCGAGCCCGGCGTGAGCAGTGCCGAGCCGACCGCAGCGAGCCCGAACAGCGCGTGATACTCGACGAGCACCGCCAGGCCGCCGAGCACGCCGGCCAGCAGCGGGGCTCGGGTCCCCCCCGGCCAGTGCGCGAGACACAGCGCCGCGAGCAGGCACGACGCGCCGGTGGCGTGTCCCCAGAGCGAGGTGTCATAGGGAAAGACCAGCGTGCCGAAGGCATGGGCGAGCACGCCCAGCAGCGCCGCAGCGTGCCCGAGGCCGCCTGCGACGAGGAACCCGTAGAGCACGGCGCCGGCCGCAGCCGTGATGGCCACCGAGCAGAGCAGGTTCAGCAGGATGGTGTTGAAGCGCGTCACCGGTTCGGCGCGAGGCTCGAGGCCGACGAGACGCTCGAGCCCGTACAGCACGGCGTAGGCAGGAATCCCGATCAGCGAGAGGCCCGGCGCCTTGTTCGTGTAGTAGTGACCGTCTGAGCCTTTCGCCCAGTCGCCGGTATACAGGTTGCGCTCGTCGTTCTTGGTGAAGTCGTCGATGCGCAGCGTGAAGCGGTTCGGGCCGGGCTCGACGAATGCGAGCGTCGCTGCGACGCGCGCCGACTGGTTCCAGCCGAGGCCGCCGGCGAAGTAGGCGTGGCCGAGGAAGACGAGACAGCAGACACCGACCGCACGGGTGCGCACGCCGTTCAGGCTCCGGAGCGTCGCGCGAGCAGCGCGCGCAGCGGGCCGACGAAGAGTCGCTGCGCGCCTTCCGCCGCCGCCAGGCAGAGCGGTGCGGTGAGGATCAGGATGTAGTGCGGCCACTTGGTATTCCAGATCAACAGGAACAGCAGGCCGACCGCGAGCCACAGCACGTGGACGCGCTGCTTCCGCCATAGCCGGTCGAGGCCGAGCAGCGCCAGCAGCGAGATCCAGAGATCGAGCCGCAGCAGGTAGAGCCGTGGAGCCGCTCGCGCCGTGGCCGCTGGCAGGCTCGTCGCCAGCCACACGAGCGGCTGCCAGGGCGGGAATCCGCCGGGGCTGCCGTCGCCCGCATACTGCGCGTGGTAGAGGAGCGAGTTCTCGAGGCGCCAGAGCGGGTCGGGCCAGAAGTACGGGTTTGCAGCAAAGAACGCCGCGAGCGAGAGCAGTCCCCAGCTGACGAGTGGGCGCAGCTGCGCCCACGGGCCAGTGCTCGGACGCAGCCTCGAGGAGAGGGCCGTCGGCGCAGAGCGCAGCGCCAGCCACCAGTCGATCAGGATGGCCACGCCGACCACCGCATACATGTACTTGCCGGCGGCGCTGAGCCCCAGCAGCACGCCCGAAGCAATCCACCAGCCGCGCCGCTGCGTACGTTGGAAGCGCTGATAGGCCATCACCGTGGCGAGGCTGGTCAGGGCGGGCAGAGCCTCGAGCATCACCAGGCTGGTGTATTTGATGGTGGTTGTGTGGATCGCGAGAAAGAGCCCGGCCAATGGGCTGAGGCAGGCCAGCAGCAAGACCTCGAGCGCACCGAGCGCGCCGGCGGCCGTGCGCGCCGCCAGCAGCTGCGCCTCCGGCAGCTTGGACATGCCGCCGCCCACATTGGGGCGCTCGGCCCCGGGCTCCGAGTCCGGCGTGGGCAGCAGGGTTGCTGCGAACAACAGCTGCATGAGCTGCGGGTGCTCGGGCTGCAGGTTGGTCGTCGTCAGCTTCGCGAGATCTCCGGAGCGCAGCACGTCCGCGAGCTCTCGAGCAGAGGTGAGGTAGGGCGTCTCGTCATAGTCGGTCGGCAGCAGCTCGACTGCGCGGCAGCGCAGGCCGAAGGCCAGAGCCGCAACAGCGATGGCGACGAGGATCCGGAGGATCATGAGCCTTGTTAACCCGGATTATTCATGAAGCTCGTAGCGAGAACGTCGATAGCGATGGAGATTCGCGGCCCTCGGACTGGAGGCCGCCGCAGGCGTACTCGACAGTACGTCGAGGCGGCCGGAGGGAGAAGGTCGCGAAGATCCGTTGCTAGCGGCGTTCGCAGTAGGGCGCTCATGAATAGTCCGGGTTAAGTCGCGTCCTTCACGAACGCTCCGCCCTTCACGATGGCGCGCAGCTTGCTGCGGTCCTGGAGCAGCGCGATGTCTTGCGAGGGGTCGCCATCCACCACCAGCAGGTCGGCGTAGTAGCCCGCCTTCACCTGGCCGGTCGGGACGTGACCGCCGAGCAGCTCGCCGCCGTTCTTGGTGGCCCAGCGCAGTACGTCGAGCGGCTTCATGCCGCCAGTCTTGACGTAGAAGGTCAGCTCCTCGGCGTAGCGGCCGTGCGGCAGCACGATGATGCCGTAGTCGTCGCCCGTCACGATCTTGACACCTGCGCGCTGCGCCTGCTCGAGCCGCCGCAGCACGTTGTCGAACTCGTCGCGCAGGGGGGCCATCTGCTCCGGGGTCGCGAGCGAGAGCACAGCGTCGGGCGAGATCATCTGCGCGGTGAAGAAGGCGCTCGGTACCCAGAACGCGCCGCGCTCTGCCATCAGCGCGAGGCACTCGTCGTCGAGCTGGTCGCCGTGGTCCACCACGTCGAGGCCGGACTTAACGGCCGTCTTGATCACGTCCCTCCAGGCGCAGTGCGCGCGCACCTTGGCGCCGCGCGAGTGCGCCGTCTCGATCACGGCGTCGAGCTCGCTCTGCGAGAGGCTCATGCCGCCGGCGTACTCGGGCACCGCGTGCCCGCCGGAGAGGAACAACTTGATCATGCGTGCGCCGCGCTTGATCTCCTTCCTCACCAGGGCGCGAAACTCGTCCGCTCCGGAGGCGAACACCTGCGCGCCCTTGTTGCCGAGCTCCCACCACCACTTCTCCGAGTCGGTGTAGCCGCCGACGGTGTCGAGGCCGCGGCTCGCGGGCAGCAGGCGCGGCCCCTCGATCAGGCCGTCCTGGATCGCGAGGCACAGGTCTGCGTCGATCGTGCCCGCGTTCGCGCCCGACGACACCACGCCCGTGATGCCGCAGTGGAGCGCCGTGCGCAGGTTCTTCGCACCCGCGAGCGCGAGCCAGTTCTCGGGCTTCTCGACCCCGAGCGGCTCGGGCTGGATCGTGATGTTGTGATACGAAGCATGAAAGTGCGACGAGATCAGGCCCGGCATCAACGTCTTGCCGTCGAGCTCGAGCACGCGATCGCCGGGCTGCGCCGCGACCACAGCCGACCCGACCGAGCGGATCGTCTCGCCTTCGACGACCACTGTCGAGCCGGGCTTGGCCGCGTTGTCGCCGTCGAGCAGTTTCGCGCCTGAGAAGATGATGCGGGGCATGGTTTCTCCTAGTCGGGATCAGTCTACGCCGAGCGCAGCCGGAAGGCTGCGAGCAGCTCGGCCTGCTTGGCCTGAGCAGCTTCGTGCTGCCGCTCCTTGACGTCGTCGAAGCCGCGCACGTGCTCGGGCAGGCTCGCCAGCTCGACCGCGATCGGCAGGTTCTCGGGCGTGAGCCCGTCCAGCAGCTCGGCGAGCGTCTGCTCGTACTCGGTGATCGAGCGGCGCTCCCAGCGGCGATGCGCCGTCCAGCCGAAGGGGTCGAAGGGTGTCCCGCGCAGGCGGGTGAACGCCCGGAGCGCGCGGAAGAACGGGAAGATCAGGCCGGTGGGGATGCGCCACTTCCGCACGTGGCCGGTCTCGGGGTCGCGCGCTGCGAGCCAGGCCGGCAGGAACTGCGGCGAGAGGTGGAGCTGGAGCCGGTAGTCGCCCTCGAACTCGCGCGCGACTTGCGCGGCGAAGCTGCCGTCGGTGTAGAGGCGCGCCACCTCGTACTCGTCCTTGTAGGCGAGCAGCTTGGCGTAGCTGCTGGCCACTGCGCGGGCGAGCGCATCGCAGCCGGGCGCGGTGCCGCGTTCGCACTCGGCCACACGCGCGACGAGCGCTCGGTAGCGCTCCGCGTACTGCGCGCTCTGATAGGCGGTGAGCAGCTGCGTGCGGTGGGCCACGATCTCGTCCAGCGTCGTCGCGAGCGGGGCACCGGCAGCGCCGCGCAGCAGCGGCTTCACGATGGCTTCCACCGCCGCCGGGTCGTGCGCGAGCAGACGGCCCCAGGCCAGCGCGCGCCGGTTCATCGCCACCGAGCGTCCGTTCAGCTCGAGCGCACGGTCGAGCGCGGCGAGGCTGACCGGCAGCTTGCCGAGCTGGGCTGCGACCCCGAGCAGCAGCATGTTCGCGGCGATCGCGTCGCCGAGCAGCAGCGTGGCGAGCTGGGAGGCGGAGACGAAGCGCGCCGCGTCGTCTCCGCAGGCGTCGCGCACGGCCGCTTCCATGCGCTCGCTCGACAGGTCGAGGTCGCTGTTGCGGGCGAAGTCGGCCGTCGGTGCGACGTCGCGATTCATGACGGAAAAGGAACGTCCCCTTCGTGACCGCGGCAGGTTCTCGGGGTTGGTTGCGACCACCAGGTCGCAGCCGATCACGAGGTCTGCGCCGCCGACCCCGATGCGCGAGGCGAAGATCGCAGTCGCGTCGCGCGCGATGCGCACGTGGCTCGAGACCGGGCCGTTCTTCTGTGCGAGCCCCGTCACGTCGAGCTCCGAACAGCCCTTGCCCTCGAGGTGCGCGGCCACCGCGAGGATCGCGCCAACGGTCACCACGCCGCTGCCGCCGATCCCGGCGATCAGCACGTTCCAGGGCTCGTCGCAAGCGGCCACACACGGCTCCGGCAAGCTCGCGAACTGCGCATCCACAGCTGCGACTCCTGCGCCCGTCGCCTTCCTCACCTTTCCGCCGAGCACCGACACGAAGCTCGGGCAATAGCCCTTCACGCACGAGTAGTCCTTGTTGCAGGACGACTGGTTGATGCGGCGCTTGCGGCCGAGCTCGGTCTCGACCGGCTCGATCGAGATGCAGTTGCTCTGCACCGAGCAGTCGCCGCAGCCCTCGCAGACCGCTTCGTTGATCACGATGCGGCGGTCGGGGTCGGGGAACTCGCCGCGCTTGCGCAGGCGCCGCGCCTCGGCCGCGCAGGTCTGGTCGTACACGATGGCGCTGACGCCAGGTACCTCGCGCAGCTCCTTCTGCACACTGGCGAGGTCGTCGCGAGAATGGAGCGTGACACCCGCCGGGAGCATCCCGGGCGTGAACTTCTCTGGCTCCACCGAGACCACGGCAATGCGTCCGACTCCCTCGGCAGAAAGCTGGCGCGCGATCTCGGGGCAGGTGATCTCGCCCGCCATCGGCTCGCCTTCGATCGGCTGCCCACCCGTCATCGCGACGGCGCCGTTCACGAGCAGCTTGTAGGTGACGTTCACCTTCGCGGCGACGGCGGCGCGGATTGCGAGCAGCCCGGAGTGGAAGTAGGTGCCGTCACCCATGTTCTGGAAGATGTGCGGCAGCGAGGTGAACGGCGCCTGCCCGATCCAGTTCGCGCCCTCGGCGCCCATCTGGGTGACGGCCAGCGTGCGGCGCTCCGGCATCCACGCCGCCATGCCGTGGCAGCCGATGCCGCCGAGCGCGACCGAGCCCTCGGGCACCGCCGTCGAGGTGTTGTGCGGGCAGCCCGAGCAGAACGCCGGCAGCCGCACGAGCTGGCCGGGCGGCGACGCCGTCGGCGCGGGCGGCGGCGGCGCGAGACGCGCCACGACACCCGGCGACGCGCTCTCGAGCCAGCGCCGGAGCAGCTCCGCAACGAGGCCCGGCGCGAGCTCGCCCTCGGAGGGCACGAACGGGGCGCTTGCGGCGTCGCGCTTGCCGGCGAGGCGCGGGCGTTGGCTCTGGTTGTAGAGCAAGCGCGCGAGCTGATCCTCGATCACGACGCGTTTCTCTTCGACGACCAGCACGTTGCCGAGGCCGCGACAAAAGGCCAACGCGCCCTCGGGCTCGAGCGGCCACGACAGCGCCACCTTGTAGATCGCGAGCCCGAGCTCGCGGGCGAGCGCGTCGTCGATGCCGAGCGTGACGAGCGCCTCGCGCACGTCGAGATAGGCCTTGCCGGTGGTGACGATGCCGAGCCGGCGCTGCGGTGCATCGAGCACCACGCGGTCGAGCCCGTTCGCGCGCACGAAGGCCTGCGCGGCGGGCAGGCGCTGCTGGTAGAGGCGCTTCTCCACTTCGATCGGGAAGTTGGTCCAGCCGATGTGGAAGCCGGGCGGGCGCGGGAAGTCCGGCTCGGTGAAGCGCGCGCGTTCGGGTCCGATCTCGACGGAGGCCGCGCTGTCCACCGTGTCGGTGAGGCACTTCAGCGCCACCCAGCAGCCCGAGAAGCGCGAGAGCGCGAAGCCCGCGAGCCCGAGGTCGAGGTACTCCTGCACGCTCGACGGATTCAAGATGGGGATGCCGCAGTGGATCAGCGCGTGCTCGCTCTGGTGCGCGATCGAAGACGACTTCGCGCCCGGGTCGTCGCCGCACAGCGCGAGCACGCCGCCCTTCGGTGCGGTGCCGGCGTAGTTGCCGTGCTTGAGCGCGTCGCAGGAGCGATCGACGCCCGGCCCCTTGCCGTACCAGATGCCGAACACGCCGTCATACTTCGGGCCCGGGTGCAGGTTCGCCTGCTGCGTGCCCCAGACCGCGGTGGCGGCGAGGTCCTCGTTCACGCCCGGCTCGAAGCGCACGTGGTGCTGCTCGAGCTGTTCGCGCGCCTGCCAGAGCGCGAGGTCGTAGGTGCCGAGCGGCGAGCCGCGATAGCCGGAGATGAAGCCGGCGGTGGACAGACCCGCCGCGAGGTCGCGCTCGCGCTGGAGCAGCGGCAGCCGCACCAGCGCCTGCACGCCGGTCAGGTAGACGCGCCCGCGCTCCCGCGTGTAGCGGTGCTCGAGCTGGTAGGCGGCGTCGAAGGGGGCTGAGCTCATGGCCGAAGTGAAATTGAAACAGGTTCCAATCTCGGGTACCACCCCCCTGTGAAGATCGGCGTCACGATTCACGCCACCGACCTGGCCATGGACGTGCCGGAGCTGGGGCGCGAGGCCGAGGCGCGTGGCTTCTACTCGCTCTACGTGCCCGAGCACACGCACATCCCGGTGAGCCGCCGCACGCCCGCGCCCACGGGCGACGCGGAGCTGGCCGAGGAGTACAAGCGCAGCCCCGATCCGCTCGTGGTGCTTGCGGCGGCGGCGGTGCTGACGCAGCGCATCCGCCTCGGCACCGGCATCGGGCTGCCGGCGCAGCACGACCCGATCAGCCTGGCCAAGCAGATCGCGAGCCTCGACCGGCTCTCGGGAGGCCGCTTCGTCTACGGCATCGGCTACGGCTGGAACCTCGAAGAGATGGAGAGCCACGGCGTCGACCCGAAGCGCCGCCGCGCGCGCGTGCGCGAGGTGATGCTCGCGATGCAGGCGCTCTGGTCGCAGGAGGTGGCGAGCTTCTCGGGCGAGTTCGTGCGCTTCGAGCCGAGCTGGCAGTGGCCGAAGCCGCTGCAGCAGCCGCGCCCGCCGGTCCTCATTGGGGCGGCGGCGGGGCCGACCCTGTACGCGCACGTCGCCGAGTTCGCTGACGGCTGGATCCCCATCGGCGGCGCCGGCATAAGCAAAGCGCTGCCCGAGCTGCGCCGCGCGCTCGAAGCGCGCGGGCGCGATCCGCGGGCGCTCCGGGTGGTGCCGATGGGCGTGTTCCCCGACGCAGGCAAGCTCGCCTACTACCGCGAGCAGGGCGTGACCGAGTGCGTGCTGCGCCTGCCGTCGGCGCCTCGCGATCGCGTGCTGCCGGTGCTCGACGATTATGCGCGCTTCGTCGGCCGGGACGGCTGAGTCGTGGCGAGCGCACCGAAGCTCCCGCTCTCGGAGCTGCACTTCTCCTTCACGCGCAGCTCCGGGCCCGGCGGCCAGAACGTGAACAAGGTGGAGAGCAAGGCGCTGCTGCGCTGGGACGTCTTTGCCTCCCGCGCGCTGCCGGCGGCGCTGCGCGCGCGCTTCCGGGCCCGCTTCGCGCGCCGCATCAACGAAGACGGGGTGTTCCTGCTCACGAGCCAGCGCCACCGCCAGCGCGAGCGCAACGTGGCCGACTGCCTCGCCAAGCTGGGCGCGCTGCTCGCTGAGGTGGCCGTGCCTGAGAAGCCGCGCCGGCCGACGCGGCCGACGCGCGGCGCGAAAGAGCGCCGGCTGGCCGAGAAGCGGCATGCCTCGCGCCGCAAGGCCGAGCGGCGCAGGCGCGAGGATTGAGCCCGAGCCCGCGCGCAGGCGCGCTCGCTATGCGCGCGGCTGGCGGGCCACGAGCAGCGAGCGCGTGACCTCGTCGATCAGCGCCTCGTCGATCTGCTCGGGGTCGAGGTACTCGGCGGCGTAGCGCAGGTACAGCTTGCTCTGCACGAAGACCTCGAACAGGTCGCCGTCGATGTGGCCCTCATCGCGCATCGCTTCGAGGATCGAGAGCGCGCGTCCGAGGGACATGCCGGGCTTGTAGGGCCGGTCGCGCGCGGTGAGGGCCTCGAACACGTCGGCGAGGCCCAGGATGCGGCCCTGCATCGAGATCTGGTCGCGCACCAGCCCCTGCGGATAGCCGTGGCCGTCCATGCGCTCGTGGTGCGCGCCGGCGATCGCGGGCACGTTGCGCAGCGCGCGCGGGTAGGGGAGCTGCTCGAGCATGTCGATCGATGCGACCACGTGGTGATTGATGATCTCGCGCTCGCGTGCGTTCAGCGTTCCGCGCGAGATACACAGGTTCTCGACCTCATCGGCCGTCAGGATCGGCGCCGTCTCGCCGACGCGCGTCGGCCAGCTCCAGCGCTCGGCGATCTCCCGCACCCGCGCCTGCGCCTCGGGCGTCATGAACTCACCGCCCACGTTGGCGGCGCGCAGGAAGACCCGGTCCTGCTCGAGTGCGGCGAGACGCTCGGCGAGGCCCGGGTCGGCGTGCGCCTGCGCTCCTGCGCCTTCGCGCAGCGCAGTCAGCTCGAGCTCGCGCCGTGCGATCTCGAAGCGCGCGTCCACCAGCTCGATGCGATCGAACAGCATCTCGAGCTTGCTGGACTTGTCCTGCACGTGCACCGGCGTCGTCACCTTGCCGCAGTCGTGCAGCAGCGCCGCGATGCGCAGCTCGTAGCGCTCGGCCTCGCTGAGCGTGAAGTCCTTCAGC
>Ga0247727_10008795_pt1 | contig 18594 bp, 16 predicted proteins | sample WisWelCaveWW1625_FD_202498 | JGI IMG/M metagenome (GOLD analysis project Ga0247727, IMG submission 202498) | Biofilm microbial communities from Wishing Well Cave, Virginia, United States - WW16-25 | ecosystem: Environmental > Aquatic > Deep subsurface > Groundwater > Cave microbial mat | place... | reverse complement strand
ATTTCCGTAAGAGGCTGTTTCGGATCGTTCTTAAAAATTCGAATTGCTAATTCGATATCGTTGGTGGAGACTAAGTATCCACTTTTTGCTAACCTATAAAGCTCTTGAACCAACGATTGAGTCTTCTGGCACGATTCAGTAGGTCCTTTAAACGTAAGTTGTGTGCCACGTACAAGTATTTCTGTTCCAAATGCGCTTTCAATTTGTAAAATATGACGATCTTTCTCGCCAAATACGATTCTTGCTAAGTCGGTATCTTCTAAGTTAATCGTTTGCTTGCTCATGAGGCCTAGTATCTCAACTTTAAACTAAAAACATCACCTTCTTTTCGATATTCCCATTTTTCCAGAAATGGCTCTTTAGACACTTGATTCAAAGAATTTGGGTATTCTCCTCTCTCGAAATGATAGAACTCTACGAGGTTCAGTAAATATTCTTTTCGGTTGAAGTCGTAAAACTCTTGCAATGAAATCGATGGGTCATAGGATCTACCTTTAATCGAATCATAATGGGGGAACCTATGAGCCCAATGGGAATGGAACCCAAAGGTAACTAAGGGAATCAAAACGCACAGAATAAAAAATAAAAGCAAAGGTCGAGAGGATTGCGTTAACCATGTTCCAAATGTTTCGGGATATCCTTGGATAGCTTTCTGAGTTCTTTTGATAGTAGCATGATCCACTTTTAGAACGAGGCTGCGGTCTGACAAAGTTGCCAAATGTCGACATGTATCAAAAGTTCCTTGTTTACATAAATCGATGACTTCCTGCAGAGTTCTGTGTCCATCCAAGAGCTTTAGAATCTTTTTCTGGCTTTTAGATAGTTTTCCTTCTTCCTCCTCTCCTTCGTCCAAATCAGAAGATTCAGTGTCTTGGGTAAGTTCGGTAACATCAACAAGGGATCGGAATACGTTTTCAAAGCCGCCAATTTTTGCACTCACAGACGGCCATTCATCCAGCATTCGGAAGCAATCCATTAAGATTGTCTCGGCAGCTTGAGGTCGTATAACACTGCTATTATATTTTATTTGCTCAGGTACAAATTCATAAAAACCATCCTTCCATCGAAAGATGCGAAACAGAACCTCTTTTAATTGAAGCGTAATAAATTCACTTAAGGTGGAAGAGGCGATTGCGTTCATGCCAATGAGAATGTCTCCTAAGCTTTTTTGAGTCTCCCTTTGTCTTCGGAGAGCTTTTTCAAGCTGGCCAGAATCGATCACTCCAGCCCTTAAGAATAAATTCCCTAATAAAAGGTCTTCTTCACCTCTCTTGAAGGCAGCCAATACAACCTTTCCGGCATCAAAAACAATTTGAGCTTCCCTTTCCTTTTCTGTGACAAATAAGGATCCCGATTTCTGTTGCTGTCCAATCAGTTGAAATATGTCAGCAACTGAAAAATCTTTAAGTGTTCCTTTTAGAGCCATGACTACCGTTTAAATGCTTTAAAATTGAGCCAAACATAAATCATAGCAAAGATTGCAATATTGAGGACAAAAGAAGAAAAATGATTCAGATCTGAAACAGTATATGGGCTCTTGAGCAACCCATTTGCCTCAAGTACCGGTAACAACAATATGGAACATGTAAAAATATTCATAAAGCCTGAAAAAAATTTTCCTTCAAAGAAAAAGTGACTTCCAGGTATAACCAGGCTTGACCATCGTCCTTCTATTTTAGAGAAGAGACTTGAGAAGAATGAGAATTGTTTTTTAATTGCAAAGGAAGCAGCTGGATCAAAAATATCAAGCGCTCCCTTGGGAGAATGAATATTCTTTATGCCTCCAAGCTTTGGAAGTTTTATTGGGGGCAATTTTTTATCCATCAGCACTCCAACAATGAACGTTGAAGCAATGAGGATCCAAAGGGCGTAAAAAGGAAGAGTTGGAAAAAGACCTTTATATAAAGCATCTCTCATTAATGTAACTTCTGGTGAAAAATGAAAAATTCTTGGGAACAAATCATTCTTTGAAAGAGCTTCGTCAATGAGATTTTGTTTCACGTCCCTTGGGTTGCTCTTTTGGTCAATAAGGGCAAAAAATTTCGAATCTATCTCTTTTGCCTTTTTTAATGCTGATTGCCCTTCTTCCAACCGAGTGTCTTCTAAAAGAATCCTACTTAAGTTAAAAAAGGGGAGAATTTCATTTGGAGCCACTGTAGTCGCCTGTGAAAGACGGGATATCGCATTCTGTTTGGCTCCTTCAATATAATCTATGGTTGCCAAATTTACCAAGGGTTTGTGCCACTTGGGACGCAGAGATAGAGTCTTTTCATAAAGTGCCCTTGCCTGTGCGTAGCGTCCCGTTTGTTTCTCAATTCTTGCAAGGGTAAATAATGCCTGTGCATCGTTCGGATTTCGTTCCAGCCAAGATTTTAGTTTGGTTGATTGTCTCACAAGCAAAAAATCTTGAAATGGGTCCTCTAAAATAGAGGTTATGCCTTCCTTATAGTTGAATTGAAGAGCAGGAACATAGAGTGCAAAAGGAATGAGTCCAGCCAAGCAGAAAAGAACTCTCGCCACTGTTTTCTCTTCACCCTTTAAATGTCTCCATGAGATCAAAATTATAAAAGTCGCTAATCCCGGCCATCCAGCAAAAAGCCAAGCCAAACTACCGCTCAAAACAACTAAACTGATAATTCCTAACGGGGAAATGTATTGAAGTTTTCTCGCCCAAAACCTGGTAACAGGGAATAGGTAGTTGAAAAGGAGAAATACAACAAAACATAGGCAAAGAATCAAATAAGCTTTAAATGATTGAAGAAAGATGTTCGCAAGGAGGAAGAGTAATCCGTCATTAGAGTTATATTTTAGCTTTAGCCCCTGAACACATTTTGAAAAGGATGATCTAGGAGTGGCCAGAAGGTATCGAATTTCACAAAAGAGAAGGTTGTTAGTCGGCAACTGGGGAGATAACAGTTGTGCGTAATGCAAGCGTTCAAGGTCTTGACTCCAATTAAGTCCCGGTTCGTGACTCAATACTTCTTTGATTAAGGCCAGAGAAACTGTTGGTAACGCGGTTAACCCATACTGATTTTGGATTTCATGGATCCGAGCTAATTGTTTTGCTCCAACTTTATCATCCCCAACAGAGACGAGCTCTTGTCGAATTAGCCATGCACTAGAGATTTCCTGCCTCGGCCGGTTCCATTCCGATGGTATTTCTTCGGCAAACGCCTTAAATGCAGTAATGACTCCAACAAGACATACCAATGCAAGAAGTCTATTCAAGAAAACAAAAATGGTATGTGAAAGTTTAAAGAGCAAGTACATAATCCTTCTTGACTTTAATTGCATGGTCAAGTTGTCTCAAATATAATATGTTTTTTTCGAAACTCTTCTGCCCAACAATCAAGGAAAATCCTTCCGAAGCCGAAGTGATCAGCCATAAGTTAATGCTTCGGAGCGGCATGATTCGCCAAGTGGCTTCTGGAATCTATAGTCTTTTACCTACCGGATTAAAAACAATGCGTAAAGTGGAACAAATTATTCGACAGGAAATGAATGTTGCAGGTGCCCAAGAAGTATCCTTACCCGCAGTTCATCCAGCGCAACTTTGGAGGGAAAGTGGACGATGGGATTCCATAGGCAAAGAACTATTGAGGTTTAAGGATCGTAATGGCCGGGATTACTGCTTTGGACCTACTCATGAAGAAGTTATTACAGATCTAATACGCCGCGGGGTCAGATCTTACCGTGATTTACCTAGAACTCTTTATCAAATTCAGGTCAAATTTAGGGATGAAGTCAGACCCAGATTTGGGTTAATGCGGTGCCGTGAGTTTATGATGAAAGATGCCTATAGTTTTGATGTTGATGACTCTGCTTGCGAGGAAAGCTATGAGAAGATGTACCAAGCATATTGCAAGATTTTTTCAAGATGCGACCTTGATTATCGGGCAGTTGATGCTGATTCCGGAAACATTGGTGGGAGCCGTTCACAGGAATTTATGGTATTGGCCAAATCAGGTGAAGATGAAATCGTAAGTTGTACGTCCTGCGATTACTCGGCCAATATGGAGAAGGCCACAATCAAAATAAAGGTCGAGAATGGAAAAAAAGGTAACCAAGAACGACTTGAACTTAAGTCGACTCCAGGCAAAAAATCCATTGAAGAAATAGCTGGATTTCTAAAGATTCCAGCATCTGATCTCTTGAAAACCCTGATTTACAAAACAGAACGGGCTTTCATTGCAGTTCTAATTCCGGGCAACCGAGATGTGAACGAAACAAAATTAACAAGACACCTTGGTGCAACTCATTTGAATCTCGCATCTCCATCTGAGGTCCAGAAACTTTCCGGTGCTTCTCCAGGATTTTTGGGCCCAATAAATTTAGAAATAGGTCCGCAGCATATAGAGCGCGTGATCATAGATGTACATGTGACGAACGGAGATTCGTACGTGACAGGTGCCAACCTTGAAGATACTCACTATATGGGAGTCGTAGCTGGAAAAGACTTTCTATTAACAGATCAGGCGGATATTCACAAAGCTTCTGCCGGAGACTCTTGTTCAAAGTGTGGACAAGCTCTAAGGGTTGACCGTGGAATAGAAGTTGGACATATATTTAAGTTGGGTACGAAGTATAGTGAAGTGATGGAGGCGACATTTACCGATTCAACTGGAAAACAAAAACTCACAGTCATGGGATGTTACGGGATTGGAATTGGAAGAACTGTGGCAGCTGCAATTGAGCAGAATCATGACGAAGGTGGCATTATCTTTCCCTGCGCCCTCTGCCCTTTTGAGGTCGCGATTGTTCCTATTGAATGGGAAAATGAAGTCTTGAAGAAAGAAGCAATTCAAGTATATGAGAATCTTTCCAAAGTTGGCTATGAACCACTTTTGGATGATCGTTTGGAAACTCCAGGATCTAAATTTAAAGATTCAGATCTGTTGGGCATACCCATTCGGATTACTATTGGGGAAAAAGGGATTTCGCGAGGAAAAATTGAAGTGAAATTACGATGGGCAAATAAGGGAGAGTTTATAGAGAAACAGAACCTACTTGGGTGGGTAGAATCAGCTCTTCAAATTAAGAAAGCAAGGAGAAACACATGAGTCCACAATTAGAAAGGTTATTTCATTCGGTACGTAGAGGGATCGAAGCAAATGTGAAAACCGCCTTAAAGACAATGGAAGTTGCTCGAAAACAGGACTTGTCAGGATTGAAGGATAGAATTGATCATATTGCTAAAAACGAGTTGGCGGTTTTACGAAAAAAGATTGATGAGATCAGGAATAGCCTTGATAGGGTTGAAGCAATAAAGCCTTACCTTTCTGCAATTAAGGCGGCCGCAGGTGCTTACGCTTCTGCCAAAAAGCCTAGAAAGAGATCAGAAAATAGAAGTCAGAGATCGAAAAGGAAGCGACAGAATTCCGGTAGCAGGATAAGAAGGGAAAAAATAGTGGCAAGAAATGAAGAACAATGAAGATCAAGGTCTAGTTTCTAGGCGAGGTTTTTTTAGACTTCGATAAATCCTTTTGAAGAGTGAAAATATGACGTTGCCATGTTGGCAAGGGGTGTCTTTTCCTACCAAATCTTTCTTCATAGTACATCGACGTTAGGCTCGTAAGAGATGGCAAAATTCCAATTTTTGCCTCGATCGAGTGTGTAAACTCTCTTGCAGTCTGGTGTGAATCCTTTTTATACCCATTTTTTGATAGAAGTTTTAACACTCTGTAATAAAAGCCATCGAAAGATCTTCGGTTTTGACGATGGTGAAAGGTCCGAAGAATTAGAAATAGAATGGCAACGCCTACGATTATGCTCCAGAAAATAAATTGGGGGAATTTTTGAAGAGAAGAAGGTGATGAATCCTTTTCATCTGTTTGATAAAACTTCTTATCTTTAGTGATCTTGGAGAGATGCTTACCCATTCTCTCGATAATGGATGCCTGAGCACGAAGATCATATTCAATAACATATTTGTTCCATCGAAGCCTTAAGTAATCAATCAATTGAAAAAACACCTTAAATCTTTTTTGAGGCGCCCAGACCGTGTGGTCAAGGGGAGAAGGGTCAAAGCGAATCCAACCTGAACGAGGAAAGAATACTTCCGTCCAACTATGCGCATCGCTCTGTCTTACGGCAATATATCTGCCATAGGGATTGAGTTCTCCTCCTCGAAAGCCAACAACATTTCGAGCAGGAATGCCAAAGAATCGCAAGGCAATGACAAGCGCAGTAGAAAAATATTCACAATGGCCCTGTTTCTTTTCAACAAGGAAAAAACTTAAGGGATCCTTGACCCCAATATCTTTGACATCAAGTGTATACGAGTAGTTGCTTTCAAGAAATTGCTGGATCGCCATTGCACGGTCGTAAACGCTACTCTCTGGAAGTTTGATTTCTCTCAACAGTTTTTTTACATCTGGCTCTAATGGTGGAAGTTGCAAATAGTACGAGCGGATATGAAAAGGGTAGTCGTCCGTTTCTCCTCTCAACTGTTTCAAGTCAGGTTGGCCAGTCATAGATTCTGCACGATAGGTTAAGTCGTGGACGAAATTTTGCGAATTTACAAAATGGAAACTTTGGTAAACGTCGTTTCTCTCTAAAGATAAAACTCCCCTAAAGATTCGTTCCACAAATGGTTTTTCCCAAGTGACACGCATTAATCTATCTGCACCTATAAGGATGGGGGTACTTAGGGCTTCCAAAAATACGTTATATTCAAAATGCTGTCCTCCTGGAAAACGACTTTGGTTGGTGTCTAAAATTGCTGCTTCTGGATCGAGCCTTATTCTTTGCCTATCTGGTTCCGATTGAGACCATTTTCTGCCATCGAAAAAATCGGTCGCAGTACCACGCCAATAAAGATGTTCGATATCTATCTTGGCAATCGCTTCAGGCGTCAACTCCACACGCATGGCAATAGTGTCACTCGTTTTTATTGTGCCGATTGTTCCTAACTCAACCTGCTCCGAAAAGCCTGAGATTTTTTGTCTGGCTTCTACTCTCCTCAAAAATTGCCCCATGGAAAGGCGAGGAAAGGAGAAAAAGATGATCATTGTGAAAACAATGACCAGAATAGATAAGAGAGACGTTACAGCAAGGAATCTTGATGTAATCAATTCCTTGGATCTTAACAGATTTCTGATCATACTCCCTCGCTTTTGAGGAGCAAGAGATTCTTCTAATCCAATTTTGATGTTGAATAGAGTGAGAGTCCAAGTAGCGAGTACAATGTAAACCAAAAATGGCAGAGCGAAAGTGATATCACTTGAGATTACAGTAGAAGCCAAGAGGTGAAGAAAGCTTAAGGCATAAATTTGAATCCAGTCCCGATTTGTTTTTGGAGAAAGGAGTTTTACAGCCTGAAGATAGACAACAAAGTGTATACCGTTTCCCACAAGATCCAGTGCTCCGAAGAAAGAGTCATAGAAAAGATAGGAAAATAGGAGAACGGCAAGAGTATTCCAAACCCATTTAGGTATAGGAAGAATTGACGGAAGGCGGTCCCACAGGAGCGCATGAATTCCAGTGATAATAATCCCTAGTAAAGTGGGACCGATATAACTTCCAGTAATCAGGATGGAATAAAGTCCTGTAAAAATCAGGAAAGAGGAGGACAACTTAAAATATTGCTCGAACTTCATTGTATAGACACGAGAGTCTCTTTACTGATGACTAGAGAAGGAGCTTGTGGAAGAGCAGTCCTTGGTAAATCACTCACAACGAAAATGGAACGATGGTCATCTGTCGTACGGGCAATGGTTTGATGATGTTCTGGCGGGTTAGCTAATGCGAGTACAGATAAGTAGCTATCCAAGTACGACCGACCAGACACGTCTACTGGCTTTCCATTGAGATTCAAATCGATTTCGAATCCATAGGTTGGTAAATGGACTAACAATGAGGCTGCGACAGAGATCGCTTTTTCAAGGAGTTTAGGATCTGATATTTTTTGCGGAGCTAACCAAACATCTATAGTTACTCTCATCCGTTTTTCATGTTCAAATTCTTTTATTTTAAATTTTCCTTGCTTTGCGGTGGTTTTCCAATGCACGAACCGAAATGAATCACCAAATACGAAATCTCGAATACCGTAAGGATTTAAAGATCCACCTTTTTGTCCGGATAAATACTCCCCCAAATATTGGTAGTTCAGGGCAAAAATAGATTCGGTGGAAAGAATGGCTGGATAGACAATGATTTCTTCGGTTGTATCGACCATTAAGTACTTCCTAATCAATCCAAACGGGTATGTGGTCTGGATCCTATAGCTAGGCAACTTCTTTAACCCTCTTGTAGGAAAACAAAAATGGCCAATCGCTAAAATTGTTTTTTGGGGTAAGACTTTTAGAACAAAAGTTTTCTCAGTGTCCAACATTCCATTTGATATAGGTATGAGAGTCAGAGCAAAGGATGGAAAAAATTTCTTTTGATTTTTTAGATCAAAGTGAATTGAGACAGGTTCTTTGGCAAAAACTCGCTTGGGAAAAAAGGGAATGATGGTTAGTTTGGTTAGGGTGTTATTTGAGAGGAGACCGGACAAGATGATAAAACTGAGCATTGATCCAAATACGAGGTAAAGAAGATTATTCCCGGTATTAAGGCCAGCAATTCCGACACCTAAGCATAGAGCGATAAAAAAATATCCAGTGCGTGTAATCTTAATTCTAAAGTTACCGCGTTTCACATAGGAACCTCGGTAGAATTAATGATTTCTTGGAGAATTTCCTGTGAAATCGTTCGTACTCCATAGGAAGTTCGGGTAGAAGATTTTTGACCACTGACGATGAGTCGATGAGACAGCACGGGTAACGCAAGATCTTTTACATCATCAGGAATGACAAAATCTCTACCATGAATCAAAGCTTTACCTTGCACAGCTCGATGCAGAGAAAGAGCTCCCCGTGGACTTACTCCAAGCTCCAGGTCTTTGGTTTTTCTCGTTTTGTCGACTAGCTCAAGGATATATTTGGTAATTGAGTCATCCACTCGAACTTTGCTTGCGGCATGTTGAAGTTCAAGGATTTTTTTCGCATCACAGACCGGTTTAAGATAGGCAATTTGAGAGCTCCCTCTATTTTGTAAAATGCGAGCTTCTTCTTCTTTTGAAGGATAGCCCATCGTAATCCGCATCATAAAGCGATCGAGCTGAGATTCTGGCAAAGGATATGTGCCATGAAACTCGGTCGGGTTTTGGGTGGCGACCACCATAAACGGTTTTTCAAGCTCATGTGTAACCCTATCCACGGTGACATGGCCATCTTGCATAGCTTCAAGCAAAGCGCTTTGGGTTTTTGGCGTGGTCCGATTGATTTCGTCAGCAAGTACCACGTTCGCAAAGATCGGGCCTGGTTTAAATTCAAACCCATGTGTTTTAGAATTATAAATAGGGACTCCAATCACGTCCGATGGAAGAAGGTCGCTGGTGAATTGAATCCGTTGAAAAGTTCCGTCGATAGACTTGGCAAGAGAAAGAGCCAACGTTGTTTTTCCAACTCCTGGCACATCCTCTATGAGGATGTGCCCTTGGGTGACAAGGCAAATGAGGATCAATTCGATGACATCGTCTTTGCCAAGAATCACTTGGCCAATCGATTTATGCAGGGCATCAGTTTCATTCATAAGGGGCGACATTGTAAAAAAGGAAAATAAGTTACGATTGATTCTTATTTTAGTATATCTGACCTTAATAAAGCTTGAAAGTATAGAAACAATTTGTTACTCTTTTTTTGGTTCACTCTGAAATTCTCATTGATTTTTCACCTTCATACATAAGGACTCCCCATGAACAAGAAGAAGGTATCGTTTGGTCTATTCATCAGTCTATTTCTTTTGCTTCGCTGCTCGAGTGGTCTAGAGCGCCAAATTGAGGAAGTTCAATTTCTTTTGGATGACGGGAAGTACTCAGAGGCGGTAGACAAAGCTCGCTTAGCTGTGTCCAATGATCCAGAAAACGTGGATGCAAGACTGCTTTTGGCATCCGCTCTTTTGGGTGACGCACTTTTGAGTGGAGGAAAGGGCTGTGACGAGACCGATACAGGATTTTTGGGACTTGTCGCTTGCCTGCAAGACCAACAAAGCGAAGGGGAAACGGATTTTATTACATTTTCACGCGTTGCGCCAGATGTGAATGATCAAGTGGCGAAATTAGAGGAAGCTAGAGATACATTAATTACACTCACCGGAGAAGCTCAAGGGGCTGAATTAAGAGATGTCTTTTTAAAACTGTATTTTGCCAGACTTTTTGAAATCTCTGGAGCTGTCACTCGTCTAGGCGCAAATTCAGACAACGAAATTTGTAATTCCAGTCCAGATAGTGCGTTCAAAGATGATGTCCCTGACAGTTTTTTGGCCAATGCTTTATCCGCAGACCAGGTTTCCAGATTCCAAGATAATCTTGAGAATGTCAATGATGATGGACAATCAGCTGGACTGCCCGATGACTTTTCCCTGAATGAAAGAATCACCAGTATTTTGGTTGATTTGACAAGCTCGATCAATGCCGCAGGGGATAATGCTACAGGTGCAGCCAATTTTTTTGACGATCAATTTAATAGTGCTGACAAAGCTCTTTGTACTGTTTCCAAGTAAAGAACAAAAAGGAGATTCAAAATGCGTTTTACACTTAAAGAGCTGTTGATTTTCATGGCTTGTTTTTCCTGCTTTGTGGATCAGGCATTTCCCCAATCCATCTCTCAAGAAGGACCGACGCTTGGCAGGAAAGTTCGGAATTTGGGAATGGGCAATACAGGGGTTGCGCTTTACGGTGACCATGACTCATCTCCATTTTACAATCCTGCTGGCTTAAATGACTTGGAAAAAGGGCGATTCCAATTTTTCACAAATACTATAGACGTTTCCCGCAGGTCTATTGCACTGCTCAAAGATATCAAAAACTTAGCACAAGATGTTGACGACGCTCCAACGGATGCTGACCGGACACGCGTATTAAACAACTTTATCCAAGACAATACCGGAGAGTTTAACCACTTTCGTTACTCACTGGAGATTTTCAATTACAGTCGTAGAAATTTTGCTGCAGGGCTTTTAATGGATGAAAGACTAGATCTTTCCTTTAGGGAACGAGTTCCTCAGCAGTTTGATATTCGTAACTTAGGAGATATATCAGTATATGCAGCTGGTGCCCATGATTTTTGGGATAAGTTGCTGCAAGTTGGAATTACATTAAAACCCACAGTTCGTTTTTCTTTGAATGAGGGGGAAGACCAGGAAGTAACGTTTGCAGACGTAATTGGTGAAGATACAAATGGAGATCCTTTGCTTGTTTCGCAGTTTAAAAATATTTACAAAAAGCGCCATTTTGGATTGGTTGCAGACTTAGGGTTAAAATCCAATTTGGCAATCCCAGGATTTAAATCTTTGCCTGGTTACAGTTATCTCAAGCCCCAGTTTGGTTTAACTTGGCAAGATATTGGAAGTCCTAGTTTTGGATCAGCCCCTGGGAATGAACATTCGATCAGTGTGGGCTTTGCTGTTCATCCCGATGTCTGGAAGTTAAAGAATGCGGTTGCTATAGACTTTAGAGATTTGAATCAGGAGCGAGATATTCTTTCAAAGTTCCATTTCGGCCTGGAATCGAAACTGCCATGGGTTTTGACGCTTCGAGCAGGTGTCTCACAAGGCTATTTCTCAGGAGGTGCCACATTCGATCTATGGATTGTGAAGCTGGATGGAGCTCTCTACTTTGAGGAAACCGGGATTCGAACGGTTCAACATGGAAACATGAGATGGGCAGCTACTTTGTCATTTAACATTTGATTTAGGGGCTCTGCCTAAACTGCGGAGTCTGCTACTACGCCCCTAAAACTCCGCGGGATTCGCGAAGTGAATTCGACGAATCCCTTCATTAGACCACTTAGGCTATCCCACTTTTTTTATTCTCCCAAAGATAACCTCACGAGAGCCTTTGCTGCTCTTAAGTAATTTTTATGAATCCACCATTTTTTTACTTGGGCATGAGAAGCATTTTTTAAAAGATAAGTTTCCAAAAGAAGCCCTTTTTGTTCAAAAATTTGGGCAAGCTTGGTCATTTCAGGCCAAGGAACTACTGAGTCATCTTCGCTGTGAATTAAAAGAATCTTTATTTTGGGACTAAGCTTAAGATCAAAGTTTACTGAAAGTTTTTCTATTTGCTCGCTATACTTGTTTCGAAATTCTTCGACATTTAAGGAAAAATCATTGGGATGACCAAACTGGTCCTTTAAAATTTGCTTGGCATAAGGATCAGGTGGTAAGGAAAAAATGTCCTGAGATACCGAATATTTCCCTGTCAGCCCATAATTTAAGATGGCCTCCAGTGAAGCAAACGCACCTAGAGAACCAAGCCAAGCAATTTTATCCCTTATCTTTAAGTCTTGTGATGCAATAAAGGCTAATGTTCCACCAAAACTGACCCCAAAAAGTCCATTTTTTTTCGCGTCTATCATTTCTTGATTGAGAAGACTCAAACTAGAATCAATGATCTGTTGAATGGTTTTTGGATCAATTCTCAAGTTGGAAGCCTCTGGGAAAGTTGGAACAAGAACTGCGCACCCAATCCTTTGCAAGGCATTCGCAAATTGGATCACTCTTGGCTCTTCGCCTCCCTTGGGAGTTAGACCATGACAAAGAAGAACTCCTGGAAACTTCGGTCTTCCTTTAGGAATATAGAGAGCTGCCGGAATTTTAATTCCACCCGATTGAATTTGGAGAACTTCTTGCGGGGGTTTTAATGTGCTGGAAGCTGTCACAAAAAGAAGTTGTGCGGCTTTCCATAAGTTAAAAAAGGGATTCATCTGTATACCTTCATGCTCAAGTTCAGGAATGTTGTAAAGCCTTACCAATCTAAGTAAAGTTCATCCTCTCTATGGCAAGTCATCTACAACCCGATGTAGTTCTGGAACGCTATGCAAGTCCAGAAATGACGGCCATTTTCTCAAGAGAGAGAAGAATTCAATTGTGGAGGCAGCTTTGGGTTGCTCTTGCACAAGCAGAAGGAGAGTTAGGGCTTTCTATTTCGAAGGCTCAAATTAATGAACTCAAACAATATAGAAACAAGATCAATTGGGAGGTTGCTAGCAAGGAAGAAGCCGAAATTCGACACGATGTTATGGCTCATGTACGCGCCTTTGCTAAACAGTGCCCTAAAGCCGCACCTATTATTCACCTTGGAGCCACAAGCGCCTATGTCACAGACAATGCTGACTTGATTGTCATGCGAGAAGGGCTGGAATTGATTTTAGGGAAGCTTGCAGCAGTGATTGATCGCCTTGCAAGGTTTGCCGAGAGAGAAAAAAATACGGCAACCGTAGCTTATACACATTTTCAAGCGGCTCAACCGACCACTGTGGGAAAGCGAGCCTGTATTTGGGTTCAAAACTTTGTGTTGGATCTTTTTCAATTGGAATTTGAGGTCAAAGGACTTTGTTTCCATGGAGTGAAAGGAGCCACAGGATCCCAGGATAGTTTTCTAAAACTATTCGACGGTGATAAAGAAAAAGTTAAGAAGCTAGATGAATTGGTGACCAGGAAAATGGGGTTTGAGAAGAGTTACTTGGTGACGGGTCAAACGTATCCGAGGAAAATTGATACTCGAATCGTCTGTCTCCTAGCTTTAATTTGTGAATCAGCCTCTAAGTTTTCCAACGACTTACGGCTTCTCCAGGCGCTTCATCAGATCGCGGAACCTAGAGAGGGTGAACAAGTAGGGTCTTCTGCTATGCCTTATAAGCAGAATCCGATGCGCTCAGAAAGAGTGACAGCTCTTTCGCGATATGTGATCAATCTTGTTGGAAATTGTTTCGCAACAGGGGCAAACCAATGGTTTGAAAGAACTTTGGACGACTCAGCCAACCGTCGTCTTGTTATTCCACATGCTTTTTTGCTTACGGATGCAGTTTTGGATTTAGGCAATAATGTGGCCACTGGTCTTAAGGTCCGCCACGCTGTGATTGCAAAACATTTGGAACGGGAAATGCCATTTTTGCAGACAGAAGAAATTCTCATGGCAGCAGTTCGAACAGGAGGAGATCGACAAGTACTTCATGAGAAGATTCGAAAGCATGCAGAAGAAGTGTTTAAAGTGGTACATGAAAAAGAAGGGGCAAACGATCTTTTGGCACGCTTAAGAAGAGATCCAGCTTTTAAACAAGTACCACCAAAGTTATTGGTTAGAACTGATCCCTCCCGCTTGGTTGGTATGTCACCAGAGCAGGTAGAGGTTTTTTTGGAAGAAGTGGTAGCACCTATAAGGAAGACTTACAAATCCCAGATTCGTCACAGGCCCAAAATCAGAGTTTGATCTGAGTTAACGCAGACTTACCGGCAAATACCGCTCGGTCCAAAAGAGCTTCTTCGATACGAAGCAATTGATTATATTTTGAAACACGATCTGAGCGTGACACAGAGCCTGTTTTGATCTGTTTGGCAGTAGTAGCAACTGCTAAATCAGCAATAAACGTGTCCTCAGTTTCTCCGGAACGATGAGAGATCATGGTCCCCCAATCAGCTTCCTGCGCAAACTCAATAGTCTCCAATGTTTCCGTGAGCGTGCCAATCTGATTCAGTTTAATCAGAATGGCGTTTCCAGTTTGCTCTTCTATTCCTTTTTTCAAAAGCTTTGAATTGGTCACAAAAAGATCGTCCCCAACAAGTTGCACTTTATTTCCCAAAGCTTGAGTAAGTTTTTTCCAGCCTTCCCAATCATTTTCGGAAAGACCGTCTTCGATTGAAATCAGTGGAAATTGATGAACTAAGTTTTGGTAAATTCCGATCATTTCTTCACTGGTTTTTTCTACTCCTCCTGCCTTGATAGAAGCATATTTCCCATCTTTATAGAATTCAGTTGCAGCAACATCGAGGGCCAAGGAGATTTGGTCTCCTGGTCGGTAGCCAGCCTTTTCTACGGCCTCAGTCAATATTTTTAAAGCATCACCAGTAGCAGAAATATCAGGCGCAAAACCCCCTTCATCTCCAACGTTGGTAGAAAGATTCCTTTCGTTAAGCAATTCTTTCAAAGTTTGAAAGGTTTCAACTCCTGCTCTCAAAGCTTCGCTAAAGGTGTCAAAAGTGTGGGGAACAATCATAAATTCCTGAAAGTCGAGCCGATTGTGAGCGTGGCGGCCGCCATTGATCAGGTTCATGAAAGGTAGGGGAAGGGTATTTGCTGTTTTTCCTCCCAAATAGGCATAAAGAGGTAGTTCACGAGCGTTTGCTGCGGCCCGGGCTATTGCCAATGAAACTCCGAGCATTGCATTGGCACCTAGCTTGGATTTATTGGGTGTGCCGTCCAACTCCAAAAGGATTGAATCAATCGAAGACTGATTCAATGGGTCCAACCCTTTTAGTTTTGGAGCGATGATCTCCATGACATTTGTAATGGCTTTTCTAACTCCTTTTCCATGAAATCGCTTGAAATCACCATCCCGCACTTCTAATGCCTCCTGAGATCCTTTCGAAGCGCCAGATGGAACGCAGGCTCTCCCTAAGATATTGTTTGTCAGACGCACATCTACTTCAATTGTGGGGTTCCCTCTGGAGTCCAGAATTTCTCGGGCGACAATCCGTTCGATCATAGTTTTCATATTTATTCTCCACTTAAGAGGTTAAGTAATGAAGCCCGGTTTTTACTTCTGATAACTTTTTTATAAGAAGGTCTAATTTCTTGTGATCATGAGCAAAGTTAGAGTCCACTGTATTGCACACAATAACCGGGGCGCTTGTATAATGAAAGAAGAACGTTTGAAAAGCTCGAGTTACGTCCTCTAAGTAAGATTTTGACATAAGCAAAGCCAGGCTTTCTTCCTTGCTGGCAATACGTTCCAACAAAGTATCCACGTCTGCCTGCAGGTAGATCACAATATCAGGGGTAGCAATCGTGCCTTTTAAAAGGGAGTATACTTTTTCATAGAGAGCAAACTCGGCCGCATTTAACGTTAAGGAAGCGAAAAGGCGGTCTTTCTGGAAAAGATAGTCGCATAAGATTGTAGAACTGAAGAGATCTCCTTGAGCCAAATCCCGTTGCTGTTGGAAACGAGACAATAGAAAGTAGAGTTGAACCTGAAATGCATATTTTTCCATATCCTGATAAAAAGAGGGCAGAAAAGGATTCGAAGCATCTAGATACACGGTAGCATTCAAGCGTTTTTGAAGCGCGTGCATCAAACTTGATTTTCCAACCCCTATGGGTCCTTCGATTGCAATGTAATGTCCAGCCACGTGGGCAGGTCGTATCATTCAAAAAAAGAGACGTCTACTAGATATGATTAACAAAGAGCTATAAAACAGCTTTTATCAATTTGTCATTCCAATCCTAAGGCAAAACGAAGTGCATCATCGATGTATTTCATCTTCGTCGATGGCAGTAAACAGACTCTAGTGGAAAGAGATTTTTTAGGAATGGTAGTCACTGTATCTAAGTTTGCGACACAGGATCGTGGCAAACCTTCATTTGTCCCCAGTGAAATTTCAACGGGCAAATTTCGAATCCTAGTCGTTATTGGCGCAACTGTAACCAAATCCCTCACTTGGTAAGCTTCATCCCTTGATAAGAGCACGACAGGCCTGCGTCCTGCCGGTTTTGGAAGCTCTGCCCACCAGACCTCCCCTCGTTTCATTCCCAAGGTTCCTCAGAGAGCAAATAAGTGGCTGCTGCTTCTGCCGCTTCGATTTCAGCTTGAGTTTCAGGGTTTGCCGAGTAGCCTTGAACATATTGTTCAATTTTGCTTTTGCGAGCATGAGCTTCCATAAATAATCTAATAGCACGTTGAATAAAGGAGCTTCGCGACTCTCCTAAACTTTTTCTATATTTCTCCATTTGATTAACTAAAGATCGTGGCAAGCTGATAGCGAATTTCTCGCTCGTCTCGCTTGTTCTTGTTGACATACTTTGATAATACTATAGTCATACCTAGGAAACAATCTTTTTGGAAAAGATTGAAAAGTGGAGTTGGAAAAATATATAGACGCACCTAAACCCTTGGAAAAATCTTTCTATAGGTATGTCCCACTCATTTTAATAACATTCTGTTTTTGCCTTTTTGCCAACAGTCTTACGAACACATTCGTGAACTATGATGATTGGTGGTTTGTACACAATCCGGAGATGCTTTCGTGGCTAACCCCTGAAGGTTTATGGAAGACTTTTTTTGATTTTTCTTATGAAGTTCGTATGGAACACGGGGCGCAGTATGTGCCTATCACAGATCTTTTTGCATCCATTCAGTATAGATTGTTTCGAGAAAATTCCTTCCCGTATCATCTGGTCCAAACTGGAATGTATGCGGTAAGTGGCATTTTATTCTTTCAATTGCTTGCTGCATTAGGGCTGTCCTTTCAAGCATCACTTCTGTCTACTCTATTTTTTATTGTCCACCCCATTCATGTTGAATCTGTTGCTTGGCTTTCGAGCCACAAGGATCTCTTAAGCCTTGTCTTCTTTCTGGCCTGCCTTTTGTCTTATTGCAAGCAAGTAATGTATCTGGCCTTGTTGTTTTTTGTGTTAGGCATTGGGTCAAAATACCAAGTTCTTCTCGCTCCTCTATTCTTCCCTTTTGTTGATCGTTGTTTGGGAAGACCAGTTTCGTTGAAAAAATATTTACCTTTCTTCATCATATCCGTTGCAAGCTATCTTGTCGTAAACCATGTAGCCGAAGTGGTACGATTTCTTTTTCTTGATCCAGGGAAGAACATCTCCGGACTTTTAAGAAACGTATTTGGGCTTTTTGACACATCACTTAAACAACTTGTTACACCCCTTGGTCTGCAGATTTACTATCCTTTTGAACCATCTCAATCCTGGATGGATGTTAGCGTTCTAAGAGGAATGATCGAATTTATGTCCTTATTATTATTGACTGTGTGGGGTTACAAAAAGAAGCCTCCTTTCGCTCTAGCAAGTGTGCTTATGATTTTTATGTTTTTTCCCATGCTTCGGAGTCGTGAGGAACATCTTGTCGCCGATCGTTACCTTTTATTCTCTTCAATCGGATACTGCATGTTGTTAGGCCTTGGAATTAGCCTTTTCCCAAGAAAATGGGCAGGAGGACTCACTTTGTTGCTCGTGGTCGGAGGATCTTTTTTAACTGTGAGGCAAAATCGAGTCTGGGCTTCAAGCGTCGCACTTTGGGAGAATGCTGCTAGAGGAAGAACACCTGTTCAGCGGAAAGTTTGGGAGAACTTGGCTGTTGTATATCGAGACGCAAAGGAATGGAAGAAGTCCCGAGAATATTTCGAGTATTTAATTAAAACCAGTAACCTCAAGGATCCATTGCTTGCTTCGCACTGGATCGATCTTGGATATGTCTTGATTCAGCTAGAAGAGTTCAATGGAGCACAAGATTCTCTTCTGCAAGCTTTAAAGTTGGACTCCAATTCACCTAAAGCACATCTGAATTTAGGTGTAGCGTTGGCTATGCAAGGTAGACGGAAGGAAGCTAAGGAGAGCATGTATAAAGCGAAGGCGCTTGAACCCTCAAACCCTGAAATTTATTTCAATTTGGCCAGGATGGAAGCAGAGGAAAAGAATTACAATAAAGTGCGTGACCATTTGGTCATTTTAAAAAAATTAGCTCCTCTAGATTTTCGTACAAAGCTGCTGGAAAAAATCACAGATCGGAAAACATCAAAATAATTCAACACTTT
>Ga0247727_10008794_pt1 | contig 18594 bp, 16 predicted proteins | sample WisWelCaveWW1625_FD_202498 | JGI IMG/M metagenome (GOLD analysis project Ga0247727, IMG submission 202498) | Biofilm microbial communities from Wishing Well Cave, Virginia, United States - WW16-25 | ecosystem: Environmental > Aquatic > Deep subsurface > Groundwater > Cave microbial mat | place... | reverse complement strand
GATCGAGGAGTACGGGGCTGGAAGACAACTGGTGCGATTGAAATCATGGCCGCGGTTTTCGCGCTTGGGGCTTGGACTCGCGTCTTTGTTCGCCGTGCTCGCAACCGTCGCGGCCATCGATCATGCGGCATTGGCCGCCGCCATTTTAGGCGGAATCGGCTTGTTGCCGGCGCTGCGCACGTTCGGAGATTGCGCCGCTGCTACTTCCTTCTGCTTGCAAGCGCTTGAGAGCTTACACAGCAGAGATAAAAAATTTTAACAAGGAGTGCACAAAATGACTTCCACAGGAAAGAAGATATCAGCGATCATTAAATGCCACAACGAGGAATTGTTTCTGCGCGAATGCCTCGAGTCCATCAGCCCGTTCGTGGACGACATCGTCTTCGTGGATAACAACTCCACGGACGCCAGCGTCGAGATCGCTTCGCAATTCAAAGTCCGGATGGTCGAATACAAGCACAACCCCGGCGGCGACCAGCCGATGTCGCACTTCTACAACTGGTGTAACGACCAGGCTGCAGGAGAATACGTCCTGCATTGGGATGCGGATCACGTCGCCCTCGATTTCGCCCCCATCCTTCAGTTGCTGGCCGAAGAGCCGGACGCCGTCCGTTATCCCCTGTGGAATCTGCGCGGCGACCACCGGCACTTGTGGACTAAAAACAAAGGCGTTGTTGGTCCAAAGCCCTGGCTCCACAAAAAGGAGCTGACCTACAATGACACCGACACCGGCATGGAACGCCTTGACGTTCGCAACCGCCGCGTTATCACGACCGACCAGTTCCCGGCTCTGCACATGAACCTGAAAAGCGATGAGAGATATTTCCTGCGGCGGGCAATCTGCACCTACCGCCTCAAGCGCATTGAGGGTCAATCTCTGGAGCAGTGGGCGAAACAGCAGTACGCGAACTACGACGACCGTGTTCGGGCGGAATACGAAATGATGCTGCGGGAGCTGATGCCGTACAACGGCAGCTATCCCAAAGTGCTCGAGCGCTATTTGGCGCGCCCGAAATGGTTGATCGAGTCCCACGAAGGTCGCCCCGTGGCGAGAAGGGAACTGTGGTGAAATGAATTACTACCTGCGCGTTTTGCCTTATCTGCGGCCTTATTGGCCGTTGGCGATTTTCTCCATCGTGACGATGATTTTGCTGGTCCTGGCCGGTTTGCTCGAGCCTTGGGCGTTGAAGATTCTCGTTGACAATGTGCTCGGCGAGGCGCCGTTGCCATCGGTGCTAACCAACGTACTTGGCGCGTTGGCAGATGATCGTTTTTCTCTTTTGCTGTTCGTTGTGCTGGCCGGACTCGGAATCAGATTGCTGCAAAATGCGCTGACCGTCATCAGCAAATACGTCGATACCAGACTCGAGCAGAATATCATGCTGGATTTTCGCACGGATTTGTTCGAGCACGCGCAGCGCCTGTCCTTTTCCTATCACGATCGTCGTCGCGCTGGAAATCTTATTTTCGCGATCAATAATCAAAGCACGGCCACCAGCGGCATTCTGATGACGATCCCGAATTTGGCGCAGAGCATCCTCACGCTGGCCGGCATGTTCTGGATTACCTTGGGGATTAACCGCGAGCTGGCGCTGATTTCGCTGGCGGTTTTGCCGTTTCTCTACTACCTGGTGGGATATTACGTCACCCATATTCAAGCGCGATTGAATCACGTCCGCAGCCTGGAGGGCAAGACACTTTCACTCATTCACGAGGCGATCAATATGCTGCGAGTGATTGTCGCCTTTGGGCGCGAGGATTACGAGCACCGCCGTTTTCGCGATCTCGGCGAGCACGCGCGCGACAAACGGGTTGACCTCACCGTGCGGCAAACCGTGTTTTCGTTGACCGTCAACATGACCATCGCGATTGGCACGGCGCTGGTGCTCGGGTTTGGCGCCTACAAGTCGCTGCAGGGGCAGTTGACCGTCGGCCAATTGCTGGTGGTCATGTCCTATATTGCCGGCGTGTACAAGCCGTTGGAAGCGATCAGCGGCACGATCGGCTCGCTGCAAAATCAGTTCGCCAGCTTGAAGGTCGCTTTTGATTTGCTCGACACCAAATCGGAAATTCAAGATGCGCCGAATGCCATGGTCATGCAACGCGCGCGCGGGCACGTCTGCTTTGAGGATGTTCATTTCAGTTATACGGCGCGACAAGAAACGCTCAAAGAAATTTCCTTTGAAGCGCGACCTGGACAATTGATCGGCATTGTGGGCCCAACCGGTGCAGGCAAAAGCACGTTGGTCAGCTTGATGCCGCGCTTTTACGAGTTGGTCAAAGGCCGCATTCTGCTCGATGAATGTGATATTCGCAGCCTCAGCCTGCGTTCCCTGCGCCAACAAATCAGCCTGGTGCTGCAAGAGCCGCTGCTGTTTTCCGGCACCATTGCCGACAACATTCTTTACGGTCGATTGGAAGCGAGCCTGGAGGAAGTGATGGCTGCGGCCAAAGCGGCGAATGCACACGATTTCATCATGCGCCTGCCGAAAAAATACGAGTCCGAGGTTGGTGAGCGCGGCGTGCAGCTCTCGGGCGGTGAGCGCCAGCGTCTCTGTGTGGCGCGCGCCTTTCTGCGTGATGCGCCAATTCTGATTTTGGATGAGCCGACTTCTTCGATTGATTCCAAAACCGAGGCGGTTATCCTCGAAGCATTGGAGCGCCTCGCCATGGGACGCACCACCTTCATGATCGCGCATCGCCTGTCAACGCTGCAGAAAGCCGACAAGGTTCTCGTCATCAACAATGGCCGGCTGGCCGAAGCCGGAACCCACGACGAGCTGTTGCAGCAGTCCGTGCTTTACAAGCAAATGTATGAAATGCAAGCGGGGCGAATGCTCAAACGACAGCCGGCGGCTCCGGCGTTGGCGCTCGCGCTGGCAAATGATGACGGTGGCGACAATGGCAAAATATAATACTCAAAAAAATTGCCCAACGGATTAAAAAACGACCAACGGATTTTATTTTCAAATCCGTTGGGCGCTTTTCCATCCGTTGGCAACATAAAATTTTTAGATTTTTTTTCTAACTTTTGCGGCCTTATGGCCTTTCGTTGCGGTTCCCTTTTCGTTGCGAGCAATTTAGATGCAAAATTTAGGCAAGAAGAAAATCATTTTGTTGGGCATGATGAGCCGCCATCCGGTCGCCGGCATGGTCTGGCTGACGATGCAATACGTCGTCGGGCTGCAACGGCTGGGTTACGACGTTTACTACATTGAAGCGCACGGCGCCACGCCCAAGTTCTTCATGACGCATGACGACGATGGCTTTTTGAAAGCTGCGGCTTTTATTGCTGAGGTGATGCGCCGCTTCGATCTTGACCAGCACTGGGCTTATCACACGCTGAACGGCGAGCGAAAGTTTTACGGCATGAGCGAAAGCGAACTCGCGGCGTTGTATCACTCGGCAGATTTGATTTTGAACTTGCACGGCGGAACGACGCCAATTCCCGAATACATGGCCGCAGACCGGATGATTTATATCGGCACGGATCCGGTCGATCGCGAAATCGAGATCCATCAAAATGTTCAGGAGACCATTGATCTGCTCGCTGCCCATCGGGCGCATTTCACGTGGGGTGAAAATTACGGCAAGCCGGATTGCGGCGTTCCGCTCACCGCGCGCTTCAACTTCAGGCCGACACGCCAGCCCATCGTAATGGAATTTTGGCAGGGCAATGGCATCGCGAACGGATGCTTTACCACCATCGGGAGTTGGCGGCAGCTTTGGCGCGAAATCAAGTTCCAGGGCGAAGTTTATCATTGGAGCAAGCATTTCGAGTTTCTGAAATTCATCGACTTGCCCAGCCGCACGCGACAGCCATTCGAGCTGGCCTTGAGTGGCTATAAAGAAGAAGACAAAGCGAGACTCGTGCGCGAAGGCTGGCGCGTGCGCGATGCGCTCGCTTTCACGATGGATATGGATGCTTACACAAAATATATCGCTGCCTCGCGCGGCGAATTTACGGTTGCCAAAGATCAAAACGTGCGGCTGCGCAGTGGCTGGTTCAGCGATCGCAGCGCTAGTTATCTCGCTGCTGCCTGTCCGGTGATCACGCAGGAGACCGGCTTCAGCAACATTTTCCCGACCGGCGAAGGACTCTTCGCGTTTTCAAACATGGAAGAGATTCTGCAAGCCGTTGATGCCGTGAATTCTGATTACGAGCGCCACAGCCGCGCCGCCCGCGAGATTGCGCAGAATTATTTCAGCTATGAGGTGGTGCTGCCAAAGTTGTTGGCAGATGCAGGAGTTTAGACGGTTGGATTGCTGGATCGTTGGAGTAATGGATTGTTGGACTGACCGCTCATTGATTAGAAACGTTTCATCAACAAAGCGCGTGGCAGTTGTATCATTGCGGCTATCCGCCGTGTGTTGAACTTCAAATTTTCTGAGATCGAAATGACCCCCATCAGTGTGGTGATGCCCTGTTACAACGTGGGCAAATATCTCACGGAAGCCGTCGAAAGTGTCTTGCAGCAGAGCCGGCCGGCAGCGGAGATTATCATTGTGGACGATGGCTCCACCGACGAAGAGACGTTGCGACTTTTGAATCTGTATGAGCAGCAGGGAATTATCGTTCATCATACGCCCAATCGCGGCGCTCCGGCAGCGCGCAATTACGGCATCAAACGCGCCAAAAGTCCTTATGTGCTCTGCTTCGACTGCGATGATATTTTGCTGCCGAATTTTCTAAAGGAGACTGCGCAACGTCTCGATAGCATGACGAATATCGGTGTAGCGGCGACGGGCGTCGAATTCTTCGGCGCTCGCAATGGCCAATGGAAGCCGGTCGATTATTCCCCCAGCCGAATGCTTTGGCAAAATTGCCTTCCCTCGGCCAGCCTTTTTCGCAAGCGGTGTTGGGAAGAAGTGGGTGGGTACAAAGAAGAATTGAAGGCCTGTCAGGATTGGGATTTTTGGATCTCCGTGACTATTGAGCGCGGCTGGAAGTGGGTGGTTGTGCCTGATAGCCTTTACATGTACCGACAACGCTCCGGCTCGATCTCGGAATACCGCGAGTCGGCCCGTCCGGAGCTTATGGGCCAGCTCATCAAATTGCACCATGCAACCTACCAATCCCACCTGGTCGAGCTGCTCGTTGACCTGGATACAAATTATCGCAAGGCTCTGGAAAATGCAAATCAATACTCACAGAAGTATAACACCAGCAAGCAAATGCTCGATGAGATTCGTAGGGTGTTGAACGGTTCGCAGCCGCAGAGCTCCAATACCAATAACAATGGCCAGCCGGTTCCTTCGAGCAGCAATGGAAAATCTCAACTCATTCTCAAAGAGCAGCCGGCAACCAAGCCGGTGCAAGTCATCAACAGTCCGCCAGCTCTTTCGAGCAACAATGGCAAAGCTCAACACATTCTCAAAGAGCAGCCGGCAGCCAAGCCGGTGCAAGCAACAAAGCCCAAACAGGAGCTGGAGCAGCACACCTTCTCGGTGGTGATTTGCACGTACAAGCGAGACAAGTTTCTCGGACAAGCCATCGAATCCGTCTTTGCGCAGAGCTATCCCAAAGACAAATACGAAATCATCGTCATCAACAACGATTCGCCGGATAATACCGAAGAGGTGATCCGGCAACATGCCCAGCGTTCTCCGGTGGCTTTTTCATCTTATGTTGAAAAGCGCAACGGGCTTTCGTTTGCGCGCAATCTCGGCGTGGAAAAGTCGCGGCATGAATATGTCGCGTTTCTGGACGACGATGCCACGGCCTGCCCAGATTGGCTTGCCTCCTTCAACGCGGTGATCAACGAGCATCACGCGTTGGTGGTTGGCGGCCGAGTCGAGAAGGCATTCGAGCCGGGGTTTGCGCCGCCGGCTTGGTTCAATTATCAATATGTGAAAGGATTTTTCGGGGTGAATTATCGCGATCGCAACCGCAAGGAAAAAGTTTTTCGCATTCGCCATCCGCTTTATATCGGCGGCGGCAACTGCGCTTATGCCAGGAGGCTTTTCGATCATTTTGGCGGCTTCGATCCGCGCCTGGGACGCGACGGCAAGACGCTGTTGGCCGGCGAAGAAACTTATCTCAATTGGGTATTGGATCGCAATGACGTTCCGATTTACTACAGCGACGAGGCTTACATCAATCATTTCATCGAGTCCTCGCGTCTCACCAAAGCGCATCTTCGCCGCAAAGCCTGGTGGTCCGGCATCACCAACGCGACCATAAGCCCGATGCTCTCCGGCTACGACGCGACCTGGGAGAAGTGCAAGAACAGTTGGAAAGAAATCCGGAATAAGACTCGCCAGATTTTGCGCGATCGCAAGAATCCTGAAAATTTCAGCCGGATGTGCCGCATCATTTACAACCTGTCGTTCTTGCGCAAGTTTTATCCTCGTTACTTCGCGCACAAGCTCAAGCGCGAGCGCGAAATCATTCCGCCATTCACCTGGAGCACCGAGCATCAAATTGCGGAAGTCCTGCGTTGGCCCGAGGGAGAGGACAAATATCGCGAGCTGTATTTTCTCCATAGCTCGCAAGGAGAAGACGAAAAGGCGCGGCAAGCTCTCTCCCATCTGGCGCCGTACTTAGGACTGGAAAAGCTCGAGCAAGCCTCATTGCTGCTGCAACCGGCGTCCTTACAGTTTCAGCGCCAGCACTATGCCGAGCTCAAGCAAAGAGTTCGGCAAATCGCCAGCTCCGAATTGCCCCGCCAGGCAAAAGTGCTCGTGGTCAGCAAAGGCGATCCGGAGCTTGTGCAGTTGGAGGGCCGGCAGGGATGGCATTTCCCACAGACGGACAATAACGTCTATGCCGGGCATTATCCGGCTGATAGCGCCGGAGCCATCGCCCATTTGGAGGAATTGCGCGCGCGTGGGGCTGATTTCCTGCTGTTTCCGCAGCCCGCCTTCTGGTGGCTCGATCATTATGCGGACTTCAAGTCATATTTAGAGAGCCGTTATGGCTTGATCGTGCAGCAAGAAGGCGCTTGCATGATTTTCGATATCAGAAATTCGAATGGCACAGGAAAACGCGATGACATTCGCTGAACGGGACCACCGTCCCAATATCATCGTCTTCGGCGTGGGGCATTCAGGCACGACGCTCCTTGCGAAGATGCTCTTTGCGCTCGGCTGGAACCAGGGTGAAAGTCCGGATGCGGCCGACGAGGATTATGGCGAACACCTCAAAATCCGGCAGTGCAATCGTTACGTGCTCGAGCACAAAGCGATCCCGCCGGAGGCCGCGGCTATATTGCGAACCCTGAAATGTCCTTGGGCAATTAAGGATCCTCGCTTCGTGATAACTCTTTCAAGCTGGCAGCCTGTGTTCGCCTCCGCGTTGGAGCAACTGCCTGTGCTTCTGTGGGTCATCAAAGACTTGGAAGAAGTCGCGAAGAGTCACGCCATTCGTGGTGAGATGATCGGCGATAAACCTGGATCGCACAATCACACGGTCGTGGAACTCTGGCAGTTGGCCATGACGCATTATGCGGATTGGCCAGGGCCCAAGCTCCGCCTCTGCTATCGACAGATTGCCGCCGCCACAAGCCTGTTTCTTCCCAACAGAACGCCGGGCGGCCCCGACTTGCTCCGGAAAAAAATGCACGAAGTCGCACGTCTCGAGCAGGCCCTTGCGAAAAGTCAGGCGGCTGTCGCTTCAGGAGAAACGCAACGAAGATGACCGCTCATTATCCAAAAATCAGCGTTTGCATTCCCGCTTGCAATTGCAGCCGCTATTTGAAGCAGGCGCTCGACAGTGTTTTGCGCCAATCGCTGCAAGATTTCGAGATTATCGTGTACGACGACGCTTCGATGGATGACACGCCGCAAGTAGCCGCTGCCGTGCAGGATCGTCGCGTGCGTTACTTTCGGAATCCTCGCAACATGGGCGTAGCCGCAACGCGCAACAACTGCCTTGCAGTGTCGCGCGGCAAGTACATCGCATGGCTGGATGCCGATGATCTTTATTATCCCGAAATGCTGGCCGTGCAGAGCGCCGTGCTCGATCAGCATCCCAACGTTGGATTGGTGCATGGCGCGTATCATGTGATCGATCATGAAGGACGACGGCTGCCGGATTGGCCGCTGCCCTTTTCATCCGAGGTGATTGAAAGCGGTCGCGAAGCGTTTCGCGAGCTTATTCTATCAAACTACATCACCACGCCAACGGTGATGGTGCGGCGCGAATGCCACGATCAGGTTGGGCCGTTTTCCGAGAAGATTGGCAAGAGCAGCTCGGATTGGGAGATGTGGCTGCGCCTCACTCTGCATGCCGATTTGGCTTTTACTTCGAAAGTCGTCGCGCAGTACCGGCAACATAACAGCAGCATCTCGGCAACGACTCGCAACGGCGAACGGCTGCGCTGTGACGGCCGTGTCGTCCAACATGTTCTTGCGATTGCACGGGATGTCATACCGAATTTCGAGATTTTGCAGCGTCAGGCGCGCACCGCCCTTGCCGTCAAAGCGTTGCGTGACAGCAATGACGCCTTTACCAGTGGTTGCCGTGCTGCTGCTTTGCAAGCGGTGATGCATGGTTTTCGCATGAGGAACGGACTTTAATGCCTCCTTATCAGACGCTGCGGTTGCTCATCGCCATCATAACCGGAAACGAATACGCCCACTTTCGGATACGCCGGAAGTTGTTGCAACAATTATTCATGTCGCTGACCGGAACACGGTTTGGCCGCCGCATGCAAAAGCAGATCGAAAACAATACGGCGTGGCAGGAGACGCAGGCAAGCATCGCGCAAATCATGCGACAACACGTGCCGAAAAACGCGCGCGTCCTGATCGTGGACAAGTGGGATCCGACGCTGTTTCATCTCAGCCGGCACCAAGGCTGGAACTTTCCCGATCGCGTTTTGATGCCGGAAGGGTATCCGGCGAACGACGAGAAAGCCATCGACCATCTGGAACAGTTGCGAAAACGCGGCGCGAATTATCTCGTCTTCCCCAACGCGGCATTTTGGTGGCTGGATTATTATCAAGCGTTTCGCCGCCATCTCGACGCAAAACATGCGTGCATTTGGAAAGATGAGCGGTGTGTGATCTATGAAATCTTATGAAAATGACGTTTGTAGTGATGTCTTTAGGCATTGGACTTCCCAAACAATCAACGCCTAAAGGCGTTACGACATGCCATGATGAACACGAAGCGTTACTTGATCGTCAACGCCGATGATTTTGGCCAAAGCCACGGCGTAAACCGAGGCATCATCGAAGCATTCGAGAATGGCATCGTGACCAGCGCCAGCCTCATGGTGCGCTGGCCTGCTGCCGTCGAGGCCGCGGCTTATGCCCGTGTGCACACGGAGCTCAGTGTCGGTCTGCACGTTGACCTGTCAGAGTGGGCCTGCAAGGACGAGACCTGGTTCCCGCTTTATGAAGTCGTGCCGTTAGACGATCACGCCGCTGTTGCTGTGGAGGTGCAACGGCAGCTCGAACGCTTTCGCAAGTTGCTGGGGAGGAATCCGACGCATTTGGATTCGCACCAGCACGCCCACTACAAAGAGCCGGTGCATTCCATCATGCAAAAACTCGCGCAAGAATTGCGTGTCCCCCTGCGGCATTATAGCCTGCGCGTTCTTTACAGCGGCGCCTTTTATGGGCAAAGCGCCAAGGGTTGGTCATATCCCGAGGGCATCAGTGTCGATGGTCTCATAGATATTTTGACGAAACTGCCGCCGGGGGTAACCGAACTTGGATGCCATCCGGGTTGGGCGGATGATTTGGAAAGCATGTATCGCGCCGAACGCGCCAGCGAGGTGAAAACGTTGTGCGATGCGCGGATGCGCTCGTTCATAAAAGAAGCGGCGATCGAGCTGTGCTCGTTTCATGACGTAACGCAGACTGCCAGTCTGCAAACCAAGCAGGCATGATGCCTAATGTCATTAACTTTTTAAGAAAACAATGACAGAAAAATGTAGGGCAGAAAAATTTTTACGACTTCTCGTTGCTTCATGGTGAGCATTTCTTTATGATACCAAGCCCCATGTTTCTGTCCTTCATTTTTCTGTCATTACTTTTATTCAAGCCAACTTAACGTTGTCAAGCTCAAATAAGGTTTTTTAATAGTTTTGCCCCAAATCGTTTTGCCATTATTAGAACAAAACAAATGACCAATAAACGTGCCTTCTGCATCGTGATGGCAGGCATTTCGATTTTCCTTCACGGGCTTCTTCTTGCTCAGACGGAGATCGAACCTGACGTCCCCGAAAAGAAAGGCAAAACCATCAAAGCCTTAAAAGCCAATCCTCACGCGCCAAAGGTTGACGGTTACTTGCACGATGAGATTTGGCAAAAGGCGCAAGCCGTTTCCAATTTCAAACAAGAAAGCCCGCAGAACGGCAAGTCGCCGACGGAAAAAACCGAAGTGCGTGTGGCCTTTGATGCGCAAGCCCTTTACGTCGCCGTCCGCGCCTTCGACTCCGCGCCGAATCAAATCAGCGGTCGACTCGATCAGCGTGCAGAGCCAGATTGGATTACTGTTGCCTTCGACAGCCGGCATGATCACCAAACCGCGTACAGCTTCGGCGTCAATCCCGCGGGCGTTCGGATTGATCGATTCCTCCACAACGATACTCTGGCGGACGATTCGTGGAATGCCAAGTGGGAAGCCAAAACTCAAATTGATAGTCTGGGCTGGAGCGCTGAATTTCGCATTCCACTTGCCAGGTTTTCTTTTCCGGCGAAGAAAGAACAAGCCTGGGGATTCAACGTGTGGCGAATGATTGCTAGAAAAAAAGAGAAAATTGCGTGGGTACACAAACCCCGAAAAGTCTCGGGCGAAGTTTCACGCTTCGGCCATTTGTCCGGCATCGGCAAAATCGAAACACCGGCGCGATTGCAAGTTTCACCACACGTTATTTCGTATGCCGTCTTTCAAGAACAATCTGGGCCTGAAGATCAGCACGATTTTTTCCGCAGGTTTGGCGCGGATATTAAATACAAGCTGAACTCCGGTCTTAGCCTGGAGGCAACCACGAACCCGAATGCCGATCTGATTGAAGCCGACGATATCGTCCTGAATCTCACGGCGTTCGAAACGTTTTTGCCGAACAAGAAACCCTTTTTTGTCGAAGGTGCGAATTATTTCAACACCCGCTACAGATTATTCCACGCCAGGCGCATCAGCGATCGTCCGAATCGCTACCGAGTCGAGCGCGGCGACCAGGTTTTGGACCGTCCGCGAATCACGACGATTCTCGGCGCGGCAAAATTGACGGGCAAAACTTCGAACGGGATTTCCCTCGGCATTCTGGACGCCGTCACGGCGAATGAATATGCGAAAGTCACGAATACGCAAGACTCAACACAGCAGCGTCTGCTCGCGCCGATGACCAACTATTTCGTCGCTCGAATCAATAAAGAAGTGTTGAAACGAACTTCGACGGTCGGGTTGATGGCGACGGCGGTCAACCGGCGCGGCGCCGAATCGGCGTACACCGGCGGGCTTGATTGGAGTTTGAATTTCAGAAACAAAGCCTACAACTTTAGCGGGCAAATGGCCGGCAGTTATGCGGATGGTTATGTGGGCAGCTATTCCGCCGTTTATTCGTCCGTTTATGCCGCGCCTTTTGCCGGGCGCAAATTCGGTTACGCCGCCGATATGAGTTTCACCGGCAAGGGCAGCAAATGGTTGGGAGGCAACTTCAAATTTCAACTGGAGTCTCCCACATTCCAAATCAATGACCTCGGCTATCTCGTGCGCAACAACCGAATCAGCACCAGCCTCGGAGCGCAAATTCGGCCTTCGCCTCTTTTTAAATTCATCCGTCATTCTGTCATCGATCTCGACGGGCGCTTGGGCTGGAATTATGATCGCCAGACGATCATCAAAGGAATTACGCTGAGCCATTCGCTTGAATTCACGAATGAATGGCGGATTGATGGCGGCGCCGGTTGCGAATTTCGCCGCGTGAGTGATCAGGACGTGTTCAGAGGCGGTGCGCTCATCCTGCAGCCGCCGGATTTCGATTGGTGGCTCAAGCTTACTTCCAATCGCCGCAAAAGCCTGGTGATCAGTCCCAATTTCGGGGGCGGGTGGAATGAACACGGCAGCCATTCGGGCTATTATCGCCTTGCGGTCGATTACAACCCGTCGAAATCGATCAGCTTTAGAATTTCGGCGGGATACAACGCGGCCACTTATGCGGCGCAATGGATCGACAACCTCGACGACAATCATGATGGACGGATCGAGCACTATGTTTATGGGACACTGGAAACGAAGGTTGTAGATGCCGCGATCAACGGAACGATGTCCGTGCGCAAGAACTTGACGCTTCAGGTTTATGTGCAACCCTTCATCGCTGTCGGCAAATACACTGACTTTAAAGAACTGGTGCGTCCGTTATCGTTTGATTTTGCGCCCCATTCGTATGGCTATAAATTGGACTTCAACAGCAAATATCTCAACAGCAATATCGGCCTCCGCTGGGAGTTCATCTCCAACGCGCGCCTTTATCTGGTTTGGTCGCAATGGCGCAGTGATTACTCGCGACGCGGAGATTTCCGTTTCGGCAGAGAAGTGAAATCCCTCTTCTCGGCAAATGGCATTCATGCCGTGTTGCTCAAATTGGATTATGGGTTGGGATTTTTGTGATTTTAGAACTTTGAATGTCCAACGGATTAAAACTCAACTTTGAAATCAATCATGAATCATTCCATCGTCATCGGCGGCGCATTAGCGCAAAAGCCTGGATTCGGCGGACATACCTGGCAATTTCTGCAATACCTCTTGGGTTTCAAAAGCTTGGGATGGAACGTGCTCTTTCTCGATCAACTGCAACCGGAAATGTGCATTGACGCAGCGGGTAAAAAGTGCGGCATCGAGAAATCGGAAAACCTGCGCTACTTGTTCAAGGTGATGAAAGGCTTCGGTCTCGAAGGCTCCTGTGCTTTGATTTACGACAAAGGCCAACGCTATTTTGGACTGTCGAAATCACAAGTGTTGGAGCGTCTCAAACATTCGGTTTTCTTATTGAATGTCATGGGTTTCATCAATGATGAAGAGATTCTGCAACATGCGCCGCGACGAGTTTTTCTTGATACCGATCCTGGTTTTGGACAAATGTGGCACGCGCTGGGGTTGACCAACCTGTTCATCAATCACGACGATTACGTGACCATCGGTGAAAACATCGGCCAGCCCGACTGCACCATTCCCACGTGCGGGATCGAATGGATCACGACGCCGCAGCCAGTTGCACTCGACCACTGGCCGCTGCAATCAGAAGTTGACAATGGCTGGATCACGAGTATCGCCAGTTGGCGCGGCGCTTACGGCCCCGTTGAATATCAAGGCAAGATTTATGGCCTGCGCGTACACGAGTTCCGCAAATTCATCGAGCTGCCCAGACGCAGCGACAAACCTTTTCAATTGGCTTTACAAATTCATCCGGCAGAGAAACCGGACTTGACACGCCTCGCCGAGAATGGCTGGTCACTCGTCAATCCCGCTGCAGTGGCAGCCGATCCCTGGATTTACCGGCAATACATTCAGCAGTGCAAAGCCGAACTCATGATCGCCAAAAACATGTATGTGCAAAGCAATAGCGGCTGGTTCAGCGAGCGCAGTATGTGCTATCTCGCCGGCGGCAAACCGGTGCTGGCGCAGGATACGGGCCTTGCGCGTCTCTACCCGTCCGGCGAAGGCCTGTTGGTCTTTTCGGATATGGAACAAGCGGCGAGTTGCGTCGAGAGCTTGTATCAAAATCTTGAACGCCACATAAGAGCCGCACGCGAGATTGCTGAAGAATACTTCGATGCGAAGAAAGTATTGAGAAAGCTTTTAAGGAAACTTGGGATTTAGTTGAGCTTCAAAATAATATGTCATTCTGCAAGAATCTTTTTTCGCTCCAGCACTCTGCGCAATAACAAAAAAAATCCTTACAGGATGACATAAGGAATGACTGCTTTAATGGAAAACAGAACATGCCAATCCTCATCGTCAGCGGCGCGATAGCAAACAAACTCGGCAACGGCGGCGCCACTTGGACACGCTTGAACTGGGTTCTCGGCTTCAGAAAGCTTGGATTCGAGACATACTTTGTCGAACAAATCGCGCCGGAAAATTGCGCAGATGCTCTGGGCAACCGAACAACTTTCGAGCGCAGCGCGAACCTCGCCTATTTTGACAAGGTCATGAAAGAGTTTGATCTCACGCGCACTGCGGCGCTGATCGAGAGCAAAACTCTTCACGGCCGCGGTTTGACTTTTCCGGAGTTGCTCGATCTTGCCGATGCTGCCGATCTTCTCGTCAACATCAGCGGCCATTTAACTTTGGAACCGCTGCTGAGCAAAATAAAACGCAAAGCGTATGTTGATCTCGATCCTGGTTTCACGCAGTTCTGGCATGCTGATCCCACGATCGACTTTCAATTGCACGCGCATGATTTTTACTTCACGGTCGGCGAGAACATCGGCACCAAGCATTGCACGATTCCTACCGGCGACATTTGCTGGCGGCCAGTGCACCAGCCGGTGGTGCTCGATCAGTGGCCTACGGTGAAAAGCGAATCTTTGGCGCGTTTCACCACGGTCGCAAGTTGGCGCGGTCCGTTCGGGCCAGTGCAATGTCGCAATAAAGCATTCGGATTGAAAGTCCACGAGTTCCGCAAGTTCATCGAGCTACCGGCTTATTTAGAGCAGAATTTTGAAATGGCTTTGCAAGTTCATCCGGCGGATCACAAAGATTTGAAAGCGCTCCAACACAACGGCTGGCGCGTTGTCGATCCGGCGCTGACCGTTGCAAATCCTTCGGCATTTCGTCGTTACATCCAAAACTCGGATGCGGAGTTCTCCGTCGCGCAAGGCATCTACGTCGAAACCAACAGCGGCTGGTTCAGCGATCGTACCGTGCGTTATCTGGCGTCGGGCAAACCGGCTTTGGTGCAAAACACAGGTTTCAGTCGTAACTTACCGGTGGGAGAAGGGTTGGTGTCATTCTCTACTTTGCCGGAGGCGATTGTCGGCGCTAATCGTCTCGCGGCTGACTATGATCATCACTGCCGTGCCGCGCGCACACTCGCGGAAAAAATTTTCGATTCGGATAAAGTGCTCGGCAAGATGGTTGACGAAGTAGAGATATAAAAAGGAGTTGATGACTTTCATGACACGCCTCACCATTCTCTTGAGCGGCATGATCGCCACCGATCCCTATCAAGGCGGCGCGACCTGGGCCGTGCTGCAATACCTGCTCGGATTCAAGCAGCTTGGGCATGAGATTTTTTTTGTCGAGCCGATTAAGCATGAAACGTTGGAGCGGCAGAAAACTTCATTCGAACAATCCAAGAACGCAGACTATTTCAGACAAGTGACCAGAGCTTTTGGATTGGAAGATCGCTCGGCGTTGCTATTGGCTGGAACGCAACAGACCGCCGGCTTGCCGTATGCGAAGCTGTGCGAAATCGCGCACCGCGCTGACGTGCTCATTAATATATCCGGAATGCTCAAAGACGAGAAGCTCGCCAGCCGCGTTCCCGTTCGTGTCTTTCTCGACCTCGATCCGGCCTTCAATCAATTGTGGCATGCGGTGCAGAACATTGACATGGGCTTCGCAAACCACACGCATTTCGTGACCGTCGGGCTTGCGATTGGCGAACCCAATTGTACGATTCCAACTTGTGGGTTGGCTTGGATAAAAACTTTGCAACCGGTCGTTTTATCCGAGTGGCCGGTGGCCGAGCAGATCACTTACAATGCGCTTACCACGATCGCAAACTGGCGTGGCTATGGCTCAATTGAACACGAAAGCAAATTCTATGGGCAGAAGGCGCACTCGCTGCGCCAATTCATGGCGCTGCCCAAACAGACAGATGAAAACTTTCTCCTCGCGCTGTCAATTCATCCCGATAAAAAAAAAGATTTGGCGGCGTTGCACGAAAACGGCTGGCAACTGTTGAACCCTCGATCAACGGCGGCAACACCGCAGAGCTATCGGCAATTCATTCAGGGATCAAAGGCTGAGTTCGGCATCGCCAAAAGCGGCTACGTCGTTTCTCACAGCGGCTGGTTCAGCGATCGCAGCGCCTGTTATCTCGCGTGCGGCCGGCCGGTGACCGCGCAAAACACCGGCTTCGACCGCTATTTGCCGACCGGCGAAGGACTGTTTGCTTTTGATACGATGGAAGAGGCGCTGGCGAGTATTGAATTTTTGAACGGCGATTATGTTCGTCATGCCCGTGCCGCCCGCGCTATCGCAGAAGAATACTTTGATAGCAAGCAAGTGCTCAGAAAACTGTTAGAGAAAATATGACCGATGAGCTGCGAACAATTCTCGAGCGCGAGTTGAGCCATTATTTCGGCTCATCGCAAAAGATCAAACAGTTGTCGCGGCGCCCTTCAGAATATCGCACCAGCTTTGCGATTGAAGAACTTGCCGTTGATCTCGGCGATGGCCGACAATTGCAGCTCATCCTTAAGGATTTGAGCTGGCATTCATTAGCGGAAGACGTCCGGCAAGTGAAGCCATACTTTCTTCACAATCCATGGCGAGAAATTATTGTCTACCGTGAAATTCTGGCGCCGGTTCAAATGGGCACAGCGCGATGTTACGGTTTTTTTGTCAACGCGCCGCGCGATCGTTACTGGCTCTTTTTGGAAAAAATCTCGGGGCAGGAATTATATCAGATTGGAGAATTTGAGAAATGGCAGGCCGTGGCGCGCTGGCTGGCGGAATTTCATGGCCGGTTTGCTGCGCACGTTGATCAATTCAACAACAGCCGCTCATTGTTGCGATATGACGGCGCTTTCTATCGGCGCTGGCTGCAACGGGCATGTTCATTTGCAAAATGTAACGACGGCCCGCAAAAACGAAACGCGAAAGCCGCACTGGCGTGGCTGGCGGCGCGATACGAAAAAGCTGTCGAACGACTCACGGCATTGCCCTCAACTTTTATTCATGGCGAATTTTATGCTTCCAATGTGCTCGTACAAGATGAGAATCATGGCATGCGCGTTTGTCCGGTGGATTGGGAAATGACGGGCGTGGGGCCGGGCTTGATCGATCTCGCGGCGTTGACCTCCGGCAAGTGGAGCGAAGAACAGAAGACCGCTTTGTCTTTAAGCTACTACGATGCTCGAAAAACTACGGTGTGCGAATCCACCAACCTGAACGAGTTTTTGACTGCTCTTGATTATTGCCGCTTGCACATCACCATACAATGGCTAGGCTGGGCTCCGAATTGGTCGCCGCCCGTTGAAAATGCTCACGACTGGCTTGGCGAAGCGCTGCATTTGGCGGAAAAACTCGCGTTGTGAAGACCAATCAAATTCGATTAACAATGAAAATCTTCAACATCTCCGGCCAGGAGATTCGCAGGCTGGCGAATGCCCCGTTCCAAGCGGGCCATCAAACCCTGCGCTGGGATGGCCGCGACCAGTTCGGTAATGCCGTGGCCGCCGGCGTGTATCTCTATCAGATCATCGCGTCCGGCGCGAACGGCGAGGTGAAGTTTAGCGCGACGAAGCGGATGGCGTTTGTGAAGTAAAAGTCCGAAGTCCGAGGCTACGCCCGCAGGGTCATTTGGCCTAATCGGGTAAAAGTTAAAACCTAAAAGGCGTCATGCGTGATTTTACATTTTTCGCCTGGCGTACGAAAAGGTTTTGCAGCAAGGAGTCAACTGAAAAGGCGAGCCCGTTTCCCGGCGGGTCTCGCCTTTTGTTTTTTGGCGCAAGAAGAAATGCTTGATAATCTTGGCGCGATTTTGTATTTTAGTAAATAGTAACTTTGTGCGAAGTGTTTATCTGATTTGGTTCGAAAATGAGGAGGAAGTGCCATCCATAAATTTTCGGGAAAAATGGTCTCTGATATTTTGAGAGAAAAGAAAGCCAGTATCAAATTGGCTCGATTACCAAAAGGTTCTCCTGATTGGGATGAGTTTAGTGAGATGATTTGGGAGGAGATTGAAGACGGAGCATTGTTGAATAAACCTGGCTTCAAGGTCGTTCGTAAACTATTAACCGATAAGAGGTTTGACAAATGAAGAAAAATGTCTTTAACAATCTGATGGCATTTTTGGCCGACTTGGAGAAAGGGAAAATTCACTACACATTAACTCATCATCGGGAAAATGCCCTTATGATTAACATTGTTGTGCCGGGGGAACGTTGGGAAGTTGAATTTTTTGACGACGGTTCCGTCGAGATTGAACGATTTATCAGCGCTGGAGAAATCGCGGATGAAGCGGCGTTAAGTGAACTATTGGCGAAATATTCCGATCAAAATGATGGGTGTTTAGCATCACTTAACGCCATGAACTTAGAAGTTTCCGCAGAATACCAGGCGGCGTAACAGATTGTGCAGGCGTCGACAGCTACAGTCGGTTGAATGATGGTGGATATAGAAATAATAGGCCTTGCAAATGGACATAATCGGAATGCGGGAAAAAATAAGACGGGGGGAATTTGAGGTTAGTTTGCACGCAGAAAAAGAGCGATATGCTGAAGATATTTCACTGACTGATATTGAAATAGCAGTTTTCACAGGTGAGATACTTGAAGATTATTCCAATGATCCAAGAGGCTCAAGTTGTCTTATTCTCGGCTATTCACAAGGCCGAGCTATACACGTTGTCTGCGGCCTCGCTTCGACAAACTGGATAAGAATAATAACTGTCTATCTGCCAAAAC
>Ga0247727_10008793_pt1 | contig 18598 bp, 21 predicted proteins | sample WisWelCaveWW1625_FD_202498 | JGI IMG/M metagenome (GOLD analysis project Ga0247727, IMG submission 202498) | Biofilm microbial communities from Wishing Well Cave, Virginia, United States - WW16-25 | ecosystem: Environmental > Aquatic > Deep subsurface > Groundwater > Cave microbial mat | place... | reverse complement strand
CTGCTCAATCCGAAGACGTTTCGAACCAAACTCGAAGAGAACGTGGTCGAAATCAATTGGTTTCTTGAGCAATTGTATAAGCTGGAACGGTTCGATGTGGACAAAGTGTTCCGACAGTATATGGGCTATGCCGATCGGCTGAAGAGCCATATCGTCGATACCGCCATGCTCGTCAATAAGATGATCGAGGGAGGGAAGACCCTGTTGTTCGAAGGGGCGCAGGGAACACACTTGGACGTGGACTTCGGCACCTATCCCTACGTCACCTCCTCCAGTTCAACAGCCGGTGGCGCCTCAACGGGAACGGGCGTGGGACCGACGAAGATCGACGCGGTGCTCGGAGTCGCCAAAGCCTACACCACACGTGTCGGCAGCGGGCCCTTCCCCACGGAATTGACCGATGCGGTGGGAGACGGGCTTCAAGCACGAGGGAAAGAATTCGGATCGACGACGGGACGTGCGCGCCGCTGCGGCTGGTTCGACGGCGTCGTTGTGCGATACGCCACCAAAGTGAACGGGCTTTCGTCGTTGGCCGTCACGAAACTGGATGTGCTCGACGGCTGCAAGGAACTCAAGGTCTGCACCGGCTATCGATATCAGGGGAAGCTCTATCGAGACATGCCGGCCGATCTCCAAGCGTTAACCGACTGTGAGCCGCTGTACAAGACACTTAAGGGATGGTCCGGCTCTACCACCGGCGCGACCACGTATAAACAGCTTCCCGTGGAAGCCAAGCGCTATCTCCAGTACCTTGAGGATCTCTCCGAGTGTCCCATCGATATGATCTCAACCGGATCGAAGCGCAGTGAAACCATCATTCTTCGCAACCCGCTCAAACTCCGTTCCCGTCGTTCGTGAATCGTTAAACGTAAAACGTGAAACGTCCGAATCCGGAAACGAACGAAGCTGGTGGGCAGGTTGTTCCGGGCTGATTCGCCTATCTGGTTGGTCCTGTTTAACCAAACAAACAAAACAAACCAAATGAACCAAATAACGTTCTTTGTGTATTGCGGGCTAGGCAGAGGCCGAGGGTCGGTGGTAAAATCCACGCGCTTCGCTCAGTGAGCCGGTAGCTCAGTCGGTAGAGCATCGCCCTTTTAAGGCGAGGGCCCTGGGTTCGAGTCCCAGCCGGCTCACCATTCACAATCAATCACTTCCGAGAGTTGTTGCTCCCACAACCCCGCTCAAAACCGCCCCGGCCTGAACCCCTAGATTGAGACACTAGAGAGCGCTGGCGGACGTTTTCAGCATCCTGTTAGAGGCGATTCTACTTATCGACCCTTGCTGAACTCACGTCTACCCTTACTGAATTCACGCGTTTCTTCTGCTTCGCCGGCTCTTGGGATGACGGCCTTTCAGGTCCCTTCTCTGTGATCTTCTTGAATGCGTTTCCGATCGCAGACCCCATCTTGGGAATCTCTTTCTCGATATTCTGGGCCGCGCTCTTCAGCCCTCGTCCGAGGTCGTCTACGGTGATGCCTTTATTTGCCTCTGATTTCTGATTGTCGGGAGGGTCAGATGCGGCTTCTGTAGTAGGACTGAGCCCTAAGACGATCAAACAGGCCAGTATTGCTGTTCTGCGCATAGCCTCTCCCCCTATTTGAAAAACTATAACAGGCTCAACTAGAGCACTCCAGAAAGATTTGTTTTTGAACCAGGGAAAGGATACGCGGATATCCGCAGAAAATCGAGATGGCGTCCCCAGACCGATAAATAGGGACAGGCTACTTTTCCGGCAGTGCCTGACGGATACTTGCGCTGTTCTCCAGGTAGGCAGTAGGCTGACTCCACCGGCTGTTCCGTTTGTCGGAGGCTCGCCATGGGGGTTCTATTCCTCCTTTTGCTCCTGTTGCTGCCACTGCCTCTCTCCGTCCACGCGGAAGATCTCGGCGAGCTGAGCGCGAATCCGTACAATCCTAATTCCACGACCAATCCCTACGGAGCTGGAAGCCCCTTCAAGTCGGACGGCATCAACAATCCCTTCAGCCCCTACGGCAGTCCCTTCAGCAATCAATCGGCGACGAATCCGTTCGCTACCGACGCTCCCAGGCTCTACGACCAGCAGGGGAACTATCGCGGCAAGCTGAGCACCAACCAGTTTGATCCCGACTCGACCAGTAACCCCTACGGCCGCTACGGCTCTCCGTTCTCGCCGGACTCGATCAAGAATCCCTACGGCGCCGGGAACCCCTACAGCCCCAGCAGTCCCACGAATCCCTACGGCCGCGGCCTTCGGATTGAAGGAAAGTGATTCCGCCCTTAGGGAATAGTGGGCATTCACGGTCGAGTCTGTTATACTCGCCATTGTAAGGAGATCGCCAGAATGAAGGAACAACTCACTGCGGTGTTCCAACAGGTGCCTGAAGGGTATATTGGGTTTGTCGAGGAGTTGCCCGGCGCGAATTCGCAGGGGGACACGCTTGATGAAGCTCGGACCAATCTTCAAGAAGCTGTCCAGTTGGTGTTGGAATCCAATCGCACGCTGGCAGAAGAATCTCTTCGGAACAAGACCGTGATCCGCGAGCCTCTTGCCTCTATTTCATGAAACGGGTCGATTTGATCCGCCACCTGGAACGTCATGGTATCCAGTTTCTGCGTGAAGGCGGGAGTCACACGGTGTATGTGAACCGCACGGTCGGCAAAACGTCGACCGTTCCCCGCCATCGAGAAATCAACGATTTCCTCGCTCAGAAAATTTGCAAAGATTTAGAAGTTCCCAAGCCCTAACCCATCCCTACGACCACGGCCGCCAAATTGAAGGAGGCTGATCCAGCCGCTGAATCCCTCCACGCGATCTCATGGCTCCCTGACACCTCTGTCCTACACCGCGGCGCACGGGTTAGTTGTCATAGCCATCCACGGCAGTGACCGACCGGCTCCCACTTGCGAAGCGCAACGCTCGTGCCAGTTGCACTGCCACTCCCGCCGCTTCCCTTCTTCACCACGACATTCTCTCGACCGTTCAAGGATCAGTCCGGGATGTGGCGCAACGGGACTTCGTTCGGTCTGAATGACCTTGAGACGCTGATGAATGTGGCGTTTGAGGCCAAAGAGTGGATTGCCGCTCACGGCATGAAGCATTAAGTTGCTTCACTGGGAAGCCTCCGGCCCTCCTGGGGCTTCCTTTACCATCGATTGTGCTTTGCAGTGGCGGTTGAGGCGGGAAGCTCAGGCTTCTAGCGGTGCCTGTCCTTGGCTTTTCAGGAAGACCTTGATCGCGGTGAGAAACGCATCGGCATCGGCAACCCGCTGTTGGACTCGGTCAAGCTCCGGGGAAAACAACACGTCATAATCGGCGAGCATGCGGTCGTCTTGTTCTTCCGCAAGAATCTGGGCCAAGTGCGAGGCAAGCTTGCCCGACTTGATAAGGTGCTGGTAGGAGCAGTTGGGTAGCGTGGAGAGAGTTCTCGGCCCGAAGCAGCTCTTTCTCAATTTCCTCACGCGGAGGCGTGGCAGTCATACCATGACGCCTTCGCGTTCTACGGCTCGAAAAAACTGAGAGCCACAGGCGCGAAGCGTCTCATAATGCCCCAGGCTCATCACCTGAATCGAAAGGACGATTCCATGTTCGATTTCCAACGCGTAGCCGAGGGCTCGAATCTCATCCCCGCGCCGCCAGTCCTCGGACCGGATCACCGCCAGGACATCAAGGTCCGATTCAGCCGTGGCTTCCCCGCGGACCTTCGATCCGAACAGGACCAGGCGGACCAACTCTCCCGGGAATCGCTCCTCAACCCGGCGTTTGAACTCCTCAACGATGGGTTTCTCACGAATAAACACGTTCATAGCAACCCTCTCTCGTCACTGATGAGGAGCGTAGAGCTTTGCCTCGGTCCTGTCAAGATTCTGAACGACCTCGTTTCGTATACGAGCTCGCTCAGTATCGGTCAGCGGGCCACCCAGCGTCTCGGTTCCAACCTCATCAGCGGACCTTTCGCCGTGCTAAATTTGTGCTAAAAATCTGTAAAATGGATCGCATTCTACAGAATCAATAGAATAGCTGGAATCGTCTCAAGTCCTTCTTAGCAAAGAAAAAACGGGGAAACATTCGTGAAATCAAGCCATTGATATTATTGGTCTTTTTGATATTTTACGGCGAGGGTCCTGGGTTCGAGTCCCAGCCGGCTCACCACCTCTTTCAACAACTTCTGCGTCTCTTTTCTGCGTTCTGTGGATTTGTTTTTGTTGAGGTGGGGAAAAATTTCGCCGTGCCGAGTGTTTGGGTTCGGTTCGGTGATGTTACGAGTTCTGCATTAGCGGGTTGGTAAACAGCGTTACGCCTTCTTCTATCTATTCTCTTTTATTGAAGCGAGTCATCATTAAACGCAAACCAATAACGACTGCCAGCAATCCCACGATTCCTACCAGTATCCATCCGAGCACACAGAAATAGCCCTCGTTGCAGAAATCAAAAATAATCTGCCAAAACCCCATCATTTCGATCTTGGCCATGCTCTTTACAAACATTACGTCCGCTCCTTGGCACTTCTCTATTGAGCGTTAGTATAGCACCTCCGCCTGTCTACTTGACAGCCTCTACGAACTAGTGAATAATGCGCTGCTCTCAAGGGATCGTTGCGCAGATCATGTGGGAAGAAAAGAATATGAGTTGTCGTCGCAATGTGATGAAACCAATCGAAAAGTCTTCGTGCTGTACGTTGCAAGATTCGTCGGCACATGCCACGCAAGCGATCCATGATTCAGGCTTCGGCTGTGCCGCCTGTGGTTGAGGATACAGAACATCTCAAGTTGGTCAGCGTCGTCACCGAGCGTGACGTGCGTGGCGACTCATATCCGGCGCGATTCGAAAGTTCGCGTCGAAAAGATCATCCGACCCTGTTTGGCTGTTGTGGTAGGAGCAAGACGGTTAAAGAAACGCGCCGGAAACTCCACGCGCATCGCGTGATGAGATTGCCCGTTGCGGATAAGGCGGGCGTCTATTTGTGATGCGCGGTCCTGTTCTTCGAATCTTGGGTGTGAGCCTCGGCCCGCTACCTCAGCGGCTGGCCCTGTGTGACTCATCGGCCCATATATCGCCCCGCCAACTACAAAATCCTTCACGGAAACCGCCGCAACGAAGAAGGCACGTCCTCGACCCTGTCGAACGGTGGCAGTCAGGTAACGAGGCCGGCCCCACTTCCGCCCAAGCCGGGCGCGGTCCTCCCTGCCGCTCCTGGTTCCACGTTATCAGGGAGAGTTCATTCATATCATTCATTCATATAAATGGAGGTTTAGTTAAGCCATGGTGAATTATAGAACAATCACACTCGCAGTTGCCGGGCTCTTCTTGTCCGTGTCGTTCCTCGCCGCCCCCGCCATGGCGGTCGAGAAGGATGGCGTCATGATGAAGGAAGGCAAGATGTGGCGTTGGCAGGACGGGAAAGAGATCGGCCGGATGGATCGCGAGACGACCATGACGAACGGCACGAGGGTCTTGATGAGCGGCAAGATGCTGACGAAGGACGGGAAAGAGATGCAGCTGCAGGAAGGCCAAATGGTGATGTTGGACGGGAAGATGGCGGAGGGTGGCAAGAGCAAGTAGTTTCTCAGCGTCGATGGGTCTGACGACTCCTGACGTCCTGGCGGCTAGCGGAGCCCAGCGTGGCTCCGCCCCGCCAGTTCGCCAGGCATCCTTGATCTTCCCTCCCAACTACTCAACCGGAGGCGATTCATCCGCGTCTCCGTGCAACGAGAGTCCTTGGTTCTAGTCCCAGCCGGCTTACCAGTTTTCAATTTCCCTCTTCCTATTTCGTTTCTTCTCAAGCTCTGTAAGAACGCGCACATTTCGCTGACAGATGTCTATGCGTTGGATAGTCTGTCTGCTCACAATCCTCCTCAGTGGGTGCCACGGTGTGTCGCTACTTGAGCGGCCAACGGCGGAGGCTCCGTCATCCATCATGCCGTTATGGGAGCGCTATCAGCAGTGTCTTGTCATGACCGACCCTACGGAGCTGGTCCTGATCATTGACCAGTTCGAGCGCGTGGTTCCAGCGGGAGCTGAACCCCCGTTCTGGATGAGGGCGTGGGGACGCCACGTGACAAACCAGCCGCTCCGTACGGCAGTCGATCCCCAAGCGCTCGGAGCCGCTTGCACCCTCAGGGCTGCTGCGGTGATGGCCGAGGCTGAGCAGCTGGCGGAAGCGCGGGCGCTGTACCAGCGCGTACTAGAACGATATTCGAGCCGCGACTGGGCCTATTACGTCAATCAGGCCACAGAAGCGCTGGTGAGCCTTTCAGACCCTGCTCCTGCCGTCGTCGCGCTCCGTCCCAGGTCTGCCCCGTCTCGCTAATCGCACCCAATTCTCACTCACATCAACGCGCGGGTTAAGTCTGTAAGACGGGATCGAGTTGCGCGACCAATGTTCAAGATTGTGAGGTGACCAATGAAGACGACGATCTACTGGACCGTGCAACACAGTCGCCGCGCCCTGCACGAATTCCGATTCCGTGCCACCTGCTGGTGGCTCAGTCAGCAGGTGGAGTTCCTGGAATGGCGGCTACGCCATGCTCTTGCTCCGAAACCTTTCACATTTAACGATTCACGTCTCACGGGTCGCAGGACGGATGTTTCACCATCCTGCTAGGCGACCGGAGAGGAGGAAGTCATGCTTTGTCCAGCCTGTGATCGTGCGATGGTAAGTACCAGCAGCCAAGTCATTGAAGATGAGAAAGGCGCCATGACGATAACGCGATGGCGTTGCCGCCCCTGCCATGAAACGGCTGAAGAAATCTGGTTGAGCGCCGGCTATCGCGGTCCCGATCCAACGCGGATTCGCTATGCTGTCGCATCGCAGCCGGCGCCTCAAGTCACGGTACCGGCGCGTGCGGTTACAAAAAGGGGAGCCTTTGCCTATGCGGGCGCCGTCTGACATCGTACGAGAGCACTGGCCTGAGTATCTGATGGAGGCGGCCGGTCTCGGTCTCTTCATGATCTCCGCCGCCGTCGTGACCGCGCTGCTCGAATATCCCCATTCGCCGCTCCATCAACTGCTGCCCGATCCGGTCGTTCGACGAGCGTTGATCGGAATTGCCATGGGACTCACGGCCATCGGGATTATCTATTCTCCGTGGGGAAAACGATCCGGGGCACATCTCAATCCCGCCGTCACAGTGACGTTCTTCCGGCTTGGAAAGATTCAGGCCCTGGATGCGTTCTTCTACGTGCTCGCGCAATTCGGCGGCGGTTTGATTGGGCTGCTCGTAGCCGCGATGGCTATAGGAATGGCGATCGAGTATCCAACTGTCAACTACGTCGTCACAGTGCCGGGGCTCGATGGGGCCGGCATGGCGTTCGCCGCAGAAGCTGGCATCTCGTTTGGGCTCATGCTCGTCGTGCTGATCGTTTCGAACCAAACGAAGCTGAATACCTGGACCGGTGTCTTCGCTGGCGTGCTCGTGGCTATCTACATTGCGGTTGAGGCCCCGCTCTCCGGCATGAGCATGAATCCGGCGCGCAGCTTCGCCTCCGCGCTCCCAGCCCACCTTTGGACCGATTTCTGGGTGTACCTCACCGCGCCGTTTCTCGGGATGTTGCTGGCCGCGGAATGCTATGTGCGATTCCCCGGCGCCCGGCGCGTCCTTTGCGCGAAGCTCCACCACGACAATGACAAACGTTGCATCTTCTGCTGTAACTACATGGCGTAATCCTGTCCATTCGATCGTCTCCTCCTGCCAGGTCTCTGTAAGAAGTGTTGTCTCTTTCCGACGAACGAGCACGTTGCGGAATAATCCGCAGCCAAGTTCACTTTACTACTATCTACAAGGAGGGTGTTATGAGTGCGAAGAGCGTATTCAAAGTGGGATTCCTGTCGATGATCGCCGCGACGGGATTGTTCGTAGCGTCGATCGGCTTTGCGGCCGATGCGCACACAACGAGCAAATTCGAAGGTGTGAAGGCCAATAGTGGCACAGCGACCCATGCGCGATCAGGCAATACCGATACGTTGACCTGGTCCGATGAATTCAAGATTCCGGAAACGCCGGCGCCGCATTGGCAGGTGGTGGATACGAAAGGCCATGTCTATCTGCTGAATCGTTTGGCGATCAAAGGCGACAAGCAGAATCGGACGATCGCCTTGCCGGCCTACATCAACGATGTGGCGAAGGTGCAGATCTGGTGTGCATTCGCCGAAGTGCTCTTGGGCGAGGCGTCATTCTCGAAGCCCATCATGACGGCGTCCGGAGAGCGCATGCAATCGGACAGCATGGCGATGAGCCGGTAATGCCGCGCAATCAGCGGTCGGCAGTCAGCTCTTAGCTTTTTCGGAAGCCAGGGGCTGACAGCTGACGGCTGAGAGTAGTGGCACAGGTAGAAGGAGGAGCACATGCACATATTGATAGCAGCAGTCTTCGTGCTGGCAGTGGCTGCGAACGCGCAGGCGCAATTGGTCGAGAAGACCGCGCTGACGTTGGACGGGGCTAAGACAATCGCTGCAGTCGCTGAAGCCAAGGCGAAGGCTGAAGGCGCGCGAGTGGTCATTGCAGTGGTCGACGAAGGCGGATCGTTGCTGCTCTTGGAGCGGTTGGACGACACGCAAGTGGCCAGCGTGAACGTCGGCATCGACAAGGCGAGAACCGCTGCGATCTATCGCCGGCCAAGCAAAGTCTTTGAGGATCAGGTGAAGAACGGGCGGGTGTCCGCCTTGGCCTTGCATGGAGCAGTGGCTCTGCAGGGCGGCGTGCCGATTATCGTAAACGGGAAAGTCATCGGGGGCATCGGTGTCAGCGGAGAGAAGCCCAGTCAGGATGAGGACATCGCCATAGCCGGAGCGTCCATCGCCGCAACGTTTACCAAACCGTAACCCTCAGTAATTACGTTTATCTGGTTGATCTGGTCTATCTGGTTCAACGAAATAAACAAGACAAACCAAACAAACCAATTAAACGAGACAACCCACATGAACAGTTGAGCTGATTGCTGATAGCCAAAGAAGGGGGAACCACATGAGGCACATACTCGCACTCGCAGCAGGAATAGCGGTGATTGGAACAGCGGCGTTTCTACATGCCGAATCAGTAGCCGACAAGCGCGGCCTCACGCTGGAGGGCGCCAAGAAAGTCATTGCGGCGACGGTGGCTGAAGCGAAACGCGTCAACGCGCCGGGAGGCTCGATCGCCGTCGTCGATGACGGTGGAAACCTGCTGGCGCTAGAACGTCTGGACCAGACCTTTGCTGCCAGTGCGAACATTGCCATCGGAAAAGCGCGCACCTCAGCCTTATTCAAGAAGCCGACCAAGCTGTTTGAGGATGCAATCAAGGGTGGGCGTACCTCGATGGTCACGCTGGGCAGCGATCTTCAGAGTTTCACGCCGTTGCAGGGTGGCATTCCGCTCGACTGGGAAGGCAAGGTCGTGGGGGCGATCGGTGTCAGCGGTGCAGCCAGTGCGCAGCAGGATGAGGAGCTCGCCATTGTCGGTGCAAAATCCCTCGACAACATGGAGATGGCTGAGATGATCAACGGGCATATGCCGCTTCCAGTCACCTACATCGAAAGCCAGAAAGTGGCGGCGTCCTTTCAAAAAGGCGCAGTCCTCGTCGGTGAAGACGAATACATGATGCATGCTGCCCGTAACTACATGGTGCACGCCAGCCATCGAGACAAGGCGGGCGTGGTGGAGATCCACGAGCAGGACACGGACATTGTGTATGTCTTGAAGGGCTCGGCGCAGCTCATTACAGGCGGGATGCCGGTAGGGACAAAGACCATCTCTCCGCATGAACTTCGCGCGCCGACGGTCACAGGCGGCGAGACGAGAAAGCTCGTGCCCGGTGATGTCGTGATCATTCCTAACGGAGTGCCGCATTGGTTTAAAGAGGTGGAGGCGCCGTTTGATTATTATGTGGTGAAAGTGCGGTAGGCGGATGCTGAAAACGGCCCCCAACATCGTTCTCGGCTCATCACAATCCTCAACGTACCCCACACGGGAAAAGAGTTGTTCCAACAACTCGGGGTTGGGAGGGTGAGAATGCTACGCCTCCGATTGTGATTCGCCTGCGGCCTCGTTGGATAACCGTTTTGAGCATCCTTCAATATAATGGAGAAATGAATGAGTGCTCGAAAGATAGAAATAGCCGTGGTTGCGACCCTGAGTTTTGTGCTCTCTCCCATGCTTGCCTGGGCGCAGGTGACGGGGGATGCGCCGGGGGTGAGGCCGGACGCAATCGTCGATCTGAAGACTGACGAGGGTGTCACACTGGTCAAGGGGCAGTGGAGATACAGCAATGCCAAAGTCGTCGATGTCGATCATCATAGCCCGGGCACAGATCTCGCCCCGTCTGGTCCGCCGAATCGCACGCAAGATATCGACGTGCATGCGGGTGTTGCGGATTTCGATGATTCGCAATGGGAGCAGATCAATCCGGCTCAATTAGACGAGCGGCGATCTACTGGACGCCTCTGTTTCAATTGGTACCGCACCAGTGTGACGATCCCGGAGAAGATTGGGTCGTTTGATCCTACCGGCTCGACCGTCGTGTTTGAAGTTGCGATCGACGATTACGCCGAAGTCTGGGTCGATGGGAAGTTGCCGCTGGTGCTGGGCCAGCCGGGCGGACAGTTGATCAAGGGTTTCAATGCTCCGAACCGTGTGGTGCTTGCCAGGAACGCGCGGCCTGGTCAGAAGATTCAGTTGGCCGTGTTCGGGATCAACGGTCCGTTGTCCAATCCGCCAGGCAACTTCATCTGGGTGCGCTCCGCGACGCTGGACTTCTACAAAACGAACCAGGTCGGCCCGACGCAGTTTGTGAACACCGAGATTGTCAGAGCCGATCCGGCCCTGGATGCAATTGTTCCATCAGATGCCAAACTTGAAAAACTTGCTGGCGGTTTTTTCTTCACCGAGGGGCCGGTCTGGGTCCCGGCCACCGCCACAACAGTTGGATACCTCCTCTTCAGCGATCCCAACAACAATACGATCTATCGTTGGTCAGCTGAAGGGCAGGTATCCGTCTTTCGGACCAAGAGCGGCTACAGCGGCTTCAACGTCGGTGAGTACCACCAGCCAGGCTCGAACGGGCTTACGCTCGACAGCAAGGGCCGTCTCACGATCAATCAACATGGCAACCGGCGCGTGATCCGCGTTGAACCGCGCGGCAACATCACCGTCATGGCGGATCGCCATGACGGTAAGCGGTTGAACAGTCCCAACGATCTCGTCTATCGCTCCGACGGGGCGCTCTATTTTACCGATCCGCCATTCGGCCTACCCAAAGTCTTCGATGATCCGCGGAAAGAATTGCCCTACAGCGGCGTCTATTGCTTGAAAGACGGGCAGGTGAAGCTCGTGAGCTCGGATCTCGATGCCCCCAACGGACTCGCCTTCTCGCCCGATGAGCGGTTTCTGTATGTGAACAATTGGAACGACCAGAAAAAAGTCATTCTGCGTTACGACGTGAAGCCGGATTGCTCACTCACAAACAGCATGCTGTTCTTCGATATGACCAACGCGCCGGGATCCGACGCCCTCGACGGCCTCAAGGTCGATCAGAAAGGGAATGTGTATTCGACCGGGCCTGGTGGGCTCTGGATCATCTCGCCGGAAGGCAGGCAGCTCGGCCTCATCAAGGGCCCGGAAGATCCGCACAACATGGCCTGGGGCGACGACGATGGGAAGACTCTCTACATTACCGCGCTGACCGGGATCTATCGGATCAAACTGAACATTGCTGGGGTCCGGCCATTGGCACAGTGAGTGGTGAAAGGTAAGGGGTGAAGGGTTGTGAAACAACTTCTCGAGCTTCAACTCAGAGTAGGCTTGGCATTTATTGGCCTAGCGCTGGCTGTCCAGAACAGCTCGGTATGGGCTGAGACGGTACCGGCTGCCATTACCAGCTTCGATCCGCGCTTCGATCAGCTTGTGCCGAAGGACGCGAAGCTGGAAAAGATTGCTGATGGGTTCACCTGGGTCGAGGGGCCGGTGTGGCACAAACAGAATGGGTATCTGCTCTTCTCCGACATTCCCGCCAACGCCGTCTACAAATGGAAACCAGGCGAAGGCGTCAGTCTGTTCGTAAAGAACAGCGGCTATAGCGCTACAATGCCGTTTGCGGGCAAGGAGCCAGGCTCCAATGGACTCACTCTTGACGCAGAAGGACGTTTAGTCCTGTGTCGCCACGGCGATCGACAAATCGGGCGGTTGGAATCAAATGGAACGATTGTACCGCTCGCCGACCACTACGATGGGCACAAGATCAACAGTCCGAATGATCTGGTGTTCAAATCGAACGGTGATTTGTATTTCACCGATCCGCCGTTCGGGCTCCCAAAAGCCTTCGACGATTCGAGCAAAGCCCCGGTGCAAGGGGTCTATCGTCTGTCCAGAGATGGCACAGTGACCTTGCTCATCCATGACATCAAGGCTCCGAACGGCATTGCCTTCTCGCCGGATGAGAAGACGCTCTATGTGTCCGACGTCGATCCGAAGCGGGCGGCCTGGCTGGCCTATGATGTCAAGCCTGACGGCACGGTGACAAACGGTCGCGTGTTCTTCGACGCCACCCGCTGGCGCAAAGATCCATTCTTCGGACCGGATGGGTTCAAGGTCGATCGGCAGGGCAATATCTTTGGCGCTCGCCCAGGTGGGCTGAGCGTGATCGCTTCAGACGGCACGCTCCTGGGCACGATCGAGACGAGGCAACCAACGTCCAACGTCGCATGGGGAGAGGACGGGCAGACTCTGTTCATCACGGGTGGCTCAGCGGTCTATCGACTCCGCTTGACTACAGGGCCCGTCCGGTATTAGCCTGCTGCAAGATTTTCTGCAGCAGGCCGACTCTATCTGTGTACCGTTTCTATTGAAGGAGTCGTATGCCTTCTCATCGTCAGGCTGCTTCCGCTTCTCAACCACTGATCCTGGCGGAACAGCAGCGCCTTGAAGAGGACGCGCAACGTCAGCGCCATTGGAACCGCTGGGGGCCCTATCTGAGCGAACGGGCTTGGGGAACTGTGCGCGAGGACTACAGTCCTCACGGCACGGCCTGGGAAGCGTTTCCCCATGATCATGCCAGATCCCGTGCCTATCGCTGGAACGAGGACGGCCTCGCCGGCATCTGCGATCGCCACCAGCTGATCTGCTTCGCTGTGGCTTTGTGGAACGGACGCGACCCGATTTTGAAAGAACGAGTGTTCGGCCTCACCGGCAACGAAGGCAATCACGGCGAGGACGTGAAGGAGTGCTACTTCTATCTCGATTCGACGCCGACGCATTCCTACATGAAATACCTCTACAAGTACCCGCAAGCATCGTTCCCCTATGGCCGGCTGGTTGAGGAGAATCGCCGTCGAGCACGTCAAGATCAGGAGTTTGAATTGATCGACAGCGGGGTGTTCGACGAGAACCGCTATTTCGACGTTTTTGTAGAGTATGCCAAGGCGACGCCGGAAGATCTGTGTATCCGTATCCAGGTCGTGAATCGTGGTCCCGAGGAGGCTGAACTCACATTGCTGCCGACTCTCTGGTATCGCAACACATGGTCCTGGGGATCGGACATCCGGCGCCCCCGTTTGAAGCAAGGGGAGCCGAAGAACCGGATGAGCGTCATTGAGACGGTGCACGAGTACTATGGCCTGCGCCGGCTACTCTGCGAGGGTGAGCCCACGTTACTCTTCACAGAAAACGAAACCAACACCCGCCGTCTCTATGGCGATCAAGAAGGCGCCCGGTACGTGAAGGACAGTTTTCACGATTATGTCGTACAGGGCGAGAAGGAAGCGGTCAATCCGGATCACCTGGGCACCAAAGCCGCGGCTCAGTATGTGCTCACACTCGCGCCCGGCGCGACTAAGACCATCCGCGTGCGATTTACCAACGAAGAGCGGAGCCAGGGTTTCGCGAAACAGGAATTCGACAACGTTTTTACGACACGCCTCCAGGAAGCGAACGAATTCTATGACAGCCTTGCACCAAGCAATCTGTCGGAAGATGCGCGCCGCGTGCAGCGTCAAGCCTTTGCCGGACTGCTCTGGAGCAAACAGTTCTATCACTACGATGTAAATCGATGGCTCAAAGGCGATCCGAGCATGCCGGAACCACCGCGTGAACGCCTCCACGGCCGCAACTCGGACTGGACGCACCTCTATAATGCCGATGTCATCTCGATGCCGGACAAGTGGGAGTACCCCTGGTACGCGGCTTGGGATCTCGCGTTTCACTGCATCCCGCTCGCGCTCGTCGATCCGACGTTTGCCAAGGAACAGCTGGTCCTGATGCTGCGCGAATGGTACATGCATCCCAACGGGCAGATTCCAGCCTACGAATGGGCGTTCGGCGACGTGAACCCGCCGGTCCATGCCTGGGCAGCTTGGCGCATCTATAAGATCGACAAGAAACGCAACGGCGTCGGCGATCGCCGGTTCTTGGAGCGTGTCTTCCATAAACTCCTGTTGAACTTTACCTGGTGGGTGAATCGGAAAGACGCCGAGGGGAAGAACATCTTCCAAGGTGGTTTTCTCGGGCTCGACAACATCGGGGTCTTCGACCGCAGCGCGCCTCTGCCGACCGGCGGCCACATTGAACAATCGGATGCCACCAGTTGGATGGGCATGTACTGCCTGAACATGCTGACGATCTCGCTGGAGCTTGCCCGGGACAATCGGGCCTATGAGGACGTGGCCAGCAAATTCTTCGAACACTTCGTCTACATCTGCCGGGCCATGAACAACATCGGCGGTGAAAAGGTCGAGTTATGGGATTGCGAAGACGGCTTCTTCTACGACGTGCTGCACCTGCCGAACGGGGCAACCACACACATGAAGGTCCGCTCGATGGTCGGCCTGATTCCTCTGTTTGCGGTCGAGACGCTCGATTCCGAACTGGTGGACAGCCTGCCGCGGTTCAAGCACCGGATGCAGTGGTTCACCGAGAATCGGCCGGACTTTGCGCAGCATCTGGAAACGCAGTCATACGACGGAGGCGTGCGGCGGTTTCTCTCGCTCGTGAATCGTGATCGGCTGAAATCCGTGTTGCGTTACATGCTGGACGAAGAGGAATTCCTGTCTCCCTACGGCATCCGCGCCCTCTCGCGCTATCACAAAGATCATCCCTATGTGGTCTCGGTCATGGGCCATGAGCATCGCGTGGACTATGAACCGGCGGAATCCAGTACAGGCCTGTTCGGGGGTAATTCGAATTGGCGCGGACCGATCTGGTTCCCGGTCAACTATCTCCTGATCGAGTCGCTGCAAAAGTTCCACTACTACCTAGGCGACCAGTTTAAAGTGGAGTATCCGACCGGATCGGGCCGTCAATCCACGCTCTGGCAAGTGGCGGCCGAAATCTCACGCCGTTTGACGCACATCTTTCTCCGGAATGCCGAGGGGAAACGTCCGGTGTTCGGCGGAACGAACCGATTTCAGGACGATCCGCATTGGCGCAACAACGTATTGTTCTACGAATATTTCCACGGGGACAGCGGGGCAGGCATCGGCGCAAGCCATCAGACCGGCTGGACCGGCCTGGTGGCGAAGCTGATTCAACAGTCTGGGGAGTGAGGACGTGAGGGGTAAGGGGTGAGGCGTGAAGATCGGAGCTGAAGATTGCCGGAACCTCGACCGGGCGCTGAGTCTCGAATGGCTCGAGACGAACGGTAGAGGGGGATTTGCCTCCGGCACAGTCGCAGGCGCAAACACCCGCCGATATCACGCGCTCTTGCTGACGGCCCGCAAACCGCCGAGCGAACGGTTCGTCCTGGTCAACCACCTCGAAGAATGGCTCGACATCGACGGCCAGGCGATTCCACTGTCAACGAATCTGTATCCGGGCGCCGTCCATCCTGCCGGTTATGAACACTGTATCCAATTTTCAACAGAACCCTGGCCGACCTGGACTTTCGACTGCAACGGATTGACGGTCCAGCGGGAGATCCTGTCGATCCATGGCCGCGATATCGTGATTGTGCGATGGAAGCTGGTCGGTAAGAAGCAATTGCGAGCCGTGCTGCGGGTGAGACCGAAGCTCACCGGGCGCGACTATCATGGAACGCATCACGAGAATGGAAGCCTCTCGACGGAAGCCCAGATCGGGAGCAGGATGGTCGTGTGGCATCTTTACTCCGATCTGTCTCCAGTGCGGGCCTTCCATTCAGGAGGGTATCGCCATGAACCAACTTGGTATCGGCACATACAACTCCCCGTCGAACAGCAACGCGGACTCGATGCCGAAGAAGACTGGTGGTCGCCCGGAGAGTTCACGTTCGACCTTGAGTCCGGATCCACCAGGGCCCTGGCCCTTACCAGCGAGACCATCGACCGGCTCGACGTCGTTGCCCTTGCGAAGCGAGAGAAATCTCGCCGAGACACAGCCCGACAGGCAGCCCCAGCCGCTGATTCTTTGGCTGGCGCACTCTGGTGCGCTGCGGAAATGTACCTCTCCGAGCGAGGGACGCAGCAAACGGTAATTGCCGGGTATCCCTGGTTTACCGATTGGGGCCGCGACACGTTCATCTCCTTGCCCGGCCTCTGCCTGGTCACCGGTCGATCGGATGTGGCCTGGCAAGTCATCGCCTCCTTCGCCGCGCACCTATCCGAAGGCATGGTGCCGAACCGCTTCCCCGATGCAGGCGAGCAGCCGGAATACAACACGATCGACGCCTCGCTCTGGTTTATCCACGCGATCGACCGCTACCTCGCAGCGTCACGAGATGAGACCCGCGTGCGCGCGACCGCTTGGCCTGCGGTGAAGCAGATTCTCGACGGCTATCGCCGAGGCACACGGTACGGGATCAGGATGGACGAGGATGGTTTGATTACGGGCGGAGTTCCCGGCGCGCAATTGACCTGGATGGACGCGAAGGTCGGTGATTGGATCGTCACACCGCGCCATGGAAAACCGGTGGAGATCCAAGCACTGTGGGTTCGAGCGCTGGAAGTCGGCGAAACTCTCGCGCGACGATTCGGCGAAGCGGATTATGCCGATCAGTGCCGGAGCGACCGCAGTAACGCGATCGCGTCCTTCCGCAAACGGTTTTGGTACGAAGACGGCGGCTATCTCTATGATGTAATCGATGGACCAGAGGGGAACGATGCGTCGCTCCGTCCCAATCAACTCTATGCCATCTCGCTGGTTGACGAACTGCTCCCACGCGACCGCGCGCAGCAGATTCTTCGCCTCGTCGAAGAGCAACTCCTGACACCTGTCGGACTCCGCACGTTGTCGCCGTACGATCCTCGCTATCGCGCTCGATACGAAGGCGGCGTGGTAGAACGCGACGGCGCCTATCACCAGGGCACGGTCTGGCCCTTCATGTTGGGCCCGTTTGTGACAGCCTGGATGAAAGCATTCGGCCAGAGCGCTGCAGCACAGAACAAGGCTCGCAGTTTTCTTGCCGGCCTCGAAGCGCATCTGCATGAAGCCTGTCTGGGCCAAGTTTCGGAAATTTTCGATGCTCACCCTCCGCACCAGCCGCGAGGCTGCTGCGCGCAAGCGTGGTCGGTGGCCGAACCCTTGCGGGCGCTCATCGAAGATCTAGGGGTCATCGCTGAGACTGCCCGCCCCAAGGTGAAGACCGTGATCATCCGCCGGCGCCGCGAATCGAGCCCAGTTGCGGAGCCGCCATCGAAAGGCACTGTCCCACGACAGAAGAAAGACGACGTGAAAGATCGTGCTATACGCGATCCTCTGCTATGATCTGCCGTTAGAATGTTTCATTACGTGCAGTAGCACTATGAAAGTCTTGCTCGCCCGCATCACTCCTCCCTGCCGCGACGTGACACGGCTCGCGTCCGAATCCATGGACCGGACGCTTCCGCTCTCGACCAGGATTCAACTGCAACTCCATTACTGGATATGCCAAGCCTGCGCCCAATACCGGCGGCAACTGTTGGCCCTACGGCAGGCCATGCATCGTTCGCCATCTGAGATCCACGCACATGAGGACGCGCAGCTTTCCTCTTCTGCCAGGGCACGGCTCAAAGAAGCCCTTCGCGCCAGGCGCGACTAGCACCACTGTACGGACAACAAGCACGCCGCACCATCAGAAGCAATGATCGACCCAGCGACTTGCGAATCCCCCTCCAACGGGGAATAGGGTTTCGGTCGTAGTCGCAGTACAGTCTACTCAACCACACGTTGAGAGGCCCTGTATGACGACCCTCGGACGAACCATCCTCACCCTCGCAGTATCGGTGTTCCTCAGCGGATGCGTCGGCACCAGCACTGAGTACTTCACGGACACGACCTATTCACCGCGAAGCGCCAGCGCTTCTGTCGAGTGGCTCACGGCGGAGCCAGCACGACCCCACGTGGAAGTGGCACGCATCACCGTACGAAGCTCAAACTATAGTATGGAATCCCTCCGGCAGACGATGCTGGATCGTGCCCGCGCATTGGGGGCCGATGCGATCGTGCCGGGCGTGCCGATGATCGTGAAGTCTCAGCCGGGAAGCCCCTATTATGAGCCCGGCTTGTTGGGACCAGCCGGCGCGGCGTTTAGTCTGTATGGATACGGTTGGTACACGCCCTACAGCTCTAACCCCTATCTCCTGACACAAGGCGCCACGGACCAACCGCGCATCGAACATGTCCTATCAGGCGTCGCCATCCGGTTTGAGGAAACTCCGCAGTAGCATCGGGCCATCTCTCCTGCATTTCTACATGAAGAACG
>Ga0247727_10008792_pt1 | contig 18598 bp, 10 predicted proteins | sample WisWelCaveWW1625_FD_202498 | JGI IMG/M metagenome (GOLD analysis project Ga0247727, IMG submission 202498) | Biofilm microbial communities from Wishing Well Cave, Virginia, United States - WW16-25 | ecosystem: Environmental > Aquatic > Deep subsurface > Groundwater > Cave microbial mat | place... | reverse complement strand
TATTAAGCTTTGTTCGACCTTGACCCTTTGGTCAAAAGATTCATTCAATTTCATCACCGGCGACCAAACTCCGGCTGTCTTAAATCTTTCTGACCACACGGCCGCCTCCAGCGGCCGGTTCCGGCATTCGGCCTCAATTAATCTCCGATGCGGGCTTAAATCCGTGGCCCCAAAATTTGTGCGAAGCTCCACCGGCGGAAGCTGCGCCCGGACGCGGTCCAGACAATTGGCCGCAGCACGCCAGTGCCTTTTGGCCAGAGCGACCTGTCCTTTACTTTCGGCGTGGTCTCCTTTAAGTGTCTGCCATTGGGCAAAGAGATGAGGCACCTGATGTACGGCGCCGTTGTGCCGAAGTTTAAGGAGCGCCTTGTTTCTCAATTTTGAATCGGAACCAAGGCGGATTTGGCAAATGGCTTCCCATAAGGGCAGCTGTGATTGAGTAAACTTTTTTTGCGCCTCGATGATACTGGACTGGCGCAATTTCCTGGAATTCGCCGTCTGTGAATTTAAAAGCAGGGCGGCCGCCAGAAAGCCGTCGTTTTTTTCCAGCGCGAAACCGCGACTGGCCTTTCTAAGAGCGCGCGTGGCTTCAGTTTTATTTTCAAGTGCTTGGGCTGCTTTGGCGCGATAAAAGGCCGCTTTGGCGGATTCATAGCGTATTTCAAGTTTATCGAAAACCGACTCGGCCCGCCGGGCCGATTCCAGCGCATCGATAAACAAGTTCAAATTCAGGTAAACTTCGGCCCGGTCCAGTTCACACAGGGCGGCCATCCGAGCATGACCGGCTTGCTCGTATACTTTTTCGCATTCTGACAAATTTGACAGGGCTATGTGATAATCCCCTTTTAACATGCGCAGCCAGGCCAGACCATAGCTGGCATCATTGGCATCGATGGCGTGGCCATTTCGGGTGTAAATTTCATTTGATTTGAGATAGAGTTGTTCCGCTATATCGAGATCAAAAAGCTGCACCAGAGCATTGGCCCTATTGTAGTAGCAGCGCGCTATTGAGAGTTCATCCTTGAGCTGTTCAAAATAATCCGCCGCCTTATGATAAAGTCTTTCTGCCTCCCGATGTTTGTCCTGCCGATGCAGCAGATTGGCATAGTTGACTGTCGTCTTAGCCACCTCGGCCGAAGCGCCTAATGTGGAATACGCTGAAATAGCCATTTTAGCCCGACGCCGTGATTGTGTAAAATTACCCAGATACATATAAAGGTCAATCAGGGCTCGGTCGATGGAAGCGCACTCTGTCATATTCCCTTTAGCTAAATGCCGTGCCTGCAGATAAGCTTTTTCCGCATCACGATATCGGCTGATCAGGTGATTGATTCGGGCCAGCGCGCGGAGCGCTATATAATTGGTTTCTTTGTCACGGGTTTTCGACAGTCGGGCAAATCGTCGGGCCGATGCCAGTGCTTGTGACAGCGAAGTTTCTGATTGCCGACGAATAATTTGGGAACAGGCCGATGCCAATTCGGCCGAATCAATACCATTGGTTTTGCCGGTGGCCAGAAAAGAAAGTGCGGCCTGATTTACTCTGCTCGAGATTTCTTCCACGACAACTCCGGAATTACTATCACGCCTGCTTCAGTTATCAGCTCAAATTTTTGCGGCGGCTTGACGCTTGACCACTGGTAAAAACCCAGTTCGTCGGCCGAAAGTTCCTTTGTCCCGGCTAAAAGCGTGCAATCGATGGTTTTCCCTTGTCGGTCAGTAATTTGGGCGGTAAAATCCCAGCGATTCCGGCGGCGTTCGGCGCGCAGATCAAACAAATTATGGCCTGATTCAAATAGCAGGCGTCGTTCCTGCAGCATGGCTTCGCCGCGGACTCCTTCCGGAATCGACCCGGACCAGGAATCAAACGAAAGTCCGGCAATAAATTTCTTGAGTCCTTTCCAGCGGCCGGATTTGGCGGCAATCAAGACGGCTTTATCAATCCACGCTTGCGGGGCATTCGTAAACGGCAGCTCTCCGGCCAACTGGTATTTTGTCAAAAGAGCAAAATACAAATGACACCAGCTGCAATCAGCCAGATGCTCTTTGGGTACAGTGCTGCTGCCGCGAGCCGCTCCTATCAATTTTTTTCTGGTGGGATGACTATTCATAAAATTTCACGTACTTTCACCTGACTGGCAACAGAGGTTATTTCTTTTTGGTTCGTACTTCCCAAAAACCGTTTTCTTCCAAAATCTTTTTCAAACGTTTCAGACAACGGCGGCGAATCGGCCCGATACTGTTGACGGCCAGGCCCATATCCTGGGCAATATCGTCATAGGATTTATTTTCCGGTGCGAAAAACATTGCAAACAACATTTCCCGGCAGCGTGTTTCCAGCATGTTCAGTCCGTTTTCCAGCTGGCCTTGTAATTCAATTGTTTCCAGTTCCTCATCCTGCAAAGGACCGGAGTCGGCAACGTTGATATCATCAATGTCAGAATCGGCAGCGCCGCTGCGCCGACTCAATCTGATAGATTCACGTTTGGCGGTGGTGACCAACCAGGCCGATAATCTGGACGGGTCGCTGATTTTTTGTCGATTTTTGTAAAGAAGATACCAGACTTGCTGAAAACAATCTTCAACGTCTCTGATATCGAGTCCCGCACGCGTGGCCACGGCGTAAACTAAAGCCTGATACCGGTTGACGAGTTCTTTCCACGCCCCGGCTTTGCCAGTCAACACCTCTTTCCAGATTTCCGGGTCAGTTTTTTTCAATCGGCTGCTCTTTTTTGATAAAGGATTTGTGCCGGCCTTCATTTGCTGTCTCAAATTACGGCATGCCGCAATTTCGTCAATACAAATCTTCAACCTATGCGTACGCAAATTGTGGATTGATACTCTGTTAAGTCATTAAAAAATAGATGTTTTTACGGAGTCTCTTTAAGGCGATAGCAGCACTTAAATGATACATCGAAGCCGGAGAATTTATATAGCATTGCTTATTGTTTTGTCTCTCTTTCTTATAGTGTCGGCCGAGATTGTTCATGGCGATGTTGTGCAAATATCTCCCAGCCAGGATAACACTCTTTACGAAGACCTACAGGGAGATGTCAGCAATGGCGCCGGCTGGTACATTTTTGTCGGACGTACCGGCCAGCTAAGCGATTACCGTCGACGAGCCTTGATTGCCTTCGATTTGACCGGAAGTATTCCGGATAGCTCCACTATTCAATCTGTTTCACTGACATTGCACTTGTCAAATGAACCCCCTGGGGGAACGGCCCACGAAATTATTTTGCGAACGGTTCTTTCTGGCTGGGGGGAAGGAACTTCTAACGCCCTTGGAGCGGGAGGCGGGGGAGCCGTCGCTGCCGCTAATGATGCCACCTGGCTTCATCAATTCTTTGATTTCGATACCTGGGCAGCCGCCGGAGGTGATTTCGCCGGCACGACAAGCGGGAGTATCACTGTCGACAACATTGGAACTTATACTGTGGCATCAACGGCGCAAATGGTCGCGGACGTACAGAGCTGGCTGGATGACCCGGCCAATAACTTTGGCTGGCTTTTACTGGGGACGGAATCAATCAGTTCTACCGCTAAGAGGTTTGATTCCAGAGAAAACCCAACGGTGGCCAACCGGCCGGTTTTGACCGTCACTTTTTTGCCGCCTCCCTGCTGTGTGGGCATCGGTGGGGATGTCAATAATGATGGTGTTGATGGCGATATTTTCGATTTGAACTATATGGTTAACGACATCTTTAGAGGAGGGCCGGCCTCACCCTGTCCCAAAGAAGCTGACTTTGATAATAATGGTACGCCTTCTGCCATCATTGATTTAAATTTTATTGTTAACATAATTTTCAGAGGCGGGCCGCCGGCTGCCGCCTGCCAGTAAATGCTCGCACTATTTCATTTGGATAAACAGGGAATGTATTGTATATTGGAGCAAATTAAAATCCCAATTACCGCTCTCGAATTGCCGGATTAGATATGACATTTTTGTGCAGAAAATTTTCTCATTCGATTAAGAGCCTAAGGACTGCCGCCGGGAAAAGAATTGTTACCGTTCTTACCGCCCTTTTGTTTCCTATGGGAATAAACGCCCAATCGATTACCGTAAATTTCCCCAACGTAAAAGACAACACTCTGTGCGAGGACCCCACCGGTGCGCTTAGTAACGGAGTCGGCAGCTTCTTTTTTGTGGGAAAAACTAGCCAACTTTCAAACAGTTTGCGGAGAAGTGTTATAGCTTTTGATATAGTCGGTAATATTCCCTCGGGTTCAGTTGTCACAGGAGCTCAGTTAAAGCTGAATATGTCCAAGACATCTTCAGGCCCGTTTTCAGTTAGTCTTCACAGGCTCTTCGCCGACTGGGGCGAAGGCACCTCCAATGCCGCCGGTAATGAAGGCGGCGGCGCTCCTTCGGCAATGATGGATGCCACCTGGATACACACTTTTTTCAATTCGAGTTTTTGGACAACGCCGGGCGGAGATTTTGACCCTTCCGCAAGTGCCACATCTGTAATCACCGGAGTAGGCAGCTACACTTTTGGGACTACTGCACAAATGGCCGCAGACGTACAGAACTGGCTGGATGTGCCCGGTTCGAACTTCGGCTGGATTTTCATTGGCGATGAAATGACGGCCGGCAGCGCCAAACGATTTGATTCAAAAGAGAATTCAATCGTTTTGAACCGACCCAGTTTGACCGTTTTCTTTATTCCCCCCCCTTGTTGCATCGGCACCCGGGGCGACGTCAATAATGACGGCGGCGCCAATGCCAATATTCTGGACCTTAACTACTTGGTAAATAGAATCTTCCGCAACGGCCCGCCGGCGGCTTGTTTTGTCGAAGCCGACGTCAATGCTGACGGAGCTTCCTCTAACATTCTGGACCTGAATTTTCTGGTAAATAGGATTTTTAGAAACGGCCCCCCTCCCGGAGCGTGCTGATTATTGCTTGGGAATTTGATACTTCACAGGTGCATTAAAATAAACAAGTACGGATTGAGGCCATTTGCCCTCTTTAGTATCAAGTTACTGTCATCTTCAATAATGTTGGGTTTTTGAGGTGATTGATGCGCCGGCTGGGTGATTTGGGCCATGGCGCAAATTGACTCGACTCATAAGAATAAATAGGATTAGAAAGTTATATTTAAGTGCAGGAAGGAAAGCGTTAAAATGAAGAAGCTGATATGGTGTGTCGTTTTTCTATTATTGCTTTGGTCGCTTCAGAGTGTCAATGCCACAGTAAAAATTGTTAATGTTTCGAATAGTATCTTTACACCGGCCAATGTGGCAGTAAATCCGGGCGACACGGTCCGCTGGGTTTTGATTGTGGGACTACATACAACTACCTCTTCCATCGGCTCAACCAAATTTTGGGACTCCGGAATATTAACCGGGAGCTTTGAGGTTCAATTTGTTCTGGAAGACGGGCCCGGACCTTTTCCTTATGAATGCTCCATTCACGCTCCCTTGATGAGTGGGTCAGTAACTGTGAACCCGCCGCCACCGATTTTATTTCCTTTTTTGCTGGATGAATCCGAAGAAGCTCTTTGTACCGGTACCGGAAGTACCGCCAAAGGATACGGATTGGCAATACTAAGTGCCGATTCAACTAATCTTTCTCTTTTTGTGGTTCACAACGTTGCTTCCCCAACCGCCGCCCACATCCATAAGGCGGCAATTTGTACGGATGGAGCGCCGGTTTTCCCGTTTGCTTCGCCGGCCAGTCCCATAAGTCAGGGATTTGCAGTCACGCCGGCCGATGTAGCCGATCTGTACGCTGGAATGCTGTATGTAAATATTCACTCGGGGTCTTTTCCGGGCGGAGAAATTCGCGGCCAAATTATACCCGAACCTATTCGCTTCATTTTCGCCTTGAATGAGGGCCAGGAGGTGCCGCCCACAGCCAGTTTTGCCAGCGGCTGCGCCGTCGTCGAATTGAGTGCAGACGGCACGCAACTCTCGGTTGACATTGAGCACGACGTCAGCAACACTAATGGCGGCCATATACATCTGGCGCCTCCCGGAGTGAACGGAGGCATAGTATTTCCATTCCCCAGCGCCATTAGTCCCGTCAGTGCCGTTTGGACGATTGATACGACCTCCATAAAAAATCTGTTCACAGGCCAATTGTATGCCAACATCCATTCTATGCTGAATTCCGGTGGAGAGATTCGGGGGCAAGTTAAAAGAGATTCGGTTATCTTTACATCTTTGCTCGACGGCGCCCAAGCCAATGGCGGCGCCGGCACCGGCAGCGCCGCCCAGGGCTTCGGTGTTTATGTTTTAAGCGCCGACCAAAAACAACTTAGCATATATGTTGAACATAACCTTGCCAGTCTGACTAACGGACACATTCATTATGGCCTGCCCGGAGTTGAAGGACCGCCGGCCTTTCCAATCTCCAGTTTTACCAGCCCGATAATCGAGACGTGGAATCTGGATCCGGACGATGTTGACAGCATCTTAAATAATGGACTTTATGTCAACCTCCACACCGCCGCCTTTCCATCGGGAGAGATTCGCGGTCAGCTGGACAAGGAGCCGATAAGGTTTTCTTTCAACATGAATGACAATCAGGAAAATCTCTGCGCCGGAAACGGCAGCAACGCTATCGGCGGCGGGCAAGCTACATTAAGGCCCTTTGGTAAAGAATTGACGCTGTCGGCCACCCATAACGTGGCCATGACAACAGGTGCGCACATTCACCGGGCTGCCGCCTGCGTCGATGGCGGCATTGTTTTCCCGATGCCATCGCCTACCAGCCCTATGAAGGGCTTCTGGTATCTTTCCAGCGCCAATGTTATCGACTACCTTCAAAAAGAACTCTACCTGAACATACACTCCACCCTGTTCTCTTCGGGAGAGATTCGCGGCCAATTTGTGAATTGCTGCCTCGGTAATCGCGGTGACGCAAATTTCGACGGCATCAATGCCAACATTCTGGACTTAAATTTTTTGGTCAACAGAATCTTCCGCGGAGGAACGCCGGCCCCCTGTTTCGAAGAAGCAGACTGCAACGGCGACGGCATATCCGGCAATATTATTGATTTGAATTTCCTGGTTAACAGAATTTTCCGCGGCGGCGCCGCTCCCGGACCCTGCCCGGCCGCTTGATTTGATTTGACAAAAGAACTGGATGTAATTCAGCCGCTTCTGATTCAATGGAAGCGGCTGTTTTGCATATTATCAGATAGAGTTAAAAATCGGCAGGAAGTATCCAGGCCGCTGAAAATCTGAATTCAAATTCTTTATCGCCGATGGCCGGTTTATTCAGGTAAAGCGGAAAATCCAGCCGGACCTGGTGTTTCGACCAAACCGGCGGAAACGACAAAGATATTCCCGACGAGAAATAAAATATTTTTTCATCCGGGTTGCTGATAGTTTCGCTGGACCCAATCGGCGCCGGATAATACCGCTCTTTGTTTTGCATCCCAACTGATGCCCCCTCGGCAAACCAAGACACATTCATCGCTGAAAGAAAATTCCCGGCCGCGGGAATTTTTTTTAAAGCGGTTGAAGTTGGCAGATTGGAAAAGCTCAATTCTACCGTACCGCCGATTGATTGTGTAAAATATATATTCCTGTCCTGATAGCCGCGTACCAAGCCATTAAATAAATAAAAATCATCCTCCCAATCGGTCGGAACAGTACCCGGAGAACGGAACAATTTTGATTCGATGAATCTTTTGGCTGAAGTTACACGCGACAGATGGTTGACAAACTGTGAGGGCGGTTCGCCGCAGTTCCCGTGCACGTGCCCTTGAATGGTCAGGGTAGTGTGACCGCTCCACTTAAGCTGCAGTTTTCCCCGGTACCTGGTGTCAAAAAATCCGCGGAGTCTTCCGTTTTCATAATATCCGCCGCTGGTGGAAGTACTCGACAATGAATAAGAGCCTTGGCGAAAAGTGCGCAGTCGACCCAGCGTGAGTACAGCGTAATCCGTCCATTCAGCGTCCCAGGTCAAATCGGGCAGGTAATTGACGACTTCCTCTGGCAGCGGAATAAAACGACGAGTTTGACGGCCGCTGACATTCAGGTAATTTAATTCCAGCCGGAATATGTCAAAGTCGGGACGCGCATAATACGGCTTGAACTTCTTTTCGTAGGCGCTCGATATAAAAGTCCTCCGGTCGGCCCGAAGAATCCGCTGCGACACCAGCGAATTATTTCCAAACGGTTGAAAGGGAGTTGATAATTCTAAATCAATGGTGGGGCGTTCTGACTTGGAACCAACTTTTGCATCGAGTGAAAACTTTTTCTCAATCTCCAGATACGAACCGTGCGCGTGAAAACCCAGCTGGAGGCCATTGGGGTCATCGTACCACAAATCTGGCCGCAGACGCAATGCATATTGATTCACCGGAGTGCGGTCGTATTTCAAATTATCCAGTCGGACCTCGGTCGGCCACCAAAATCCGGAAGAATTATTGGTCCGGTCAATATCCATCAGTAGATTATATGGATCCAAAACGACTTTCTTAATATTGCGCTTCGATGTTATCCGGCATTCATATCTGTCGCTTAATCTGCGGAACTGCTCCCAATCGGGCAGAAGTGTATAGCCCGACTTTTGATGGCCCATTCCTTCCGGAGCTATGGTGTAAAACGAGGTATCTTGAGAATCCCAAATCACCGCCATATCAATCGGAGCCACAAAAAGGCCGGGTCTTTTCAACTTGATCGTGTGAACATAATTATCTCCGGCGCGAATTGACTTTTTAGAGTCAAAGCCGTAGTCCAGCCGGTGGCGACTATGAAACCACTGCTGAAAATAAGCATCCAACTCAAGACCCGTGGCTTCTTCCATCGCCTGCGCAAAATCATCTTCATAGGGGTGTTTAAAAAACCATTTACTGCAATAGTGGTGCATAGCCCTGAAATAGGCCGAGTCGCCCAGAATAGAACGAAGCGAATAATGCATTGCCGCCGATTTGTAATAAGCTGAAAATCGGTACGGAAAGTATTCTTCTCCCTGGTCATAAGAAAACACCATCGGTTTGTCATAGCTATATTTCTGGACTAACATCAGAGGTCGGAAACCGCGCTCATCGCGATCTTCAATCGGCGGCTCTACCAGCTTCTGATACCAGTTCGTATAAACATTGAAGTTGTCATTGCGCCCCAGGTATTTTTCCACGGCAATGTGCTCGATATGAGTGGTAAATCCTTCATCAAGGAATGGCCGGTCAACTTGATTCGAGCCCACCTGGCCCATAAACCACTGATGGCCAATTTCATGGTACAGCAAATATGAGAACCTGGGCGATGGCCCCTCGCCGCCGCAGTTGGTCAGCATGGGATATTCCATGCCAGAAAAAGCATCACAGATGCGAATCACCGGCCACTGGTACGGGTACATAACTTCGGAGAAAGTCTCAATGGATTGTTTCCCCAGTTCCACCGCCGTCAACCAGCCCTTGGCTTTATTTTTCAGGGCATATGCGACTACTTTCACGCCATTGATACTGCCGCTGTCAATGCAGAATTCATTCGAGCAGGTAAAGGCAAAGTCGTTGACATTCTCGGCCAGATAGTGCCAGGTTTTTGTTTTGGTAGAATCAAACAGGAGTTTGGGCCATTCACTTTTTTCTTTAACATAGTTTCTTAAATCTAACGCTTCTCTAAGCGAGTCCGGCAGAACTTCCTTTTCATTTATCAAGTCTCCGGTCGCGGCTATAACCTGGTCTTCCGGGGCGGTGATGGAAACATCAAAGCGGCCATAATCGCCGTAAGTCTCCCCCCAGTTTATATACTGGGAGTTCACCCAGCCCATTCTGCGGTCGTACACGCACACCTGCGGATACCAATAAGCCGCTTTGGTAGTATTCTGTTGAAGCCCCATTCTCAAATTGTGCGGGCTGGGCAAGACTGTAGTGAAGCCGAATGACAAATAGAGCGTATCTCTCGGCGGCAGTCGCTTGTTCAGAAAAACTGTAATGATAGTGTTGTCGATTTCAAGCTTATTGTAAGCTTTTTGTGCATTCTCGATTTCAGCTATTTTCAGCGACCCTTCCTGCTCCGGTTTGAGGGCGGCAAAAGAATAGTCGTTCATCTTCCGCAGTTTCTGGTCGGCATAGGAGCCTTTCTGAATGGCATTGGGGAAAGCTTTGAGAAAGAGACGGTCAAGAGTATCAGGAGAATTGTTGATATACTCGATCTGAATCGTTCCAATGACGGTTTTCAAATCCTTTTGGAGAGATACATCCAGCTTATAATTCACTTCCTGCTGCCAGTAATCGGGTTCAGCCAGGGTAGGCTCCGTTAAATAGAGAAAGAAGAAAACGGTCGTACAAAAAGCGAGGATATTTCTAATCACTTAACACCTCTGACGCAGATTATGCCTCGAAATAGGAGTTCTTGTTTTTTGCTCTACTTTTGTGACAAAACAGCCGCCAATATCACCTAAACCCTGACAACTGTCAACCGGCACAGATTGAGAACTTTGGAATTGGCTATCGCCGGCAAAATTGTTATATTTATAAATTGAAGTTTAAGACGTTATGGTTTTAAGTTCTAACTATGTTGTACGGCGCTGAATACGATTTACTCTGTTTTGTAATGAGACTGTCAAGGTCGTTATGAACTACCAAGATTCGTCCGAATTAGGAGATAACTAAATGACCTACCTTGGACGCATAGCAGGAAGTTTTCTTACAATCGCCATGGTTATGGCCGAAGCTGCTTTGGCCATTCCGCCCTCACCCGAAGCCAGGCAAAAGTGGATTGACCAGGACCTTTGGAATCAGAAAGTCGAGAGCTGGCGTCAATTCAAAGCCGCCGGCGGCTGTGCCCCTTCACAACCCAGCTTCCTCAACTCCGCTAAATTGAGACGGAATCTGGCTCAAGGAGTTCAAGTTATCGATACCATTAACGTTATCCTCATTCTCGTTGATTTTTCAGACAACCCCTGGCCCGGCGGAGGTGCCGCCGTTACTTCAACCATGTTTGATTCCCTTCTCTTTTCAAATCGGGATATCGATCCGGTATTTATGCCCACGGGGTCGATGACCGATTTCTATCTCGAAAACTCTTATGGACAGTTTTATATCAAAGGCGACGTGTTTGGCTGGTATCGCGCTCCCCAAACTTATGCCTACTATGAAGGCGGGAATGACGGACTCAATGCTCAAGTCAGGCAGCTGGTCCGTGACGTGGTTCTGCAAGCCGATGCGGCCGGAGCCAATTTTTCAAATTATGACTATGATAATGACGGTTTCTGCGATGGCGTATTGGTTGCCCATGCCGGAGCGGGTGCCGAAACCGGGGCTTTCGGAATTTGGTCGCATGCCTGGTCAATCAGTCCCTCGCTGACACTCGACGGCGTAGTAATATCCGATTATAATATCAATCCTGAAGAGGCCGGCGGCGGGGGACCATCCTCTATCGGCGTGTTTTGCCACGAATACGGCCATTTCCTCGGCTTACCGGACTTGTACGATGTCGATTATGACCCCCCCGGTTCGGACGGCACGGGGGATTGGTCACTGATGTCCGGCGGCAGTTGGAATGGCGGTGGCGTCAGTCCGTCGCATTTTGACGCCTGGAGTAAATCATTTTTGGGGTTTGTAAATGTCATCAATGTAACATCAAACCTGAATCAAGTCCAACTTCCGGCAGTCGAATATAACCCGGTGGTCTACCGATTAAGTAACATTATCTCCCAGCCCGATGAGTATTGGTATGTCGAGAACAGGCAAATGTTAGGTTTCGACGCCACCTTGCCGGGTTCTGGAATTCTCATATTTCACGTTGACTATTCCATGGAAGGCTCTAACTATGACAACACGCACTGGTTCGTGGGCGTCGAGCAAGCCGACGGCCTTTTTGACCTGGAATGGAATGCTTCAGCGGGTGATGCCGGAGACCCTTTCCCCGGCTCATCCAATGCCCGCGAATTCCATGATTTAACCGTCCCGTCATCATCAACAAATGTTTCAGCTACGCCTACTCACATCGGCCTCTGGAATATTTCTGACAATGATTCCATTATGTATGCGGATTTGCACATCGCCTGGTCGCAACCTTATGTGACTTTAAGCGGCGGCGATTCACTGAATTTCAATGACCCGCTGCCGCTGGGCGATAACGACGGCGACCTCGACCCGGGTGAGACTATCGATTTTTATTGCACCGTAAAAAACCACATGCAGACGGGATACAACCCCAGGGTTAATCTCTCGACAGACAATCCCGATGTCACTTTTCTGGTCAATGATGTGCCGCTGAACGGAAACTTGACGGCTTCACCGGTTTCCAATTCTCTAAATCCGGTTAAATTACTAATCGACGGTTCGGTCGAAGCTGTAATTGACACATTTATTCTGTCTATCACCTCCGATTCGCTGGCCACTACACCCGGGAGCGGGGAGTTTGTGAATACATTTGCTTTTACTTACTCCGTCGGCACGCCTCGAATATTGTTTGTAGACGATGACCGGGGTGCTGCCACTGAAGCGGCGGTCAGCGCCGTGTTCGAAAATTTCCGCAAACCTTACCGAGTCTGGAGAAAAAATTCTGAAGGCATCCCTACCGGGGCGCAACTGAATAATTATCCGATGGTATTTTGGAGCACCGGTGATTCGGCCGGCGGCGTCCTCAACGCCACTGATATTGCTTCCATGAAAAACTATCTGGATAGCGGCGGAAACTTATTTTTGTCCACCATGTCGGGAATTCAAGCGATGCATAATGTGGACTCGGCCTTCATGCGCGATTACTTCAAAGCCCGCTACACCAGCACCAGTTCGCAACTGAATATCAGGGGAGTGGACGGCACCCTTTTGGGCAGCAATTCAAGGTACAAGGCGCCGCTTTTATCCCCTTTCGAAAATGACCGGCAGACCATGAGCGTAGTTTCCGGAGGCGAAGCTTTTTTAAGTTACACTTTAAGCAGTGACACACCGACGGCCGCAATAAGCTATGACGGTGCCTTCAACACTGTATTACTAGGTTTTCCATTTGAAGCTATTCGGGACGACGTCGGCGGTACCTGGTGGCCTAAAGATACGCTGATTGAACGGATTATGTTCTGGCTGTTTGACTCGCCGGACAGCACTAATCCGCGAAGTGTTCTCTCTCTTTTGGTCGCCAACGAAGCTCAATATAATGTTGTCAGCCCGGTGCCGACTTTCGGCTGGACCTCAAAAAAAGGTTATCCCGCTGATTTCCAGAGCAAGTATCAAATTCAGATTGGCAGTGATAACAATTGGGCGACAGCCGAACTTTGGAATCCGGGTGAAATATCATCAGTGGACACTACTGTGGTCTATGACGGCGCTCCCCTGCTGGACGGGTCCACCTTTTACATCCGGATCAGGGTCGAGAATGGGTTCGTCTGGTCAGATTGGTATGAGACCACGTTCAGAATGAACACTCCGCCGGCCGCCCCAATACCACTGCGACCGGTTAGCGACGCCCTGACTTTGGCCACGCCAAAATTGTATGTCACCAATTCAGCCGATGCCGAAGGTGATTCGCCTGTTTCATATATATTTGAAATTTATTCCGATATGGGACTGACGACGCTCGTTGCCGCTGATTCTCTTGTAACGCAAACAGCAGATTCCACGGGCTGGACCTCGGATGTGGCGCTAGCCTATGCCACACGCTACTGGTGGAAATCCCAAGCCAACGACGGCTACGAAAAATCGCCATATTCGACTGCGGCGACATTTATTGTACAAAGCGCTCCGCAGGCGCCCGGCGCTCCCACCGCTTTAACTCCGGCTGACACCGGTGCCTGGCCGGTTTTCACGGTACTCCCCGCGTTTGATTGGACTGATGCCGTTGACCCCAACCAGTTAGATGTGCTGACATATCGGCTTAAAATTGGTTTAGATTCATTATTTCTGTCGACCATTAACATCAATGGGCTGCCCGCCAGCCAACACACTTTGACCAGCCCCTTGCTCTATAATAAAAAGTACTGGTGGCGAGTCACCACCCAGGACAATACCGGCCTGACCAGTGTGTCATCGAATACCCGGACTTTTTGGACGTGGACGCTGGGCGATGTCAATCATTCGCACACCTTTGATATTATCGATTTGAACGCTATAGTCAATCGCCTGTTTAGAGGCGGACCCGCTCCGAATCCCAGTTTTGTCGGTGATTTAAATGGCGACTGCAAATCCAACATTCTCGATTTGAACTACGCCGTCAACCGGTTTTTCCGAGGCGGCTCTCTGCCGGTAGTGGGCTGTTCGAAGTAAAACTATTGAAATTGAAAAAGCCATCTTAGACAAGATGGCTTTTCTTGTTTCTGCAATACTGGAAAAATAGATTTAGTATTTCACCGAACAGCCGTACGACGGCGTGCTGCTGACCAGAATCACTTCACCGGCCATTGCCGCATCCAATGCCGCTTTAACATAGTTGTTGGCGCCTTCAATATCTTCGAGCTTGGTCGAGGGCTTATCATCTATGGCGCCGGCATAAATCAGGACACCTTTGGGATTGATTACAAACATATGGGGGGTGGTTTTGGCGCCGTAGCTTTTGCCGACTTTTCCTTCGGCATCAGTTAAATAGGCCGTGGAATTAAGCCCCGCCTCTTTGATTTTTCCCAAGAGCGCTTCACCCTGATAATTTCCCTGCTTTTCCGGGGCCGAGGAGCAGATAGTCAGCCAGACAACATTTTTGGCCACATAGGCCTTCTGCAGGTTCTGCATGTTTTTCGAGCCGTAGTGCTTTTTGACAAAGGGGCAGTCAAGATTGGCCCATTCCAGAACTACCCATTTGCCGGCAAAATCAGCCAGTGAATATTTTTTGCCATCCGCTCCTGTCAAAGTAAAGTTCGGAGCCGGTTGATTGATAGTGGCCGCAGGCGCGGCAGCGATTTCCGTATTAGCCGGCATTACCGCAGGTGCGGCAGTGGAGACAGTTGTCTCTTTAGCTGGCTCTTTTGACTTTTCCTCTCCCGACAAAACCAAGGCAGTCAGAGCCATCAAAAGCGCGGCGGCTAATGCCGGGACTTGAGTTAATTTCTTCATTGATGAGTTCCTTTCATCCCGCGTGAATATGTGCGACTGTTTTCCCGGCGGGTTCGGTTTGACAGTTTGTTAACACTTATTTTTCATACCAACTCAAACAGTAAATACACCAGTTCAGTTCTGGATACTTATTTTTTTAGAGAGCGGCACGTCAATATAGACGCTTTTCATTTTTGAGAATTCTCCGTAATACAAAACGATAACTCCCTCCAAACTATCCGGGACATTTGGAAACATTTTATCTCTGTTAAGCTCCAGTTGAAAGCCGAAGCCATCCTGCGCAAATTGCTGTTCGGCGGCATTATTGATATTACCCTGAACTTCGGGAAAAAACACCGCGCTATCGGCATCAATACGATCTACGCCCTCTTGTGCGACTTTAATAATAATGATATTTTCGTCCGCCAATGCCGTGGTATGCCAGCTGTCATTGGAAACCGGAATTTTATTTCTTGCTGAAGCAATTTCCGCTGCATGTTCGGCATTTGTTGGCAGTGACTCCTTTTTAACCGGCAATGTCAAAGTAAGTATCGCCTCACCGGGGATACAGACATCTCCGCAGACCACCCAGTCACAAGCCGCCGACAGCGTGAATTTATCGTCATCAAAAGTTGTCGCAGGGGTGATTTCCACCGGCAATAGCACTGTCCCAGCATAGCCAAAAAGCATTAGATCTCCCACCGGGATTCGCTGGGGAGTCGGCCAATTTATCTCACCGGCTCTAAATCCTTCCGGCAATTCCCATTTGATTGAAGGAGCCAAACCGGCATCACCCGGGTTTTTCCAATTTACGTGCCAGCCCGCCTCCATTTCAAACTTTAACGCCACCCAAAAGGGCACTCCCGGCTGAACGCTGGTTACTTGGGAGACCAATTCCGCATCCATGTGCGCTGTTTTCGGAGTCTCAACCTGCTTATTAGTGCAGTTAATTAAAAGCAGCGAGAAAATTGAAAAAATTGCCTTAGTCATTTATTCAAAAAGGGGTGCCAGGTAATTTAATGAATTAGTGAAGCCCTAATTTAATCAATATTTGGTTAATAATTGGCGTCATCGGTTAGAATTTACTCTCATTAAACACCCTCTGAAAGCTTTAAGTTTCATCCAATACTCATGATAAGTCGATTGGCGAAGGCCCAAAAATGTGACGCAAATTCGATATTTTGGCATTATATTGGGACTCTGCAAAGATTTATGTGAATAGAAAACAATTTCAGAAATAAATCGTTTATAGAGGAAACGGAAAACATTAATTAGTAATAAGGACAGACGAAGGGTAGCCGACTCCATGAAAATTCAGATGAATAAATTGCCGATTCTTCTTATTTTGCTGCTGACATTTCCCGTTTTGATGGCTCAAGATATGCCGCCGACTCTGGTAGTTACGGCCCCGGTCAAAAAGGTCAAGTTTCATGACCAGATTACATTAGTCGGCCGGACTGAAGCCTATTTTCAGAGCCGGATAACTTCCAAAGTTGCCGGGCAGGTGGCCTCGGTTATTGCGCTCGAAGGCAATAAAATCCAGAAGGATGGCCCGCTCATTCAAATCGATACTGCCCGCGTGGCGCTGGAGCTGGCTGCCAAAAAAGCTTTGACCCAACAGGCCAAAGCCCAGGCCCAGCTGGCTGTGGGGATCAGAGTGAAAGCCGAAGACCTGTGGGAAAAGAAGCTGATTTCGGAAATACGTATCGATTCCGCCCGAGCCCTGTCGGCCGCTGCTGAAGAGCGCTATAATCAGCTTCTGGCTGAACAAAAAAAATTGGAGCTCGATTTGGCCGACTGCACCATCCGTGCCCCGTTTTCCGGCTACACCGGTCGGCAGCTTATTGCCGTGGGCGAATGGGTTGATGCCGGCACACCGGTTTTCGAAATGACCAATCTCCACAAAGTCAAAATAAATGTCGACCTGCCTGAAAGACATTTTGGTCATCTCGCTTTAGGCACTGAAGTAATCGTGTTCAGTTCGACTGATGAAGATAAACCGCTCAAGGGAAGCGTCACCGGATTTGCGCCTAACGCCTCTGAAGCCACTCACACATTCCCGGTTATCGTAACTGTCGACAATTCCGAAGGTCGTCTGGGAGCCGGCATGTTGGTTCGGGCAGTTCTCTCGCTCAAGCAGACTTTTTCGAGTCTGGCGGTTTCCAAAGATGCCCTAGTTCGCCAGGGGAACCAGACCATGATTTATACTATCACCGACGGTAAAGCCGCGCCGATTCCTGTTACGACTTCCTCCTCGAACGGGGAACTGGTGGCTGTCACCGGCCCGGGCTTAACTGAAGGCATGGCGGTGGTGGTGCGCGGGAATGAAAGAATTTTCCCCGGCGCCCCGGTAATGACCGCCGATGGCGCCTCGCAAAACGGACAGTCCAAACAATAGAAGAAGTTAGTTAAGACGAAACTACTTTCATGAAAATCATAGATTCATCGGTTAAGTATCCGGTTTCCGTTATTGTCGGAGTGCTCATTGCCGTATTTGCGGGATTTGTATCATTAAATAGAGTGCCGGTGCAGCTTACACCCGAAGTCCTGCAGCCGATTATTACTGTGACCACCATCTGGCCCGGCTCCTCTCCCGAAGAAATGGAAAAGGAAGTCATCGATAAGCAGGAAGAATATCTGAAATCTATCGAAGGGGTTCTGGAAATGAACTCCGAATCCAATGACGGCCAGGGCGTGGTAACTCTGGAGTTTCCGGTCGGCACCGATATTTCGGCGGCGCTGGTAAAAGTAACCAACAAACTTAACGAAGTTCCGACTCATCCCGCCACCGCCGAACGCCCCATTGTGAGTTCATCGAGCCAGTTCGAAGGCGCCATCGCCTGGTTTGTCATCAAGTCCGACAACGACAGCATTTTTGTCCCGCATTTGAATAATATGATCGATGACATGGTCAAGCCCCGCATGGAGCGTGTCCGGGGAGTTTCCAGAATCAATTTGTTCGGCGGGTTGGAGCAGGAATTGCACGTGACCTTCGACCCCGAGCTGCTGGCATCGATGGGCATAACCGTGGCACAGTTTCAGCAGGCGCTGCGCTCGGAGAATCGGGACATTTCGGCCGGAGATTTCGACGAAGGTAAGCGCCGCTACGTGGTCCGAACTATTTCCCGGTACAATAATATTCAGAGTGTGGAACAAACGGTAGTCGCCAACCGCAGCGGCGTGCCCATTTATGTCAAGGATTTGGCCAAAATCGAACTGGCTTATGAAAAACCTTCGGCGCTGGTAAGACACAAAGGGAAACCGGCTATGGCCTTTAATGCCCAAAGGCAGGTCGGCTCAAACGTGCTTGATGTGCTTGAAGGTCTTACGTCCGAAATGGAAAAAATCAATGATGAAATAATGAAGCCGCGCGGGCTGTTGATTGAAATTGCCTATCGTGAATCGGTTTACATTAATTCTGCAGTCGATTTGGTTTATGACAATATCTATATGGGCGGCCTTTTGGCCGTTATTATTCTCTTTCTATTTTTAAGGTCGGTAACATCAATTCTCGTTATCGCAGTTTCAGTGCCGATATCGATTATCACCACTTTTTTAGTCATGGCACTTTTGGGACGCACTATCAATGTCATTTCGCTGGCCGGAATGGCTTTTGCTATCGGCATCGGCATAGACGTTACCATTGTCGTTTTGGAAAACATTTATCGACATCT